>LZQN01000036.1_pt1 | contig 39323 bp, 41 predicted proteins | sample 768531 | NCBI WGS metagenome assembly LZQN01 (sample SAMN05207080, study PRJNA324506) | oil field metagenome | isolation source: sample BH-FW-7 from oil reservoir | place: India: Bombay High | collected 2015-12-02
AATAATAAATAAAAAACAAGCAAACAAAAATGAAAAAAAAGTGACCAATCAAAAAAGAAAAAACAAAGCCAAAAAAAGAAAGACAGAAGGCTTTACTTTGATTGAACTTTTTGTTGGTGATTGCTATTATTGGGATTTTGGCGGCAGTGGTGATGGTGGGAATTGGAAACCAAAGAAAAAAGGCAAGGACAACAGCGGCCCTGGAGTCAATTAGAAGTGTGATGCCTTATTCAGTGGATTGTTTTGTGAGAGGGGGAACTACGATTAAACCAACTGTAGGCAATACTGGCGGCAGTGATGTTTGTAATCCGGCAAGTGGTATTACTTGGCCCGCTTTGCCCAAGGGGTGTGTCTATGCTGGGGCGGGCACTTTTGGATCTGGCGGCGATGTACAGGTTGCTATTGTGATCAAAATGGAGCCGGAAGCAGAATTCGGTGCAACATAAGCAAAGCCAGTTGTGAGATATACTAGTTCAATGATGATGAAATGAAGATGATGAAATGAAGACAAAAGCGAGAGGTGAGCAAAGAATTTCCAAGAAAGAAAAGAGAGGTTTCTAGTTTTTTGAGAGGCTTTTAAGGCGCCTAGAGGTCTGGTTGAGCTTCGTTTTGCTTGTTGGATCTTGAATAAAACAAAATTAAGTAAAAAAACAAAAAAAGAACATTTTTTATGAAAACTGGATCAAAAAATTTGGCCTTTACTCTCATTGAAATGCTTTTAGTGATGGCAATGATTGCCATTATTGCCTCGGCTGTGATGGTTTCAGTGAGTAGCCAAAGGAAGAGGGCTCAGGAGACAAGAGCTTTGGCAGAGCTTTCTGGAGTTATTCAGTACATATTGATGTGCAAATCAGATGGGGGAACCATTAACTCACCTAATGGAGGCAGTGGCGGAGGAAATATTTGCAGTTTGGGAGCTGGTTATGGAAGTTGGCCCAAAACTGGAAGTGGCAATCTTAATACTTTTGGAGCATATAGTGCCGGTGGTTTTTCTGGGTCCAACTGGTACTACTCTATCAGCAATGGGACATCAAGAGTCTGTTGCAATAACCTAAGCTCTCGTTGTGCTCTTATGCCTGCCGCTTCAGCTTGTAACGCCTCAACGGTCTTGGAATAATTTTTTTAATTGTTTCTTCGGCTCGGCTGGTTGGCTTTCTGATTTTTTGTTGGTTTGAATTTTTTTGTCATTTTTGAACCAATGAAAAGCTGAAATTGTTGGGCGGTTGGCTTTTTTTAAAAAGTGGGATTTTTTGAGATTTTATTATTTTAGGAACATTATCAGAAATAGAGAATATAGTAAAAAAAAGAAATAAAACGAAAAAAATAATGCCAGTTGTTTTGCCTCTGCTCTTTTTTTTTCTTTCTAGGGCTGATTTTTGGGAGTTTTGCCAATGTCTTGGTGGATCGAGGCTTTAGGGGAAAAAGCTTATGGGGTTTTCAAGGTGTGATTATTGCCAAAAAGAGCTGAATTGGTTTGATAATATTCCCCTTTTAAGCTTTTTTTTACTTTTAGGAAGGTGCAGGTTTTGTAAGAAAAAAATTTCTTTTCAATATCCGGCGGTGGAGTTGGCAATGGGGTTGGCTTTTTTGGCAGTAGCCTATTGGGTATTTGGGGGAGCAGGAGATTCAGCAGAAGGTTTGTTTGATTTTGAAAAAGGCTGGATGCTTTTACACTATCTAGGGGTAGTTTTTTATTTGGAGTGATTTTTTTGTGGGATTTGAAATTTATGATCATTCCAGATAAATTTGTTTTGGGAGGCTTTCTTTTAACATTGGTTTTTTATCTTGGAGAATTTTTGATGAAAGGCGGGGATTGCAACTCTTTCAGTCTTAGTGGGTGCAATTTTCTTCACAATTTTTTAGGGGCGATTTTTGGCGGAGGTTTTTTTGGAATACTTTTTTGGTTTTCGGGCGGGAAATGGATTGGGGGAGGGGATGTGAAATTAGGGGTGTGGCTGGGATTTTTGATTGGAATTAAGGGGATTTATCCATGGCTGACCATTTCTTATGTTTTGGGGCGATTGTTTCTATTTTTTTGCTCTGGAAAGGGAAGAAGAAAATGAAATCAGAAATTCCCTTTGGCCCTTTTCTTTTGGTTGGAGCAATGATAACACTGTTTTTAGTGAAGAGATAAGTAAATTACTAGGCATATTAGTTTAGATCCAGAAGGCTTCTTCTTTGGAAAAATCCCCAAAATTTTAAAAGAAAATTATTTTATGAAGACAAAATTGCCGGAGATATTGCTTTTTGCTGTCTTTTTTGGTGCTAGAGCCTATTAAGCTCCAAGGCCAAAGGTGTTTTTTTTCAAAAAGATGCTATAATGTAATCAGAATAGCTTTTGAAAAAAGAAAGGCAATTTAGCAAGCGGTAAATAGTCAAAACAAGCTGAGGAATAAAATCAAAACAAAGAACAAAAAAAAATGTTAAAAGATTCTCTTCAAAAAGCGGCAAAAGAAGGCGGAAAAAGAAGAGGGGGTTTTACCTTAATTGAACTGTTGATTTCCTTGGCAATGATTGCCATTTTGACAGGAACAACTTTGAAAATAGTAAGGGTTTCTGATACTAATCGAATTTTAGCTCTAAATGTTAATGAAGTGGTTTCTGCTATGAGATTTGCCCAGTCCAGTTCATTGGCGGCTGTTTTTGACGAGGAAAATTCGGATAGGCACATTTGCGGGCTTGGTTTTATTGCAACAACGAGCACAGAATACCTCCTTTTTTATACTTATGCTACTACCAATCAGTATAAAAACAATCCCCATATTTGTAACAACAACAGTTATTTAACCTATAACAGTGTTCCTGGAAACCAAAGAGTGATTTTGAACCAATTTAAGTTAAAGGGTTCGGGAGTTGTTTTTGACGCAGGAAGTTTTGGCTTAAACAATGAATTAGTTTTCAAAGTGCCTTACGGGGAAGTGTATTTAAACGGAAGCAATAGTTTTGGCTTCAAGAATTTTGTGATCAAAAAAGGGACTGCAACTAAAACAATTACTGTTAATCAATCTGGCCAAATCAGTTTCTGAAATCTTTCCGAAAAAGTTTTCCAAAAATAGGATCATAAAGTAAAAATGAAAAAGATAATTCAAAGAAAAAGAAGAGGCTTAATAAAAAAGCGCTTCCAAGAGGGGTTTACCTTGATTGAGGTGGTTCTAACAACCATGATTGTCAGCTTGGTTTTTATCTCAATTTATTCCTTAATTTCAATAAGTTATAAGGCTATGTAGAAAGCCGTTATGAAACGATTGCGGCAGGGTTAGCCCAAGAAGCGATTGAAATGGTGAGAAATTATCGGGATGAGGCTTATTTAAATGATGCCAGCTATGATATTACAACTCTTAAATCTGAATGCGGTTCAGAATGTGCAGTTTATTTTGACTCAGATGGGTCAGTCAAATTTGATAAAAATACTGGAGGAGGATCCCATGAAAGAGTTGCTTTGATTGGCGGGGTCTATAAAAATTGCACCTCCGGTTGCTCAGTTTCAGAGCCTAACTTTGAACGAGTGGTAAAAATTGATCTCATAGCCGGGACTGATGCAGTGAGAGTTCAGGTGAAGGTTTCTTGGGACAGTTTTTTATTGGGAACCAGAAGAAATGTTGTGGTTGAAAGTATCCTCAGCGAATGGGTAAATTAGAATCTAGATATCAAGAGATCTTTGTTGGTTAAATGAGATTGACTAGACAAGAAACAAGAAGAAAATAGCAAAAAAATAACTCAAAAATCAGGAAAATAATTTTCAAATTTTCAAACAATTAAGAATTCTTTTAATTTTATTTTTATCAGAAGGAAGAATGATCAGAAGCAACCATCAAAAAAAATCAGCCATCAAAAAAAAGAGCGGGTTTACCTTGATTGAGCTTTTAGTTGCCTTTGCTTTCTTTTCTGTAATTATTGGAGATATTGTGCTTTTAAGTGTAAGGGCAATAGAAGCCAACCAAAGAGCGCAAGCGATTCAAACTACATTGGAAAATACTCGTTTTGCAATGGAGTCTTTGGGAAAAAAGATAAGAACCAGTAGTTTTATAAAAAGCTCGGGGAGTTATTCTTCGGGGAGGCCGGAGTTATTTTTTATTGACAATCTTGATGGCAGCAAATATTGCTATGAGTTTGGGCAAGACAAGAATGGGGACGGAAAAAGAGACTTAATTGTTTATAAAGACCCGGCCACTTCAGCGGCTACCTCTTGCGCAACGATGGTTTCAAACCATTCTATTGTTCTAACTAATAAATTCGTTGATGTAACAGGCAGTTTTTTAGTGAAAGAAAGCGATTTTCTTAATGATCCTCAAAAGAGGGGGATGGTGACAATAGTCATAAATCTTAGTTACGATGGCGGAATGACAGGAGGAGTGGCTGAAAAAGACAAGGTGACAATTCAAACAACAGTTTCTCTTCGGGATTATTAGGAATACTAAATCAATAAAAAGTCCTAAATAAAATATAAAAACAGCCAGAATGATTAAGAAACTGGTAAAAAACAAAAAGGGATCAGGCCTTATTTTAGCAATACTCATTATGCTAAATACCTTGCTAATAGTTAGTAGTATTGGGGCAGTGGCTGTGATTCAAAAAAATCAGCCAATAAACAAAAAAATGCCCCTACAGCCTATCAAATAGCTGACAGTGGCATTGAATGGGTTTTGGAAGAGCTAAAAGAAGAGGTTGGAACAACAAGAATCAGAAATACTCTTGGAGGCCATGTGAATAATCAAGCAGTGGCTGATTGTGATTTTCTCTTTTCTGCTAGCCTAACTTCAACTAGTGGCTTTTCTTGCCGAGTCTACTTTTTGGAGCAAGACGGATCTAGTTATGAAATAATAACCAATTGGGATACTCGATTGAGCGATGTTAAAAAATAAGAGCAATTGGCGAATATGGGAAGGGAGAAGACTGGACCAGAAGGGGAGTGGAAGTTAATTTTTCTACTAATTGATTTTAGCTGAAGACTGGCTGGCAACTTTAAAAAGAGTTTCCCAAATTCGTCTTTGTTTTAAGAATAATTTAAAAATATAAAAAATAAAAACTGGAAAGCGAGGTGAAAAAATGACAAAAGAAACAAAGAAAGGATTTACTTTAGTGGAGCTTTTGATTGTGATTGCCATTATTGGCATTTTGGCTGGGATTGTGTTGGTCAGCATGGGAAATGTGAGAGATAGGGCCAGAAAAGCATCGTTGCAATCTACTCTCAGTTCAATAACAACCATTGCCGCTCTTTGTGTTAATGATGGTGGTAATGTTTCTGATCCTACTGCGGCTAATGGTGGCGGCAATATTTGCGATGACACCTCCATTACTGATGAAACTTGGCCTGATCTCAATAATATTCAGGGAATTCCAGCCGGAACATTTGTTTACACAACTGAAGACATTGACAACGACACCATTGCCGCAGGGGAAGATGGCGATTCGTCAGGAACACTGGATGCAGGAGAGCGAGGAGTTATTTGCAATATAAAAAACAGCAACTGTAATATTCAGTAGTTTTTCTGGGTAATTTTGTGTTTTTTGTATAGCTCAAAAAAGAAGCCAGCTGGCTTCTTTTTTGAGAATCTTGTTGATTTTTTTCAAAAAGGGGCAGTTTGAGTGTTTTTGCTGAAGCTTGATTTGGAGCTTGATTAAGACAACTTGATTTTATTATTTTTTTGGCTATAATTTTACTTGTTAGTTTTTTGCTAATTTTAAGGAAATAATTTTGAATTAGCAAAAAAGAAACAGAAAAAGATTTTAAGTTTGGTTTATATTATATATAGCAGAAGAAGATAAATTTAATTAGATTTCACAATTGGAAAAGCAAGATTTTTTAGTAATTTTTTGGGATTTGTTGGTGGGTCTGTTTTTGAGGGTCATTGCTGAGATTTGCTATTTTTTAAAGATATTTTTTTGGGGGCGTAGCTCAGTTGGTTAGAGCGTCTGCCTGTCACGCAGAAGGTCGCGGGTTCGAGTCCCGTCGTCCCCGCCATCAATAATTTGGAAGTTTTAAGGACCAGTTTTCAAAAAGCTGGCTATTTTAATATAACAAAATTTCAAAGTATGCTAAAATGAAAAAAAATAAAATTTCAAATTGCAAGATGGCAAAAAAAATGATTTTTTCTAGGATTTATTTTTTTATTATTCTTGGTTTGTTTTTTTTACGACCACTTTGTCTTGATGCGGCCAGTTATGATTTTTATGTTGATGATAGCGCCAAAGAAAATGGAACAGGAAGCCAGTCTGAGCCTTTTAAAACCATTGGAGAGGCAATCAAAGAAGCCGAAGAAAAAGGTGGATCTAGAAAGATTTTCATCAAGAATGGCACCTATGAAGAAGACTTGGAAATAGAAGAGGCCATAAAACTGTATGGAGAGAGTGAGAATGGAGTGATAATTGAGGGAGCGATAAAGATGGAAGATGATACAGCCATTAATGATTTAACTGTAAAGGGAGGAATAGTGGCAATAACTGCAGTAGATGGGGCTGATATTGAGATAGAAAACTGTACCATCCATGGTTTTTCAAGAGTGGGAATAGAAACCTACGGCAAGGGAAAACTGAAAGTAACCAATTCAAAAATAAAAAAAGGGAACGGCAAAGGTTTCTACATTCAAAGGGGGAAAACCATAGAAATAGTGGGCAATGAAATAACGGGAAACGACGAAGAGGGAATAGACATCAGGTCAAAAGTGGCTGGAAGCATTGAGGGCAACCTTATTTCAAATAACGGAGAAAGTGGAATAGAAGTGATTGTTGGGAGTGCTGATTTGACTATTAAAAAAAATGCTATTTCCCAAAACGGCTCTAGCGGAATTGCAACCCAATTCTATCCCGAAAGAGACAAAAAAGGAAAGATTTTAATTGAAGAGAACAAGTTAACCTCTAATTCAAAGTTTGGTTTGGACTGCAATGTTCCTCATGGGGGAGGGCCTCAGCAAGGATACTGGAGAGATTCCATTGAACTTATCGGAAATGAATTTTCTAAAAACAAACTGAAAGCGATCAGTGATTTTTGCAATTTTATTGATGCGGTTGATGAAGATGAAGAAAAAGACAATGCCATTGTTGACAATGAAGCTGAAGAGTCAGAAAAAGAAAAAATTGAAGAGTCTTCCTCAAAAGAAGCCAGCGGAAATGAAAGTGAACTGGAAGAGGAAAAAAGAGAGAGAGAAAGCAAATTAAAAGAGATAGAGCTGAGCCTTGAAAGCCAACAACAGATCAACCTGGAAATAGAAGCCATAATTAATATCTTGGAAAATGAAAGCAAATTGAAAATTTTCTTTTTTGGCCACAAAAAAGCACTTGTTTTGGCGTTAAGGGAAAAATTGAGCCAAAAGGAAAAAAGCATGGCTGAAATTGACAACAAAGTCAATCAAATTGAATTTAGCGAAAGTGAAGAAGAAATTGCCGCCAGGGGTCTTTTGGACAGAGAAAAACAGCTATTAAAAGAGAAAAACCAGTATCTTGCAGAACTAGAAAAATCCTTTAGCCTTTGGGGGTGGCTAAAGGGGGTATTCACTTAATTGGTTTTAGTTTTTTAGGATTTTGTAATTTAAATTAAACAAAACCATGCATCAAATAAAAGTAGTTAATCTCAAATGCGAGGGGTGCGCTAATTCAATTATTAGGGCGCTAGAAAAAGAAGGACTAAGCGATGTCAAAGTGGATGTTGCGGGAAAGACAGTTTCTTTTGAAGGCGATTTGGAAAAGGGGCAAAAAATTCTTGCCCAAATCGGCTATCCTGAGCAAGGAAGCGAAGAGGCGGCTAAAATAACCAAAAAAGCCAAGTCTTTTGTTTCTTGTTTTATTGGCAAAATTGGAAAAAGAAAACAATGAAAAAGATTGTTTTGGCTCTTATCAGAATTTATCAAAAGACGCTTTCTTTGGACACTGGCTGGCTTTCTTTTTTTTACGGTGAAAGGATTTGTCGTTTTGAACCAAAATGCTCACAATACACCTATGAAGCAGTGGAAAGGTTTGGGGTTGTGAGAGGAATTTGGCTGGGACTTAAAAGAATTATTCGTTGCCATCCTTGGAACAAGGGCGGGGTTGATCCTGTCCCAAAAAATTTCTAGGTCTAGTTGATTTTTTATTTTTTTGAAGGTATCATTGTCCAATGAATCAGGTAAGAAAAATTTATTTATTAGGCGCTGGCCTTGGTCTTTTGTTTTGGAAATATAGATGATTCAAAATAATCCAAATAAGAGTTTTAAAAAATGAAAAGCAACCTATCAATAACAGCCAACCAACTTCGCAAAAAGTATCTTGATTTTTTTAGAGAAAATGGCCACGCCATCATTCCTTCGGCTCCAGTGGTGCCTGAAAATGATCCCACTGTTCTTTTTACTACCGCTGGAATGCACCCATTAGTTCCTTATTTGATGGGAGAAAAACATCCTCAAGGAAAGAGGCTGGCGGATGTTCAAAAATGCATTCGCACCCCAGATATTGATGATGTGGGAGATAATCGTCATTTGACTTTCTTTGAGATGTTGGGCAATTGGTCCTTGGGAGATTATTTTAAAGAGGAAGCCATTAAATGGAGTTGGGAATTCCTGACTAATCCTAAGTGGCTTGGAATTGATCCAAAAAGAATTTATGTCACAGTTTTTGCTGGAGATGAAAAGGCTGGAGTGGCTAAGGATGAAGAATCAATTAAAATTTGGAAAGAACAATTTAGAAAAGTTGGATTGGAGGCGGAAGTCTGCCTTGAGGGGGAAAGGGCAACAGAGAAAAGCCGCATTTTTCTTTTGGGAATGGAAGATAATTTTTGGGGACCAGCTGGACAAACCGGTCCTTGTGGGCCCTGCACTGAGATGTTTTTTGATGTTTCTCCCCAAAAGGGCTCATTAGCAGGTAAAACTCATCAGGAGTTGGTGGATGAATTTCGCTTAATGGAAATTTGGAACGATGTTTTCATGGAATTTAATAAAACCAAAGAAGGGCAATTTGAAAAGCTTTCCCAGCAGAATGTTGATACTGGAATGGGGCTAGAACGAACCATAACAGTTCTTGCTGGAAAAAAGAATGTTTTTGAAACGGAGTTGTTTTTGCCTATTATTGAGAAAATTGAAAAGCTGTCCCAAAAAAATTACCAAAAAGGTGAAGAAAAAATCAAAAAGTCAATGCGAATTATTTCTGATCATCTAAAGGCGGCTGTGTTTATTATTGCCGATGGCATAGAACCTTCCAACACCGAAAGAGGTTATGTTTTGCGCCGATTGATCCGAAGGCTATTCGCCAAGGGCATATTTTGGGAATTGAAGAGAGCTTTGTTGCTGAAGTGGCAAAGGAAGTGGTGAAAATGTATCAAGAAACTTACCCGGAAACAGGAAAGCAAGAAGTCATTGAAATATTAGAAAAAGAAGAAGAAAAATTCAGAAAAACTCTTGAAAGGGGACTGAAGGAATTTGACAAAATTAGTGCCCGGTTTTTTAGTCAAACTGTTGGCCGAAAGATGCCTTTTGGAGATGGAAAAATTGCCTTTAATCTTTTTCAGTCTTTTGGGTTTCCATTGGAAATGTTTTTTGAAGAGCTTGAAAACAGGAACATTTCTTTTGACAGAAAAAAGGTTACCAAAGAATTCCAGCAAGAATATGAAAGGCACCAAGAGCTTTCTCGGACAGCCAGCGCGGGAATGTTTAAGGGAGGGCTGGCCGACACTCAAGAAAAAACCAAGCAACTTCACACTACTGCCCATTTGATGCTGGCAGGATTGAGAAAGGTTTTGGGGAATCATGTCCATCAAAAAGGGTCAAATATCAATGGTGAAAGAATCAGGTTTGATTTTTCTCATCCAGAAAAAATGACAGAAGAAGAAAAGGCAAGAGTGGAAAAATATGTCAATGAAGCCATCAATTCAGCAGTTGATGTTGTGGTTAAAGAGATGAGCTTGGAAAAAGCAAGAAAAGATGGCGCAGAGGGGGCATTTGAGAATAAATATGGAGAGCGAGTGAAGGTTTATGAAATTGGAGAGTATTCCAAAGAAATTTGCGGCGGTCCTCATGTTAAAAATACTTCTGAAATCAAGGGGCGCTTCAAAATTGTCAAAGAACAAAGTTCCAGCGCTGGAGTGAGGAGAATAAAGGCGATTCTGGAAGAATAATTTCATCAGAATTATTTTCTGCGGGCACTTTTTTAGCGGCCTTAAAGTTTGTTTTTTGTCAAGTTTTCTTTGGTTTTGCTTTGGCGGTTAAGATTAAATATTTACAAAAATTTTTTCTGTGTTAATCTTTTAGAGTAGTGTATCAAGGTGGCGTAGTGGATTGGGCGAATGGCAATAGCTAGGAGAACAAAGAAGGATAATGAATTTTTGGCGGGGGTTTGCTTTTTAAAATCTAATTCTTGTGCGAGCGTCGTATAGTGGCTATTATACCAGCCTTCCAAGCTGGGGACGCCGGTTCGATTCCGGTCGCTCGCTCATCTTTCTAGAAAAGAAAATGACAAGAAACCAAAAAGCCAATAGGCTGAAAAAAGAGAATAAAATCAAGATCTTAATTTCAGCTCATCAAGAAGAGGTTGAAGTGGTCCTTAAAAAAGGAGAGGTGGAAATTGACAAAATTGCCCTAAATGACGACAAAAATCTCTCTTCTTCTCTTCTTCCCGCAATTGACAAAATTCTAAAAAAGAATAAAATTAATTCCAAAGAGGTAGATAAAATTGAAGCTAAGACAAAAAAAACAAGGCTCACCTCTGCCAGAATCATAAAAACCGTTGCCAAGACGGGAAGTTATTGCTTGACAGAAATCAAGAATTAGCTATAATGAAAGCCAAGGTTAGCAGTGGGACAGCTAAACACCCTTTTCTAGTTATTTGGTAAGCTTGATTATTTTTTAATTCAAGTGTTTTAAAAAAAGAATATCAATTGCCAAACCGCATCTTTTAGTGGATTCGGTCTTAAGAAATCGCTTTAGCGAGATTATCTAAAAAATGATCAAAACAGCTATCTAAAAAAGTGTTTCAACAATCGGCTTTTTAAGTTGCCGGGTTTTTTGTTTTGTTTTTTGCTTATTTTTAAATAATACTTTTAAGTTCTTTTTTTTCTGGTTTAATTCAGCTCGGTTAGCCCAAATGAATTAATTCAAGTTGGTTTAAATTAGTTCAAAGAGAGATAGGTTGGGTTTGGTTTTGGAAAAAAGCTATAAAAATTTACTTTTTCTTTTTTGGAACTAAAGAGGAAAGTGGTGAGAACCGCTTTATAGTCAAACAAAGCTGTTTGGGCGCTGTTTAGGCAAAGTTTTTTTGGAAAAAAGAGAGGGAAAGTTAAAACTTAGAACAAGGATCACCAATTTTATATCTAGCTTTTATATTTAGCAATTAAGTCAATCAAATTTTAATAACTGATTAATCGGAAAATTTGTTATGAAAAATCAAGCCACCAAGCAATTAGCGGTTAAAGAAAAATTCAGCAGCCATTCCAGCCTTTCAAAAAGAAAATTTTTCAAAAAACAATCAATGGTTTCTTTGCCCAATTTGATTGGGCATCAAGTTTCTTCCTATGAATGGTTTCTTAAAGAGGGCTTGAGGGAGATTCTGGACGAAATTTCTCCTATTTCTGATTTCACTGGCAAAGAAATGGAGCTTTCTTTTGGGGAATATTATTTAGATGAGCCTAAATACGATGAGGTAACCGCCAAAGACAAAAACATTTCCTATGATGCTCCTTTGAGGGTGAAGGCGCGGCTTTTACTAAAAAGAACTGGAGAAGTGCGGGAGCAGGAGTTGTTTTTGACTGATTTTCCCATAATGACCGAAAGAGGAACTTTTATTGTTAACGGGGTAGAAAGAGTGGTTGTTTCTCAGTTGATCAGAAGTCCTGGAGTTTTCTTTACTATGGAATACCAAAAAGGGAAAAAACTTTTTGGAGCCAAAATTATTCCCAACCGGGGAGCATGGCTGGAAATTGAAACTAGCTTGGACGGAGCAATCTGGGTAAAAATTGACCGTAAAAGAAAAGCTCCCATCACGAGCCTTTTAAGGGTTTTTGGGCTGGAAAGTGATGAAAAGATATTAAAAGCCTTTGGTGATGTTGATAATGGGGAAGTTTCTTTCATCAAAGCTACTCTTGAGAAAGATATAACCAAAAGCAAGGGGGAGGCTTATCGGGAAATTTACAAAAGATTAAGGCCGGGCGACTTGGCCACTGAAGAAAATGCCAAACAAATGGTGGATAGCCTCTTTTTTAATTTTGAGCGTTATGATTTTGGCAAAGTGGGGCGCTATAGGCTGAATTTAAGGCTGGGAATGAATAAGGATGTCAACAAAGAAGAAAACAGAATATTGGGAAAAGAGGAGTTGGTCTTGATTATTAAAAATATCATCAATCTTAATAATGATCCCACTGCCCAGCCTGATGACATTGACCATCTGGGAAGCCGGCGCCTAAGGGGAGTGGGCGAATTAGTCCAAAATAAGTTCAGGGTTGGTTTGGCGAGGATGGTAAGAAATGTCAAGGACCGAATGAGCACCTGTGATCCGGCCACAGTTCTTCCGGGCCAAATAGTTAACCTTCGCCCCATTGCCGCTGTGGTAAAAGAATTTTTCTCATCTTCTCAGCTCTCTCAGTTTATGGATCAAGTTAATCCATTGGCTGAATTGGAACACAAGAGGAGATTGAGCGCAATGGGACCGGGAGGATTGACTCGTGAAAGGGCGGGGTTTGAAGTAAGAGATGTTCATTCATCCCACTATGGCCGAATTTGTCCAGTGCAAACGCCTGAAGGCCCCAACATTGGTTTGGTGGGCCATTTGGCAACCTATGCCCGAGTTAATGAGTATGGGTTTATTGAGACTCCTTATCGGATAGTTAAAAAAGAGCTTGATGCCCAAGATGGCAATCTTTTAAATAGAATTCTGGGCCAAACTGTAAAAGATAAAAACGGCAAAGTTATTGCCAAGAAAGGGGACTTTATAGACAAAGATTTGCTTTCAAAAATTAAGAAATCCCAAAAAGGCAAAATAAAGGTAGTTCCTTTTGTGGGAAAAGAAATTGAATATCTTAATGCCACCGAAGAAGAAAAGAAAAATATTGCCCATGCCGGAATTGAACTGGACGAGTTTGGGAATTTTATGAAGCCAATAGTGGATGCAAGAGTGAAAGGAGAGGCTTCAAAGATAGAAGCAGTTGAAGTTGATTATATGGATGTTTCTTCCAAACAATGCATTTCTGTTGCTACAGCCTTAATTCCTTTCTTGGAGCATGACGACGCCAACCGGGCCCTGATGGGATCAAATATGCAACGGCAGGCAGTTTCTTGCGTTAAGCCAGAGGCTCCCTTAATTGGAACTGGCCTGGAAGACAAGGCGGCAGTTGATTCTGGCCAAGTGGTGGTGGCCAAAGAAGATGGAGAGGTGGTGGAAGTTGATGCTGACCATATTGTGGTTAAAGAATTTCCAAAGGACAAGAACAAGAGAGCCAAAAGAAGACACTATCGCCTTCAAAGCTTTGCCAAGTCCAATGCTTTTACCAGCATGAATCAAGTTCCCCGAGTGAGAAAAAACAATTAGTAAAGAAAGGGGACTTATTGGCGGATGGCGCTTCAACCGATCATGGGGAATTGGCTTTAGGGCAAAATGTCTTAGTGGCCTTTATGCCTGGGAAGGCTATAACTTTGAAGATGCTATTATCATTTCAGAAAAGCTTTTGCATGAGACCGCTTTAGTTCTATTCACATTGATGATTTCATTGTAGATGTTAGAGATACCAAACTAGGTCCCGAGGTGGTAACTCGCGACATTCCCAATATTGGCGAAGATCGGCTTAAAAACCTGGATGAAACTGGAATAATAAGAATTGGAGCAGAGGTTAGTTCAGGTGACATCTTGGTTGGAAAAGTAACTTTGAAAGGGGAAGGAGATTTGACTGCTGAAGAAAGGCTGTTAAGGGCTATTTTTGGAGAAAAATCAAGAGATGTTAAGGATACTTCTCTTTATCTTCCTCATGGCAAGAGAGGAAAAGTGGTTGACATTAAGATTTTTTCCCGAGAGCAAGGGGATCGGTTGCCGGCTGGAGTTATTCAGCAAATCCAAATTTCCATCGCCCAACTACGAAAAATTTCAGTGGGAGACAAGCTGGCTGGAAGACACGGCAATAAAGGAGTTATTTCAAAAATTGCCGCTGTGGAAGATCTTCCTTATTTGCCCGATGGCACTCCTGTGGACATTATTCTTACTCCATTGGGAGTTCCTTCCAGAATGAACCTTGGCCAGATTTTTGAAACCCATCTTGGATGGGCGGCACATCAGTTGGGCTATAAAGTGGCTTCTCCCTCTCTGGACGGAGTTTTGGAAGAAGATATTAAAGAGGAACTCAAAAAAGCAGGGCTTCCAGAAAGCGGCAAAATTAGGCTGATAGATGGAAAGACGGGGGAACCATTCCGGGAAGAGACAACGGTTGGTTATATGTATATTATGAAGCTTAATCACCTGGTGGAGGACAAAATTCATATGCGCTCTATTGGGCCTTACTCCTTAATCACTCAACAGCCATTGGGCGGAAAGGCTCAATTTGGCGGACAGAGATTTGGAGAGATGGAGGTGTGGGCGCTGGAAGGTTATGGTTCTGCCTATACTTTGCAGGAAATGTTGACCATTAAGTCTGATGATGTGGTGGGCCGTTCCAAGTTATATGAATCTATTATTAAAGGAGAACCAATCAAGCCTCCCAATGTCCCAGCTTCTTTTCATGTCTTAGTTAATGAATTAAAGGCGCTTGGACTTCAAGTTAACCTTATCCAAAGAAGCCAAAAGCAAGATGCTTCTTCCCAAAAGGACGCCTAAAAAACCTAAAAGAGATTAGAAGCTTGGAAAATTATTTTTCATTTTTCAAATTTCAATTCCTTAAATCATAAAAACCAATCCAATGACACAGAAAAGCGCTACCATAACCAAAATATCAGATTTTGACGCTGTTCAATTGAAAATTGCTTCCCCGGATGAAATTCTCAGCTGGTCTTGTGGCGAAGTCCTTCGCCCTGAAACAATCAACTATCGAACCCAACGGTTTGAAAAAGATGGCTTGTTTTGTGAGAGGATTTTTGGTCCTTCAAAAGACTGGGAATGCTATTGCGGGAAATATAAAAGAATTCGCTATAAAGGGATAGTCTGTGATAAGTGTGGCGTAGAAGTTACCAAGTCAATTGTTCGCCGAGAAAGAATGGGCCATATTAAACTTGCGGTGCCAGTTTCGCATATTTGGTTTTTGCGAGGAGTGCCTTCTCGGATTGGTTTGGCCCTGGGTATGACTGTTCAAGAGTTGGAAAAGGTGGTCTATTTTGCAGGCTATGTAGTTACTGATATTGACAAAAAAGCTCAAGAGGAAGCTCTTCAAAACCTGGAAAAAGACTACAAAAGAAAACTAAAGGAGCTTAAAAACTCCCAAGAAAAAAAGGAATTGAAGGACACCTACCAGCTTAATAGGGAAAAATTAAAGGGCCTTTATGTAAAGCAGGTTATTTCGGAAATAGACTACTATAATCTTTCCCGAAAGTTTGGCCATGTTTTTTCGGCTTCAATTGGGGCAGAAGCAATTGAAACACTGCTTTCCAGAATAAACCTGGATGAAGAAATCAAAAAATTAAAAGAAGAGCTGAAGAAAAAAGAAAAAATTGACTATAAAAAGACAGCCAAAAGATTAAAGCTGTTAAATGGCTTTAAGCGAGCTAAAATTAGGCCAGAATGGATGTTGCTCAAAGTTATTCCAGTTATTCCCCCCGACCTTAGGCCAATGGTCCAATTGGATGGAGGACGTTTTGCCACCTCAGACTTGAATGATCTTTACAGAAGAATCATCAACCGCAATAATCGCCTTAAGAAATTGATTGATCTGGGCGCTCCCGAAGTGATCCAGCGGAATGAAAAAAGGATGCTTCAAGAAGCGGTAGATGCTTTGATTGACAATGGGGCTCGCAGGAGCCAAACGCAAGTAGCGGCTTCTACTGGTCAAAGAAGGGCATTGAAATCAGTGGCTGATATGCTCAAAGGAAAACAAGGCCGCTTTAGGCAAAATCTTTTGGGAAAAAGGGTGGACTATTCCGGAAGAAGTGTGATTGTGGTGGGACCAAAGCTCAAACTTCATCAGTGCGGTATCCCCAAAAAATGGCCTTGGAACTCTTTAAGCCTTTATCATCCACAAATTGATTGAGAAGGAATATGCCCATAATGTCAGAACAGCAGGCCGAATGGTGGATGGGGAATTTGAAGAAGCCTATGAAATGTTGGATGAAATTATTGATAGCCACTATGTCCTTTTAAATCGCGCCCCCACTCTTCACCGACTTTCAATTCAGGCTTTTCAGCCAATTCTGATTGAAGGAAAAGCCATTCAAATTCATCCTTTGGTTTGCGCCGCTTTTAATGCTGACTTTGATGGTGATCAAATGGCGGTTCATGTTCCTTTAACCACAAAGGCACGAGAAGAAAGCGCAGAAATTATGCTTTCCAGCAAAAACCTTCTCAAGCTTCTAGCGGCGATCCGATCACTATTCCTTCTCAAGATATTGTTTTGGGGGTTTATTATATAACCAAGATAGATGAAGGAATGAAGGGGGAAGGCAAATCATTTGGTTCAATGGAAGAGGTTATTTCTGCCTATCAAGCTGGAGTGATTGACCTTCGGGCTAAAATAAAACTTTACTGGAAAGGGGAAGCCCTGGAAACTTCGGCCGGGAGAGTGTTGCTTAATGATATTCTTCCTCCCAAGATGCGTTTTATCAATTCCGAGATGACCAAAAAGGAACTAAAGCAGTTGGTGGCGGAATTTTTACAAAAAGAAGGCAAAGACAAAACTGCTCAATTTGTTGATGAGTTGAAAAATTTGGGCTTTGCTTATGTTACTAAGTCAGGGATAAGCCTGGGAATGGACGATCTTCAGGAACCAGAAACCAAAGAACAAATTTTTGCCGAAGCAGAAAAAAAGTGGAAGAGATTTATCAGCAATATGAAAGCGGCTTGCTTACCGACGAAGAAAGAAAAATCAGAGTGATTGAAATCTGGAATGAAGCCAAGAACAAGGTCACTGAAGAAGTGAGAAAGAAAATTGATCCTAATGGGCCTATCCATGCGATGGTTTTCTCCAAAGCCAGAGGATCAGAAGCGGTGGTTGTTCAGATGTCAGGAATGAAAGGATTGGTGGCTGGACCAACCGGTGAAACAATAGAGCTCCCCATTAAAGGCTCTTTAAAGGGCGGTTATAATGTTTTGGAATATTTCATCTCCACTCATGGTGCCAGAAAAGGTATGGCCGATACCGCCTTGAGAACAGCTACGGCTGGGTATCTTACCCGAAGATTGGTTGATGTGGCCCAAGATGTTGTCGTTAGGGAAGAAGATTGCGGAGATAATGTTGGAGCCTATCTTTATAAAGAAGATTCTGACTTAATTGGCCAAAGCTTCTCTTCTCGGATTGAAGGACGAGTATTAGTGGAAGATGTAAAAGGAAAAGATGGCAAGGTTATTGCCCAAAAAGGAAAAATGATTGACAAGGAAACTGCTCTTCTGATTGAAAAGGAAAATGTTAAGAAAATTAAAATCAGAAGCTTAGTTACTTGCAAAACTCAGCATGGAGTTTGCCAAAAGTGTTATGGTAGAGATTTGGGAAGAGATGATTTAGTTGATTTGGGCCAAGCAGTTGGTGTGGTGGCTGCTCAAGCAATTGGAGAACCAGGCACTCAGCTAACGATGAGAACCTTTCATATTGGGGGAATTGCTGGAACTGATATAACGCAAGGTCTTCCAAGAGTGGAGGAAATTTTTGAGGCTCGTCCACCCAAAACTCAGGCTATTATTGCCGAATTTGATGGAATGGTTCAGGAAATAAAGGAAACTCCCAAGCAGAAGATTATTAGGATTTTGAAAACTGATGAAGAGGATCTCAAAAAGAAAAAAGCAGAGGAAAAGGAATATGCTATTCCGGGAGTTATGAATTTTAAGGTAGCCAAAGGAGATTTTGTCAAAAAGGGCCAAGTGCTTTCTGAGGGCCACTTGAATTTAAGAGACCTTTTCAAAATTAGTGGAGCAGAAGCGGTCCATCGCTATATAATCAAAGAAGTTCAAGAAATTTATCAGACTCAAGGAGAGGGAATCAATGACAAACACATTGAGATTATCATCCGACAAATGCTTTCTAGAATCAAAATTACCGATCCGGGAGAAACAGATTTGCTCATTGGCGATATTGTGGAATTGGAAAAATTTGAAGAGACCAACCAAGAAGCAAAAAGAGATGGGCTAAAGCCGGCTAAGGGAGAACGATTGATTATGGGGATTTCTAAGGTGGCCCTTTCTACTGATAGTTTCTTGTCAGCCGCCTCTTTCCAAGAAACCGCCCGAGTTCTTATTGATGCCGCTACGCAAGGAAAAATTGACCACCTAAGGGGCCTCAAAGAAAATGTTATCATTGGAAAACTTATTCCAGCTGGAACTGGTTTTCGGGCAAAGCACAAAGAAGAGAAAGGCAGCTAAAGCAGGGTAAAAATCTTCCAAAAAGCAATTTCAGCAAGCCAACCACAGGCCTTGAAACAACAAAAAAGCCGAATATTCGGCTTTTTTGTTGTTAGGAAATTTTAGTTTGCCAGGGCTTTAATTTTCTTAACCAGCCGCGCTTTTTTTCTGGAGCCAGTATTTTTCTTGATAAGGCCTCTTTTAACAGCTTTATCAATTGCTTTTTGGGCCTCTTTGAAAGCGGTTTGGCTTGTTGAAGGTTTTTCTCTTTGATAAAATCTTCAACTTTTTTGACTGCTTGCTTCATTCTCTTTTTTATTCTTGAGGTTCAAGAGAGTTTTTCTTTCTGTCACGCGCATGTACTTTTTTGCGGATTTCTTGTTTGGCATGGTTTGTGTTAACTTATTGTTAGATTGTTGTTTAAGATTAAATTCTTTACCTTTGGGGGCGCCTCTAAGATTTAAGGGTCATTAGCTAGAAAACTCAAAAAAAAATAATAACCTTGACCATCATTTTATGTTTCTAGCATAAATTGGAATATTTGTAAAGAAAATGTTATTATTCTTAGAGGAAGCTACCTAGTAAAGCGGTTTTTTTGGAATTTTTGTGGTTTGTTTTTAAGTTTTAAATAGATTTTTACAAAAAAGAAATGATAGCAAAATTGAGGGGAAAAGTTGACTTTGTCAGATCTGGATATGCGGTGGTTGAAGTTTTGGGGGTGGGATATAAAGTTTTTATGAATGAAATAGCCTTGGCGAAAGTTTCTTCTCAAGAAGAAGTGGAACTCTTTATTTATACCCATGTGAGAGAGGACCAGCTTGCTCTTTTTGGTTTTTTAACCTTGGAAGAATTGGAAATTTTTGAGCTTCTTTTGTCTATTTCAGGAATTGGGCCAAAGGCTGGCCTGGGAATTTTAAACATTGCTTCTCCTCAGGCAATAAAAACAGCAATTTCCAGTGGAGATTCTTCTATCTTAACAAGAGTTTCTGGGATTGGCAAAAAAACAGCGGAAAGAATAATCTTGGAATTAAAAAACAAAATAGGAGAAGTGGCTAAGGGAAAAGAAGAAATAGTAAGAGATGAACAAGAGGTTTTGGAGGCATTGGTAGCAATGGGCTATTCTGTTTCGGAGGCTCGAGAGGCAATAAAAGCTATTCCCAAAGAAGCCAAAAATATTTCTGAGAAAATAAGATGGGCACTAAAAGCGGCTAAAAAATAATTGGGAGATTGTTTTTATTATGAAGAACCAGCAAAATCAAACAGAAACAAATGAAAATGTTTTCAGAAAGCTGGAGCAGGAGGAGCTTTTTTTGGCTGATAACTCTTGGGACGGAGGTTTTTTGCAGTCGTCTTTTTGGAAAAATTTTCAAAAAGCGCTGGGGAAAGAAGTTATTTTGATTGATAAAAGAGCGGAAGGCTTTTGGGGCTTGGCGCTAAAACATCAGCTTCCTTTGGTGAAGGGGTATTGGTTTTTTCCTCGGGGACCGATTTTTTCAAGAGAAAACCAAAAGGAGGCCGCCAAAGTGTTTTTGGAATTAGCCAAAAAAATGAAGCAAGAAAGTTGCCTTGGTTGGGTTAGAATAGAGCCTCAGGATGAAAAAGACCTGGCAGAAATAAAAAAAATTGTAGGAACTGTAAGAGGCATCCAATTGAAAAAAGCCCCTAAAGATCATGAACCCGCCCAAACTCTTTTTTTGGGTCTCGGAAAAAGCAAAGAAGACCTTCTTTCAAAAATGAAGCCCAAAACTCGCTATAACATCAGATTGGCAGAAAAAAGAGGAGTAAAGGTAAGAAAAAGCAGAAAAAATCAGGATGTCGCAAGATTTTATGCCCTAATAAAACAAACTTGCCAAAGAAATAAAATTGTTCCTTTCTCATTTGAGCACTATAAAAAAATGCTAGAGACCATTGACCAAAAACATCTAGAGCTGTTTTTGGCTGAATTTGGGGGAGAAATAATTGGCGGAATTTTGGTCAGCTTTTTTGGCAGAACTGCTATTTATCTTCATGGAGCAACTGCTGATTTGCACAGAAATGTAATGGCGATGTATCTTCTTCAATGGGAAGCAATCAAGGAAGCCCAAAAGAGGGGTTGTGAAAAATATGATTTTAATGGAATTAACCCAGAAGACAAAAATTCCTCCAACTATAAAAAGAGCTGGGAGGCATTACGCGGTTCAAACAAGGGTTTAATCCTAGCCAGAGAACTTTTTCTTTTCCTGGTTGTTGGGATATTGTTCTAGATGCCAAAAAATATTGGGCCTACAAAAAACTTCAATTTTTAAAAGATATTTTAATAAAAGCTAAAAAAAGAATAAAAAGTAATAAAAAAAATGCAATCAATTAAAAACATCTTCCATTTTCTTGAAGCAATTTTGGCCAATCTTTTTTTTGGTTTTCCATCTAGAAAAGTTTATGTGATTGGAGTTACTGGAACAAATGGCAAGACAACCACCACTCAAATGATTGCCAAAATCATTGAAGAATCCGGCAAGAAGGTGGCCGTTAGCTCCACCATTAACTTCAAAATAGCAGAAAAAAGCTGGGTCAATAAAACAAAGTTTACCACTCCTTCTGCCTGGAGAACTCAGAAGTTTATCAATCAAGCGGTTAAAGGCGGTTGTGAGTTCGTGGTATTGGAAATTTCTTCTCATTCACTAGATCAGAATCGGATTTGGGGGATTGACTTTGATGCGGCAGTAATTACCAATATCACCAGAGAGCATCTTGACTATCACAAAACCATAGAAAAGTATACTGCCGCCAAAGAGAGACTTTTTCAAATTTTGGAAAAATCAAAGCCCCAAAAAAACGGCGCAAGAAAGCTTTCAGTTGTTAATCTTGAAATGGAGCAATTTGGAAGATTTCTTCAGTATCAGCAAGGGATTACCAGGTTTGGCTATTTTAAGGAAAATCATGGCAAAGAAGAAATTGAGCTTTTGATCCAAGAAAAGGGAAAAGAGATTGCCTTTTTGAAAGCTGAAAAAATAGAAGAAAAGCAGGATGCTGTGGTTTTTGAGGCGGCAGGGGAGCCTTTTAGGCTGAAATTAATAGGAGAGTTTAATGTTGAAAATGCTTTGGCGGCAATTTGTGTTGGAGTTGGCTTGGGAATTGATTTGAAGGTGATCAGCCAGGCGCTTTGGAAAATTGAAAAAATTCCAGGAAGGTTGGATCCGGTGGAGAATGAACTGGGTCTGGATATTATTATTGACTATGCCGTAACGCCAGATTCAATGGAAAAATTGGGCAGGCTGATAACGAGAAGAGTGAAAAACAGAATTATTTCCAAAGCTCTTCAAAACGAAGAATGGAAAAAGGAAAAAGAAGAAAATGTTATTTGGGTGTTTGGCAGTTGCGGCAGACGGGATGTGGGAAGCGTCCGCTAATGGGGAAAATTGTGGCAAGATTTGCTGACTTGGCAATTGTTACCGATGAAGATCCTTATGATGAAGATCCGAAACAAATTATGCGACAGGTTTTTTCTGGATTGATTGAGGGAGGAAAGGTTGAAGAAAAAAATGCCTGGATTATTCCTGATCGCCGGGAAGCTATCCGAAAGGCTCTAGAAATTGCCAAAAAGGGAGACACTATTTTGATAACTGGCAAGGGAGCGGAAGAGACAATGGCTGTTGGAAAAAATAAAACCATTCCTTGGAATGATCGCCAAGTGGTGCTAGAAGAGTTAGCAAAATTTAAAAACCAAAAGAAAACACAAAAATGAAAAACTGGAAAAAATTATTCCTTTGGATTGCTTTTTTTGCAGTCGGATTGGGTTTTGGAACATTTGGAAAAGCGGTTTTTGCTGAAACAATTACTTTTTCCAACCCCATTGGCACCGACGAAATCACTTCTTTTTTCCAATCCATCATCCAAAGGTTTCAAGGAATCATTGCCATTTTGGCCATTTTGTTTCTAGTTATCTCTGGCATTACCTATCTTACTTCAGGCGGCAGCAAAAAAGAATCACCCTGGCCAAAGCCGCTTTTGTGGCCTCTCTTTTGGGCTTTACTCTTGCCTTGGCGGCCCCTTCCTTCCTAAAGCAAATCAAGGAAATTCTTCTTGCCGACGGCACTACCATGCCCACCACCCTAGATGAAGCCCTCACTCTTTCTGAGATTGTTGAAAGAACCCTTTCTTTTCTTCTTTCCATCTTTGGCATTTTGGCCATTATCAGCTTTGTTATCAGCTCAGTGGTTTATTTTTCCTCTTTTGGCGATTCCCAAAAAGCCCAACAAGCCAAAAATGCCCTTATTTATTCCATTATTGGCATAGCGGTTGCTTTGGGATCCCTGATTTTAATCAAGCAGATTGCGGCTTGGTTTTGAGGGAGAAAGAGGAAAAAAGAGAAAAATAAAAATCATCAGCATTGGCTGATGGTTTTTCTAAATTAAACAAAAAAGTGATTTTTAGCCACTTTTTAAATATTTTTAGAAGTTATTGGCGGAGATTCCGATAGGTATTTTCGTTCTTTTTTCAAATAAAATAATTTCAACAAAAAAGAAGATAACTTTAATCAAAACTATCAAAATAATGCCATAGAAGCTAATTTTATTAATCCAATAACTCAAAAAATTCCCCTTTTTTAAAATATCTATTGTTTCAACCAGGATCACTTCACAAGCACCATTACCTGTATCATTTCGCGAAACACTACTTGTCATGTAGCCCTCTTTAATGTCATATTTTTCTTTTTTCCCATCAATGTTTTTGATGTTGAGCTTTATTAGTTTTCCTTTTATCTTGACCTGATCTCCTTCATAGATTTCCATTGCTTTTTTTTGAAGAGAGTTATCTAATATTACAAGGTGATTGTTAGAAAATTGATTTAAGTTTGCTGAATGATCTTTTCCCAAATATATAAACTGGCAGAATCGAGAATCTTGGCGGAAAGTTAACGATTTATCGCGAAAAAAATCATTTTTTAAGTTTTCTCCCCACATTAGGCAAAGATCAAGCGGTATAATATGGTCATATTTGCGAAGACTAAATTTAGTATAGTCAAACCTATTCACCACCAGAGCTGAAATTTCATATTTATAAAGAGGGGTTATTTCATAAAGATAGCCATCCTTTATAACTCGGATGAGGCTTTTCTCGTGCTCTTCTAATTCAGTTTGCTTGGGGTCTTCAAAAAGATCATTTTCGTTGGCAATTTGAGCAGTGCGATAATTTCTTTTTGAAAAGGATGTCCAAATAAAAGCAATTAGGAAAATCAAAAAAAATAACTTTTGGGAAAATTTCAAAAATCTCAAGAAAGAATTGCCAAGGGTGGAAGTCGTTTCTTTTTTGGGGGGAAATTGGCCATTTCAAAATAAGGGGCAATAATTTTTTTTGGATTACCCCTTTATCATTTTTTCTAGGGTCGGAACATCATTAACCAGGCCTTTTACCAAATCAGGATTGATAATAAACAGGATTAGAAAAGCTGTCAGGGCCAGAACCAAACCAAAAATAGCATTAAAGATGATTTCTTTTGAATGGGCCATTTTAGCGGCATTGCCAGCAGAAGTGACAATATAGTTAAAAGCTCCGTAAGAGATCATAAAAACGGCCAGGATAGCGGAAATAGCCACTCCAAACTTGTAAAGTCCTTCCAAGTAAGTTATGAAGTCATTGGTGCGAGCTTGGCCCGGAATGGCCTCCATATTTTGAACTCCTTGAGCATTAGCGGCAGGAAAACCAAACAGCAAGGGATTGTTTTCCTTTTGGTTGTTCTCATTCAAAGACCCCAAGGGGCAACTCAAAAAGAAGGCAATAAAAAGGGAAAGGAGCGCTATTTTTGTTTTCATTTTTTTGTTTTTTTAAAAAAATTTATTATATTTGGGCTTTTTAATTTTTTTAATTTTGAGCTTTTTAAAAAACTATTCTTTTAAAAACTGTCTTTGGTTTTTTGAGTTTAAGCTTATGAACTGAATCAAGAGAAAAACCAAATTAAAATTTTTTAATCCCTATTTTGCTTTTTATCTTGGTTGGTTTTTTTGGATAGTTTTTTAGCTTGATTAAATTATATCACAAAATTTTTCCAGTCCCAAGGATTTTATCAAAAATTTAATCCAAGCTGTAATTTGTTGCCGCTTGGGGATTGTTGGGATGGATAACTTGAAAAACTTGAGTAAAAAGAGGAAATTGTCTAGAATCATTTCAGCAACTAGAAGGCGGCTGGTTGTCAAGTAGAGCCAGCTAGAGTTATTCATAAAGCCAACTACAATGGTAACCAATCAAAAAATCCGTAATTTTTGCATAATTGCCCACATTGATCATGGCAAATCAACCTTGGCCGACAGGATGTTGGAATTTACGGGGACGGTGGAAAAAAGGAAAATGAAAGATCAAATTCTAGATCAAATGGACTTGGAAAGAGAGCGGGGAATTACCATCAAGCTCCAACCCGCCACCATGAATTTTCGCTTTTCAAACCCCAGAGGAAAAGAATTGGAAGGAGATTATATTTTGAACTTAATTGATACTCCGGGCCATGTTGATTTTTCCTATGAAGTTTCCCGCTCCTTGGCGGCAGTGGAAGGGGCTATTTTGCTTGTAGACGCTACCCAAGGAATTCAAGCCCAAACTCTTTCCAATCTCTATCAAGCAATTGAGCAGGACTTGGTGATTATTCCAGTGGTCAATAAGATTGATCTTCCCAATGCTGATATAGAAAAAACCAAAAAAGAAATCATCAGCATTTTGGGTTGCCAGGAAAAAGAAATAATTTCTGCTAGCGGAAAAACAGGCCAAGGAGTGGAAGAGATTTTGGCCGCAATAGTGAAGAAGGTTCCTCCTCCTCAGGGCAATCCTATGGGAGCGGTTCGGGGGTTGATTTTTGATTCCAAATATGATCCTTTTAAGGGGGTAATTGCTTTTGTTAGAATTGTTGATGGGGAAATAAAAGAAGGAGATGAAATCTATCTAATGGCCGCAGAAAAAGAAAGCCAGGCCTTGGAGGTGGGAAAGTTTCGGCCTGCTCCAGAGAAAACTGGGAAATTATCGGCTGGTGAGGTGGGGTATATCGCAACCGGCCTTAAAAGTGTTACTTTTTGTCGAGTGGGAGATACCATTACCTCGCAGGAAGCGATGACAGAGAAAGGTGGCGGAAAAACTGTTCCCTTGAAAGGATACAAAGAAGTCAAACCGATGGTTTATGCTAGTTTCTATCCCAAGGAGGGAGAGGATTATAATCAGTTAAAAGACGCTCTGGATAAGCTGAAGCTTAATGATGCGGCGCTTAGTTATGAAGGGGAAAGTTCTTTGGCTCTGGGGAGAGGTTTTAGAATTGGTTTTTTGGGGCTTTTGCACTTGGAAATAACCCAGCAAAGGCTCAAGAGGGAATTTGGTTTTGAGCCAATTATTACCACTCCCAGCGTGGTCTATGAAATTGTCTTGAAAAATGGTGAAGTGAAAAAAATATTTTCTGCTTCAGAATTGCCCGACCCAACTCTTTTTGTGGAAATTAGAGAACCGTTTGTTAATTTGGAAATCATCACTCCAGTTAAGTTTTTGGGCAAAGTAATGGAAACAGTTAGAAATCTGACTCGAGCAGAATACAAAAAAACTGAGTACATAGACCAGGAAAGAATCATTATTTCTTTTGAAGCGCCTCTTTCAGAAGTGATTGTCAATCTCCATGATGGAATTAAGTCAGCCACCAGCGGTTTTGCTTCTTTTAGTTATGATTTTTTGGGCTACCGAAGTTCTGATTTGGTTCGGCTAGATGTTTATGTGGCGGAGGAAAAAGTGGAAGCCTTTGCCAAAATAGTGCCTCGTCAAAAAGCTCAACAAGAGGCCAGGCGAATCGTGGCAAAATTAAAAGATTCTATTCCTCGCCAAAACTTTTTAATAAAGCTTCAGGCGGCAGTGGGAGGGAAATTTCTGGCTCGAGAAAACATTCGTCCTTTCAGAAAAGATGTAACCGGCCATCTTTACGGAGGGGATGTTACCAGAAAAAGAAAATTGCTGGAAAAACAAAAAAAGGGCAAAAAAAGAATGCTGGGAAAAGGGCGAGTGGAAATTCCAGCTGATGCTTTTTTGAAAGTTCTGAAAAAAGATACCTAATAGATAGAGCTTTGATTTTTGGCCAAGATTTTTCTTTTTGATTGTTGTGTGCCGCCAGAGCGCTATCAAATTGTTGTCAAAGGGCATCAATTGACAAGGAATTTTTTTTGGCAAAATAAGAGATGTTCTTGCGGCATGCTCTTTAATAACTATTAATTTGAGGAGAAGCAAAAAATGGAAAAAAATTCTTTTGCCAACCAATCAAAAGCGGTATTTTCAGTTCCTTTTCGTTTTAAAGGGGTCCACTCCTGTAAGGCAGTTGTCTTGGCTTGTATTGACTTTCGCTTTTGGCGGGAAACTGACCAATTTGTAAGGGAATATTTGGGAATAGAAGATTTTGATTTTCCCAAACTTCCCGGAGCAGCCAAAGCGATCAACGAACCAGAAACAGGAGAGATTCCTTTTTTGTGCCTGGATGTTCCTTGTCGGCTTCATGAGGCAAAAAAAATAATCCTTGTTAATCATAGTGACTGTGGCGCCTATGGAGGACTGAAAAAATTTGACGGAGACTTGAAAAAAGAAGAAGACTTTCATCGACAAGAACTAGAAAAGGCAAAGAAAAGGCTCCAAAAAGATTTTCCCGAAAAGGAAATAATTTTAGTTTTTGCTGGATTGGATAAAGACCAGAAAACCGTTAATTTCAAAATTTTCTAGAGGAAATCCAAAGCGCTCTTTCAAAGAGCACTTTTTTTTAAAAAACAAAAAGAGAGGAGTTGCTGTTTAGCGGAAATTGATTGTTAGGAGCGCTAATGATATTTTTTGTTTTTTAGAAAAATATGCTAAAATTTGAAAAGAAAAAAGAAAACAAAACAAAAAAGGCCATTTAAAAAGCCTTTGATAAGATGTATTTTTGTTAGATTCTAATTCCAAAAACTAAAATGAAAAACAAAAAAGAGAAAGCTTTTCAGAAAATCAACTTAGATAAAAATCAAGAAGAAAAAAGTTATTTTAAAAGCATTTTTTTTCAAGATCAAGAAGGAATTGGCGGTTTTTTTATGCGCTCCTATCTTCTTTATGTTCCGCTAATGTTTTTGGTGGGGATGTTTTTGGGGGTTTTTAGAAGAGATCTATTTGAATTGGCTTTTTATCTTTTAGCAGGCGCTTTAATTATTTATATTGCTGTTAATATTTTGTTTTATCGTTTTTGGCGAGGGGATTCCTGGATGGCAAGTTCAAGCAAAAAATTCATTCAAGGCAATGTTCAATCAGGGGAAGGAATTGACAAAAAACTGGAAGATTTCAAGCTGAATATGATGAATGCGCTTAAAAATCTTGAAGAAGAGCGCAACAAAACCTTGGCAATTGTTTCAAATTTTATCTATCCAATTGTGGTTTTGGACAAAGAAAACAGGATTTTGCTTTTTAATCAGGCCGCCCGAAAAAAGCTTGGTTTTGTGCCTGGTGATTATGGCAAGAAACTTTCCAGCCAGGGAACTACCTTAAACAGCTTTAAAGGGCTTATTAGGCGGGACTTTACTTCTAAAATTTTAGAAAAAGAAAAAGCAACGGGGCGATTGGTTGAAGAGCTGGCAATTAACAAAACTGGCCAAACAATTTTCTATAAAGTTATTACCACCAAAGTTGTGAGCACTGCCAATCCAACCGAAAGCCTGGGAACAATGAAAGTTTTCTACGATGTAACCAGGGAAAAGATGATTGATCAAATGAAATCAGAATTTATTTCCATCGCCGCCCATCAGCTTAGGTCTCCCCTTTCAGCCATAAAGTGGTCTTTGGAAGTTCTCCTAGGAGGTGATATGGGCAAACTAAATAAGGAACAAAAAGAGACCATCACAGCGGCCTATCAGAGCAATGAAAGAATGATTGAACTGGTAAATGATTTGTTGAATGTTTCAAGAATTGAACAAGGCCGCTTTGGCTATAGCTTTAAAAAGGAGGACCTAACAAAAATAATCAAAAAGGTTGCAGAAGAAAGCAGTCAATTAGCAAAAAGCAGAAATGTTAAAATTGAAGTTAAAATAGGACAAGAAAACCTTTTGGCGGAGATTGATGCTGAAAAAATTGAACTAGCTCTGCAAAATTTAGTGGAAAATGCGATTAAATATACTCTCAGTGGAGGAGAAGTTGAAATTACGGCCAGAGAAGATAAAAAAAGAAAGGAAATTGTTTTGGAAATAAAGGACACTGGAGTGGGAATACCAGAAGAGGAAGAGGGGAAGCTTTTTACCAAATTTTTCAGGGCATCCAATGTCAAAAAAATGGATACCGCGGGAACTGGACTGGGGCTATTTATTGTCAAAAACATTATTGACCAACACAAAGGAAAAATTGAAGTTAGAAGCAAATTGGGAAAAGGAACCACGGTTTTTATTTTTCTTCCTAGAAAAACGAAAAGAAGCTAAAATTTTTTCCAAACTTTTTTGCTAGATTTGACAAAACTAGCCTTAAAATAAAAAGCAAATGGCCTTGGAAAAGAGCTTTAGAGAAATAAAGATAAGGAACTTTTAAGCATTAATTAACCAAAAATGTCCAAAGAGAAATCTTCCCCAAAAATCCTTTTAGTGGAGGACGATGCTTTTTTGAGGAGTATTTGTAAAACCAAACTAAAAAAAGCTGGTCTTGATGTGGTTAGCGTTGTGGATGGCAAAGATGCTTTGGAGGAACTAGGAAAGGGAAAAGGAGTCCCCGACTTGGTCCTTTTGGATCTTCTTTTGCCAACTATGGATGGATTTGAGGTTCTAACTAGAATAAGGTCGGATAGCCGTCCTGAAGTGGCAAAGGTTCCAGTGGTGATATTGAGCAATCTTTCATCAGAGGAAGAGGTGAAGAAGGCCAAAAAGTTGGGTGCCAACCACTACCTGGTTAAAGCTCAGTATACGATGGATGAAATTGTTGAAAAAATAAAAGAACTGGCTGTTTAGGCTTGAAATTGGCTGTGTTGTTTGTGGTTGCCTGCAAAAAAGCAAAAAGGGTGAAAAAAGGCCGTCAACTGTTTGATTCTTTAGATGGTTTTGGCTAAAAATATGAAGGCAATTTGTCTTGAAACGAAAAATAAATTCTAGTAAAAATTAAATTCCCAAAAAGAATTAAACCAAACTGACAATGAAGCAAAAGGCAATTAGCTTTATCAAGAAAATTTTTCTAATTATCCGATTGACGATAAGCTATCAGTCAAGAAAAATTTGGAATTTCCTGAAAAAATCAAAAAGAAACGAAGCCATAGCGATTACCCTTTTTTCCTTTTTGGTACTGGGATTGGTGGGATTTTTGGTGTTTGGCAGGATTAAAAATTATCTGGTAAATCAATTGGGCTGGTTTCAAGAAGAAAAGGTTTGGGAGGCCCTAGTTGTTATTCGTGATCAAAAAATCTCTGATCCAGTTGAGGATCTTAAAAGTTCCTTGAAGAGAGGGGATGTGGTGGTGGTGAGAGAAGAAGGCCATCAGTGGTCAAAAACCGAATATGTTAGTTACTTGATTGTCAAAATTAAAGCTAATCCTGCTAAAATTCAAAAGCTCTTAGAGCCGCTAGAAAAGGAGCTAGATCAAAAGGATGAAAATGGCGAACTAAAAAAAGAAACTATCATTGCTCGACGCTTTAAATAGATCTTGAAAAACGGGCTTTTCGGGAGAGCAAGTAATTAACGGCCAGCCTCTCTTGGACAGGGTCTTTGATTTTGATGAATTGGTGATTGAAAAAGAGCTCCCCAGCAAGGAAATTAACCTCTGGCTTTTCATGTTTTGTACTCTTGATTTTTTTAGAATAAATTCCTAAAGCCAAAAAAAATTATAGTTTTCAAAATATAATTTTTAAAAATCAAAAACATGCAACTATTATTGTGGCTGGCCCTTATTGTTGTTTTGGTTTCGATTCGCCAAATCAATGAATACCAGCGAGGAGTTCGGTTTACTTTGGGAAAATATTCCGGCCTAATGAAGCCAGGCTGGAGATTAGTTTTTCCAATCATTCAAAGCCACCAGAAGGTAGATATGAGGATAAAAACAGTGGATGTTCCTGACCAAGAAGCAATAACCAAAGATAATATCTCTGTCAGAGCCAACGCAGTCATTTACTATCAAGTAAATGACGCCGAAAAAGCTATATTAAAAGTTGAGGATTATATGTTTGCGGTTTCTCAGTTAGCCCAAACCACGATGAGAAATTTGATTGGAGAAGTCAACTTGGATGAACTTTTGTCCAGCCGGGAAGAAATTGCTGAGAAAATAAGAAAGATAGTTGACCAAGCAACTGATGAGTGGGGAATTATTGTCAAGTCAGTTGAGTTAAAGGATGTAATTTTGCCGGAGGAAATGAAAAGGGTAATTGGAAAACAAGCTGAGGCAGAAAGGGAAAAAAGAGCGGTAATAATAAAATCAGAAGGAGAAGTCGTGGCGGCCGAGAATCTTTCCAAGGCGGCGCGAATGCTTTCTGAAGCCAAGGGAGCAATGCACCTAAGGACACTTAATACTTTGAACGACTTAAGCTCTGATCAGTCAAATACGGTAATTTTCACCATTCCTCTAGAAGTCTTAAGAGCATTTGAAAGAATTGGAGGAAGCAAAAACGATATTCAGTAAAAAGCGCCAACAAAAACCTTGTAAGATTGCCTGGAGGAAAAAGTTTTTAGCTGTTATTAAATAACTCAATTAGACTAGTTTAAAATTTTTTCAAAAAATAACAAGCCATTAGATGAAATTATGGAAAAAGCTGGAAAATTTTTTGAATAGCCAAAATGTGCTTTACTATCCGGGCTGTTTGACAAAATTTGCCTTTCCAGAGTTGGCAGACAACTACCGAAAAATCTTAAGGGAAAGTAAAATTGATTTCATTGAATTGGGCGAAAGGGAATTTTGTTGTGGATCGCCATTAAAAAACGCTGGCGCAACTGGAGAATTCAAAAAAATTGCCCAAAAAAACCTTCGGGTTCTAAAAGAACATGCCGTTGGGAAAATTGTTACCAATTGTCCGGCTTGCGCCTTTGTTTTTAGGAAGCAATATCCTTTAGCTTTGGGTGAAGATTGGAAAATAAAAACTGTTCACATACTGGAATTATTTGATGAGCGAGCGCCAAAAAGAGCCTTTAAAAATAAGACGGCGGCTTATCATGATTCTTGTCATCTAGGAAGAGGATTAGGAATTTTCAGTCTTCCCAGAAAGATAATTATCCAAAGCGGACTAGAACTTGTGGAAATGGAATTGGCAAGAGAAAATAGTTTTTGTTGTGGCGGCGGCGGAGGGGTGCAATCAAATAACCAAACTCTTTCTTTTAAAATCGGAGTTGATAGAATTGGCCAAGCCCAAAAAACCAAAGCTGATTTTTTAATCACCGCTTGCCCAATGTGCTATGCTCAACTAAAAAAGGCAGCTGATACAGCTGATGAAGACAAAAAAATAAAAGTAATGGAAATCTCCCAGCTTTTAATGGATTAGTTGGTTGAAGCAGTTGAATCAAATAAATTGGCAAGATAAGCTGGAAAAAACCAAAAAATCATTGCCGACCAACATCACCAATCAAAATTTCACATTCCCGAAAATTCCCAAAAGAAGAGGTTTATTTTTGTAAAAGGGAAACGAATGTTTCCAAAGAGCTTGATTTGGCTAAACAAAATTTACCAGCTGAATAAATAGAATTGTTAGAAATGCTCCATAGATTATGCCAACTAAAACTTCAGAAGTCCTGTGGCCAACATGTTCCTTGAGGCGAGGGTATTTATGGGGGTCCAAGTTGAGGCTTTGGACCAACATATTCAAATAGCGGCCTTGATCGCCCAGATACATTCGCACTCTTAGGGCGTCATCAATAATGACAAGAGCAAAAACAAGAGCAATTAAAAAAGAGCCGGTGTTAATGCCATCTAGAAAGCCAACCGTGATCACCAAAGAAGTAGCTAGGGCACTATGGAAAGATGGCATATGGCCATGAGTAAAAAATATTCCCACTTTATGCCGTTTTTTATTGAAAATAGAACAAACTTAGTGATTTGAGTGATAGCTCCCACCAAGATGGGAATGATTATTAGAAAAAAATCTTTTTCCATAAGTATTTGATTAATGTTTAATATCAAAAAATTGATAGGCTTTTAGTGGTTTATTATTAGCATTTTTGCTATTTTTTTGGAATAAGGATTTTTTGTTTTTCAGTAAATAAAAAATTTCACCCTTCTTGACTTGAGGTTATTTTTGGCTTAGAATAGCAAGAGTTAAGGCGCTAGCAGTGCCAGTCTGTTTTTTTGGTTAATTTTTTAACTATTTTCAATAAAATAAGATGTTAAGAATTCGTTTTTCAAGGACAGGCAGAAGAAATAGGCTTCTTTCAAAATTGTTTTAGCCGAGAACACTTTTCCTGTAAAAGGCCGTTTTATTGAGCAATTAGGAAGCTATGATCCTCACCTTAAAAGAGCAGTCATTAAGAAAGAAAGGGTGCTGTATTGGCTTGAAAAAGGGGCTCAAGTATCTGATTCCGTTTATAATCTTTTCATCAAGGAGGGGTTTAGAGGAGAAAAGAGAAAAGTTAGAATTAAATCGTCTTCAAAAACAGAAGGGGAGAAGGAAGAAGAAACACAAAGCGGCGAGCAGTCGGAAAAAGCCGCTGAAAAATCCACTGAACCCGAAAAAAGTGAAGAATCAGCTGAAAAAAAAGATAGTAAAGATCAGTCATCAGCCAGGACTGAAAAGAAGGAAGAACCAGCTAAAGAAAAGGCAGAACAAGCTGATGAGCAAGTTCAGTCCGAAACAGAAAAAAACAAGTAGTGTCTTTCAGCTAAAAAACAGCCCAACGGCTGTTTTTAGTCTCTTTAATTAAAAAAAAGAGTGATTGTCCAATATAAAAGCCAGGATTGCTAATTTGAAAAAAATAAAATGAAGCTTAAAAAATAAAAACAGATTGAAAATTTTCATGGTTGTTTTTTTGGCTGTTGTTTCCGGAATTCTTTCTTCTCCGAAGCCAACAAAAATAGCTTTTATTGATGAACTGGTGAGTAAAATGAAGGTTAATTTGGGGCTTGATTTGCAAGGAGGGGTTCACTTGGTCTATCAAGCAGATATGTCCCAAGTTGAGAAGGGAAAAGAAATGGAAGCTCTTAGCGGAGTTCAAGATGTAATAGAACGAAGAGTGAATTCTTTTGGGGTTTCAGAGCCAGTTGTTCAGCCTTCTCGAGCAGGCAATGAATATCGCATAATTGTTGAATTGGCCGGGGTTAAAGATATAGAAGAGGCAAAAAAACAAATTAAAGAGACTCCTCTTTTGGAATTCAAGGAAGAAAAGGATAGCGGAGGAGAATTGACTCCCGAGCAGGAAGCTGATATAGACGCTCAAGTGGAGGGAATTAAGAAGATGAGAGAAGAAAAAAGGGCTGAAGCAATTAATCTTTTGGCAGAGGTAAAAAGAGGAGCTGATTTTGCCCAGTTGGCAAAGGAAAAATCAGGCGATCCCGGCAGCGCTGAAGAGGGAGGGGATTTGGGATTTTTCAAAAAAGGAGACATGGTGAAAGAATTTGAGGAGGCCGCCTTTAGTGAAATTTGAAAGTGGGAGAAATTTATCCAGAAATTGTTGAATCTGATTTTGGGTTCCATATCATAAAAAAAACTGATGAGAGAGGCGAAGGAGAAAATAAGGAAATAAGAGCTTCTCACATTCTCATTAAAGCAGAAAAGCCAGAACGAGTGAGAGAAATCTTAATTCAGCAAGCCCAGCAGCCTCAATTTGAAAATACTGGCCTTTCAGGAAAAGACTTGGAAAAAGCTCAGCTTATTTTTGACAACCAAACTGGCCAACCCATAGTTTCCTTAAAATTCAATGCTGAAGGAACGCAAAAGTTCAAAGAAATAACAGAAAGAAATGTTGGCAAACGAGTGGCAATTTTTTTGGATGGAGCAATTATTTCGGCGCCGGTAGTGAATGAAGTGATCAGGAATGGAGAAGCAGTCATCAGCGGTGATTTTTCCATAACCGAAGCCAAACAGCTTGCCCAAAGGTTAAACGCAGGCGCTTTGCCAGTGCCAATAAAATTGGTTGGCCAGCAAACGATTGAAGCTTCTTTAGGAAAAGAATCGTTGGAAAAAAGCCTATGGGCTGGCGCTTGGGGACTGGCGGCAGTTTCTGTTTTTTTGATTTTGTATTATCGCTTGGCTGGACTGATAGCGGTCATAGCTTTACTGATATATACCGCCCTCTTTGTTTCATTGATTAAGCTCTCTTCTCTTTCTCAAAACTTTACCATAACCCTAACTCTGGCTGGGATAGCTGGAATCATTCTTTCTATTGGAATGGCCGTGGATGCCAACATTTTGATTTTTGAGAGAATGAAAGAGGAGCTAAGAAAGGGGCGCCAACTGAAGGCGGCAATTAGGGAAAGTTTCAAGCGAGCTTGGCCTTCCATTCGGGATGGCAATTGTTCCACCATCTTAACTTCTCTTATTTTGATAACCTTTGGAAGCGGCTTTGTGAAGGGATTTGCAATTACTCTTACTTTGGGGGTGTTGCTTTCAATGTTCACAGCGATTGTGATAACAAGAATTTTAATAACCACCTTTTCCCTAAATTGGTTTGAAAAAAGAAAAGGGCTTTTTCTGGTCAGGGTACCCAAACTAGCTGAAAATAAACTAGCTGAAAATAAAAATAAAAACTAATGGCTGTTTTTTTTGACATTTTCTTCTTGGCGGGACTTTTCTTGCTTTTGGGATTTTCGGCTGATTTGACGGTAAAAAATATCAAAAAAATCGCTTCTTTCTTGGAGCTGAGGGTTTTCATTTTTGGTGTTATTTTGGGAATAATTACCACTTTGCCAGAGCTTTCAGTGGGAATAAATGCGGCCATTAATAGGGTGACAGTATTGTCAGTGGGAAATGTTTTTGGAGGAATTGTTGTTATTTTGGGCCTGATTACGGGACTAAATCTTGTTTTGAACAGAAAGATAGCAACCAAGGGAGTTCTTGAATCGCTTTTTCCTTCGGCTGGAGTTATGCTGGCCGCTTTTTTGTTGGGAATTGATGGCCGTTATGGGGTGGGAGATGGTTTGGTTATTATTTTTCTCTATCTTTTCCTTTTGGTTTATCTTTACAAAGCGAATCATCATAATCATGGAAAAAGAACCATTGTCTTGGAAAAGGGCAAGTTTGCTCAAGCCCTTTTTCTATCTCTAGTGGGAATTATTTTGGTAATTTTATTTTCTAATTGGATTGTTGAGGTAACCGTGGATCTTCTTTCCAGAGCTAATTTAAGCAAGATTATTATTGGGGCTAGTTATTTTTCATTGGGAACAAATCTGCCAGAGATAATTATCGCAATTACATCCTGGAAAAGAAAGTCGCCAGAACTTTCCCTAAGCCATTTGATAAGTTCAGCTTTTACTAATGTTGCAATTCTTGGTTTTTTGGCAGTTATGACCCCAATAGAATTTTCAAGAGGGGTTGCTTTCTACCTCTTGGGAGCTTTTTTGTTTTTAATTTTAGGGGCCTTTACTTATTTTTGTTTTAGCCAAAAAAAACTTGACAAAAGGGAAGGTTACTTTTTATTGGCCATTTATTTTCTTTTTTTAACGGCTAGCTTTTTTGTTTTAGAGTTTTTTTAGAAAAAATTCTGTTGTTGCTGGGTAGTATCAGCCCTTAAGCTTCATTCGGATCACAACATTTTTGCAAATACTGCCCAAAAGTCTTGCAAGTAATTTTTTGCCTTGTTTTAGCTTTCTATTTAGCTTTTTATAAAGAGAGGCTCTTTTGACAGAAGAGTTTTTTTCCGATAAGATGGGAAAGAAAAGCAATCCTTTGCTTCCTTGGAAAAAGGGGCCAAAAATCTAAAAATATAAAGACCAAGAAAATAAAATGCTTCAAAGCCAACTTTTTTACCAAACCAAAAAAGAAAATCCAAAAGATGAAGCTAGTGTTAATGCTCAATTGCTTGAGCGGGCAGGATTTATTGATAAACTAATGGCTGGGGTTTACAGTCTTTTACCGTTGGGACTAAGAACCCTAAAAAAATAGAAAAAATTATCCGTCAAGAAATGAATAAAATTGGAGGGCAGGAGGTTTTTATGCCCACTCTCCAGCCCCTAGAAAACTGGAAAAAAACTGGCCGAGATGTAACGGTAGACAGCCTGATAAAATTAGGATTTGAAGAAAAAAAGGACCTAGTACTAGGACCTACCCATGAAGAAGTAGTTTCTCCCTTAGCAAAGAAAGTCATTCTCTCTTATAAAGATCTTCCCCAAGCAGTTTATCAATTTCAAAATAAGTTTCGCAAGGAAAAAAGAGCTAAGTCAGGATTGTTACGATTGCGGGAGTTTATTATGAAAGATTTATATTCTTTTCACTCAGACCAAAAGGACTTAGATAACTATTATGAAAAGACCAAAGAAGCTTATGAGAAAATTTTTAAAAGGTGTGGTATTGGCGAAAAGACTTACTTAACCTATGCTTCAGGAGGGGCCTTTTCCAAATATTCTCATGAATTTCAAACGGAGACAGTAGCCGGAGAAGACCTTATCTATTTTGTTGAAAAATGCCAAGTGGCAGTAAATAAAGAAATAATTGAAGACCAAAAACATGCTTGTCCCCAATGTGGCTCAAAAAACCTCAAAACCAAAAAAGCAGTCGAAGTGGGCAATATTTTTAAACTAGGGACTCGCTTTTCAAAACCATTTGGATTGTTTTTTAAAGACAAAGACGGAACAGAAAAGCCAGTTATCATGGGTTGTTATGGAATTGGTTTGCAACGGTTGATGGGGACAATTGTTGAGGTTTGTCATGATGAAAAAGGTATTATTTGGCCAACAGAGGTTTCTCCTTTTTTGGTTCATCTGGTTATGCTTGATTCAGCTGAAAAAGAAGTAGTTGATTTTTCAAAAAAACTTTACAAGAGCCTTTCTTTAAAAAGTAACGATATTTTATTTGACGATCGGTTTGGAATTAGTGCGGGAGAAAAATTTTCCGAAAGCGATCTTTTAGGTATTCCCTGGAGAATTGTGGTGAGCAAAAAAAACCTGAAAAATAACCAAATAGAATTAAAAGCAAGGAATGAAAACAAAGCTCGTTTTTTAAGTGAAAAAGAATTAGATAACTTTATCAAGGAAGAATTAAAGCCAGCTTTGGGCTAAAGATTAAAAGATAATTTAATTTTTTGACCAATGAATCATCAAATTCACCATCTTTCAGCAGATGATTTTGAAAAAATCATCAAAGACAAAAAAGTTTGGCTTTTGGATGTGAGGGAAAAATATGAATTTGATGCGGGATATATTAAAGAGGCCAAACTGGTTCCAGCCACTCGATTTGAGGAAGAGTTTGAAAAATTGGGCATTAAAAAAAATGAAAAAATAGCCCTTTATTGCCGCAGTGGAAACCGAAGTGCTTTTATTGCTGAAAGTCTTGCCGCAAAAGGCTATAAAAACATTTTCAACCTAGAAGAAGGAATAATTTCTTGGACAAAAGAGAAAAAAGCAATAGTAATTCCAAAAAATTAAAGAAATAAAATTTTTCAAAATTGCTAAACAAATTTTGGGGAAAATTTTCTAAGGATATTGGCATTGATTTGGGAACTGCCAATACTTTGGTTTATGTAAAAGGAAAGGGCCTGGTTATTAATGAGCCTCAGTGGTGGCTGTCAATAAAAAAACTGGCCAAATTCTGGCGATTGGGAAGGGGGCAAAAAAGATGGTAGGTAAAACGCCTTCTCACATTGTGGTTTCTCGTCCTTTGGTGGATGGGGTGGTTTCTGACTTTGAGGTTACGGAGCAGATGCTAAGATATTTTATCCAAAAAGTTCACGAAAATAATTTTTCTTTTTTGCAACGGCCGCGAGTGATTGTGGGGATTCCTTCAGGAGTGACAGAAGTGGAAAAAAGGGCAGTAATTGATGCGGCAGTAAATGCTGGAGCGAGAGAAGCCTTTTTGATTGAAGAGCCTATGGCGGCGGCCATTGGGGCCCGACTTCCTATTCAAGAGGCAGCGGGGAATATGATTGTTGATATTGGGGGAGGAACCACTGAGGTGGCGGTTATCTCTCTGGGCGGAGTGGTGACTAGTCGCAGTTTAAGGGTGGCTGGAGATGAAATGAATGAAGATGTGATTCGCTATGCCAGAGATAATTTCAACCTTCTTTTGGGAGAAAGGACGGCTGAAGAAATTAAAATTTCTATTGGAAGTGCCTACCCCCTAAAGCAACGGCTGGAGATAGCTATGAGAGGAAGAGATTTAATTAGCGGTTTGCCCAAAGAGGTTATTGTCAATGATGCTCAAATAAGAGAAGCTATTTTTCGCTCCATAAGAATCATTGTTAATAATGTAAAATCGGCCATTGAAGAAACTCCGCCTGAGTTGATTGGAGAAATTATGCAAAAGGGAATCATCTTGGCAGGCGGAGGGAGCTTGGTAAGGGGATTGGGAAAATTGATTTCAGAGCAAGCTGAAATTCCAGTTAAAAGAATGGATGATCCTTTAACAGCAGTTATTAGGGGGATAGGAATTGTTCTGGAAAATATTGAAGATCTCAGAGATGTCTTAATTGAACCAGATAAAGAGAGGGATTTGAGATGATTTTTGGCATTGTTTTTAAAAAACAACCTTAAATGCGAGCATGGCTAAAAAGGCCTGAACAAGAAAAGAGATTTAAATAACTTTTCCCTTATTTGTCTGTGGCAATGAAAAAAATTTTCAAAAATCAGACAGTTCTTTTTGCGGTGGTTTTTTTGGTGTTCTTGGCAGTCTTGGCGGTCTCTGTTAAAAATGACAAAAAAACTTCCAGAAACTGGATCAATCCTATCAGGCCGATAATGTCATTTTTTTCGTCTATTGGTTGGTGGGCAAATGAAAAGCTGGAATTTATTTCTTCAATTGGTGAACTTAAAAATGAAAATGAGAAGCTGATCCAAGAAAATCTTTTCCTTAAGGGTAAAGTAGCCCAAATGAATGA
>LZQN01000037.1_pt1 | contig 39068 bp, 52 predicted proteins | sample 768531 | NCBI WGS metagenome assembly LZQN01 (sample SAMN05207080, study PRJNA324506) | oil field metagenome | isolation source: sample BH-FW-7 from oil reservoir | place: India: Bombay High | collected 2015-12-02
CGTAACAATGAGGGACATCAAGCAGGAGTTCGTGGACAGGGGAATGAGCATGATCAAGGAAAGCTTAGCGAAGCTTGAGAGCAAGGGGAAGATAAAGAGCGCTGATGAGGTTCTTTCAAGAATAAAGCCAACAACTGATTTAGCCGAGGCGGTTAAAGATGCTGACCTTGTCATAGAGGCAGTTCCAGAAGTGGTGGACATAAAGAAGCAGGTCTGGGAGGAGGTTGACAAGTTAGCCAAGCCCGAGTGTATCTTCACCTCAAACACCTCGACAATGAGAATAACCATGCTCGCCAGCTTCACTTCAAGACCTGAAAAGTTCGCTGGACTGCACTTCTTCAACCCTCCAGTATTGATGAGGCTGGTTGAGGTTATCAGAGGAGAGAAAACCAGCGACGAGACGATGGACTTGCTTGTTGAGTTTGTCAAGAGCATTGGAAAAGTGCCGGTGAGAGTGGAGAAGGATGTGCCCGGGTTTATTGTTAATAGGGTGCAGGCTCCCGCCAGTGTTCTGCTGATGGCCATCCTTGAGAAGGGAATAGCAACTCCCGAGGAAGTTGACGCTACTGTGAGAAGGCTCGGCCTCCCAATGGGCCCCTTCGAGCTTGTTGATTACACGGGAGTTGATATTCTCTACAATGCCCTGAAGTACTATGCACAGACGTTAAGCCCGGATTACGAGCCGCCTAAGATTCTGGAGGAGATGGTGAAAGCGAACAAGCTTGGCAGGAAAACAGGAAAGGGATTCTACGACTGGAGCGCTGGAAGACCGCAGATCGATTCGAGCAAGGCTACAGATAAGATTAACCCGATGGACTTCACCTTTGTGGAGATAAACGAGGCTGTGAAGCTCGTTGAGATGGGAGTTGCAACTCCGGAGGACATTGACACAGCAATAAAGCTTGGCCTGAACAGACCTTTTGGCCCCTTCGAGCTGGCAAAGCAGTTCGGAGCTGAGCAGATTGCCAAGCGCCTTGAGGAGCTGGCAAAGCAGTTCGGAAAGAAGATTTTCGAGCCAGCAAAGACTTTGAAGGAAGGAAAGCTTGAGGAGTTGCTAAAGGCTGGAAAGGCTGAGGCCAAGGAGGAGAAGAAAGAGGATGAATTTAAGACCATAAAGATTGAGAAGCTTGAAGGAGGCGTAACGAAGCTCATTCTTAACAGGCCGGACAGGCTTAACACGATCTCCCCAGAGGTTCTGGATGAACTCGATAAAGCGATTACACAGCTGTGGAACGATAAGGACACAAGAGTCATCGTCATCACGGGAGCCGGAGACAGGGCCTTCTCTGCCGGTGCAGACCTGGCTGGAAGTATCATTACTCACCCCTTCGACTTCCTCGAGCACAACAGAAAAGGGGAGAGAGTTTTCACAAGGCTGAGAGAGATTCCGAAACCAGTCATCGCTGCCATAAACGGCTACGCCCTCGGTGGTGGCCTGGAGATTGCGATGAACTGCGACATAAGGCTGGCGAAGAAATCTGCTGTTCTTGGCCTGCCTGAAGTTGGACTGGGCATACTGCCAGGCTGGAGTGGAACTCAGAGGATGGTCAAGCTTATTGGAATCAGCAGGGCCATGCAGCTAGCTTTGACTGGAGAGAGAATCACTGCAGAGGAGGCAGAGAGATGGGGACTGGTGAACAAAGTCTTTGACGACGACAAATTCGAGGAGGAGGTAATGAACTACGCCAAGAACATTGCAGAGCGCTGCGCCCCGATTTCAATGGCCCTCATCAAGAGGCTCATAAACAAGGGCGGTGAGGTGCCCATGGACATCGGACTTGAGTGGGAGTGCACCGCTGCAGGGCTGCTGTTTGCAACCGAGGACATGAGAGAGGGAATTTCTGCCTTCCTCAGAAAGGACAAGCCCCAGTTCAAGGGTCGCTAACTTTTTTATTTTTAGTTTTTCACTTAGTGCATCCTTTCATTATCGCTGCAGGAACTTGCCTATTCCATCCCTTCAAAATAAGAATAATGGGCTTTTAGTTTTCCTTCCCGTATTTATCTTCTCCCCACTCTCAGGCGGTTTTTACCTCCTCGTACTGCATGCAGGAAGGCTCCGGAAGTTTATAAATCCCTCTGCTCTCTATCTCAGCAGCCTCTTCAGCACTTTGCCAACATCCGTTGTGGGAAGTGAGTCCCTTATTTCCACTTCCTTCGGGACAGCATAGGGCGGTAGTTTATCCCTGCAGAATTCAATTATCTCCTCAGGAGTGGCCTTTGCACCTTCGTAAAGCTTCACGAACGCTTTTACTCTCTCTGTGCCTCTCTCCTCGTCCTTAACACCCACAACAGCCACGAGTTCTATGGCGGGATGCTGGTGTATGACCTCCTCGACGACCCTTGAGTACACCTTGTATCCGGAAACGTTTATCATGTCCTTTACTCTGTCTGTTATCCAGAAAAAGCCGTCCTCGTCCATGTATGCAATATCGCCTGTGGGAAGCCATCCGTCAACTATGGGGCTGTCAGTCTGCCAGTAGCCCTTCATCACCTGTGGGCCTTTAATCTGCATCTCACCCTCCTCGCCTATGTCTGCAACACTTCCGTCCTCTCTGACTATCCTCACGTCCGTGTCGGGAACCGGGACGCCGATTGAACCTGTTTTATCAGGTGCTTCGAGACCTAGGAACTTTGCTATACTGGCTATGTTGATGTGAGTTACCGGTGAAGCCTCTGTCAACCCGTAACCCTCGATGATTGGAATTCCGGCCTTCTTCTCGTATTCCTTGGCAGTTTTTTTGGGAAGCGGTGCCGAACCGGATATGCTGATGGTCCACAAACCCTCAAGCTCTTTGTTAATCAGCTTTATGTACTGCCCCGGAACTCCCACAGTCACCCAAGGGCTGTATGTTTTCATGTAGTTTAGAATCTCATCGTAGTTTCTCGGATTCGATACTATCAGCAGGTTGAAACCCCAGTATAAGCCAACATGCATTCCCCAGTGACCGTAGGAGTGGTAAATTGGAGAGGCAAGGAGAATCGCACCGTTGCCCTTCACAGCCTCAGCAGCACCGCCAAGAAGCCACGGGAGAACCTGAAGTACGTTGGTGGTCAGGTTGTAGTGCGTCAACATTACACCTTTAGGCACTCCCGTCACGCCGCCGGTAAACATCATCACCGCAACGTCTTCTTTCGGATCGATACTTACTTCAGGAGGTTCAGCCTTGCCCGATTCGACGAGCTTCCAGAGCCCGTCGTTCATGAATTCCTCAGACTTGACTTCTACAAAAAAGTCAGCGTCATAGAATTTCCTTTCCGCTATAACCACTTTGGGTGTTGTTCTCTCTGCAATCTCCTTCCTTTCCTCGTCCGGATGAATCGGACTCAGTAGAACTGCTGTAGCCCCGCACTTCATGACTGCAAGCTCCGATATGAGAAGCTGGGGACAGTTGGGGAGTGAAATCAGAGCCCTGTCTCCCTTCTCAAGGTACTCTGAGAGTGAGCTGGCGAGCCTGTTTACAGCGTCAAGCAGTTCTGAGTAAGTAAGCTGCTTGCCCAAAAAAGTAACTGCTGGGGACTCAGAATAGTTCTCGGCAGAATCGTCTAGAAACTGATATAGAGGAACCTCTGGGTAGGGCTGGAGCGTCTCTCTGAGACCCATCATCCCGTAAGACTTTAACCATAGCCTCATGATCTCACGTGTATGCAGAGAATCCCTTTCCTAACAATTCTCTGCCAACAATGAGCTTCTGAATCTCCGTCGTGCCGTCTGGAATCGTCATCACTCTCGCATCCCTGAAGTAGCGCTCCAATGGATATTCTTCGCTGAGACCGAGTCCACCGTGTATCTGTATGGCGTTGTATGTCACCTTTACACAGCCCTCACATGCGTAGCCCTTTGCCAGAGATGACATGTACCTTGCCTTCGGATCTCCTTTCTGAATCATGTAAAGAGCCTTGTAGCCGAGAAGCCTTGACGATTCGGTAATTGCCGCCATCTTGTACAGCATGTCCTGGATAAGCTGGAACTTTCCTATGGGCTTTCCAAAGGCCTTTCTCTGCTTTGCGTATGCAATCGAAGCGTCGAGTGCGGCCTGTGAAATACCCGTAGCCATCAAAGCCATTCCTGAACGCATCAGGCAAAATACTGCACTCAGAGGAGACATGTAGGCGTAAAGCTTCGAGATTGATGAAGCGATGGGCAACGCCTCAACCATGCTTCCGGTGCTAAGAGCCTTCTGGATCATGACGCTCAAAGCGTTATCCTTCGGAACCCTGCAGTTCTTCAGATAAATTTCTCCTGTGGGAGAGGCTCTCCATCCGATCTTGTGAAGCTCACTCGTTTCGAAGGGTGAGTTGACTTGGTCAACGAGGAACATGTCCTGCATTCCTGTTTGCTTGTTCGTTGCCACAACCAGGGCAACGTCAGCTATCGTTGCGTTGCTTATCCATGTTTTCGTGCCGTTCAAGACCCACTCATCCCCATCGAGTTCGGCAGTGGTTTTCAGTTTCGTTGTGTCGCTACCCGCCTCAGGCTCGGTTGCGGCAAGACAGCCAATGAGCTGGTTTTTCTCCAGCTTTGGCATCATTGCATCCTTCGTCTGGTCGGATGCGAGATTAACGAATACAACCGGGAAGGACATCCCCAGAACAACATTGAGGCTCGCCCACACTCTGCTGATTTCCTCGCTCGCTATTCCATAATAATAAGGGTCCTCAAAGTAAACGGAGAGACTCTCAGGATCGTAACCTATTCCAAGCTTCCTGAATTTTGCATAAAACTCAAGAACTTCTTCCTTGGTCAGTGGGCCCTTTCGGTCTCTTTCATCTGCTATCGGCTCAACCTCTTTCGCCAAGAACTCCCTCAAACTGTCTCTAAACAATCTGTGCTCCTGACTCAACTCCATTTCCATTTACTATCACCCGTATCCTCTAAAATTAATCAATTTTTTAATTTTTCGTTATTTTTCGTAAAAGATAATGATTGTAATGATGAGTTCAAATGAGTAGCAACAAAATTATAAAGATGATGTCAAGTAATAGCGTTGCAATGGAATTAAGTAGAACAATTTTTACACCAAACTTTCCGAAAAGGGAAAGGTGCATTGGCAGAGAGTGCTTGACGGATCTAGTTGAGAAGCTTATGACGTTTCCGAGAATCAGCCAATTACCGCCCACTTCCACTCCAGACCAGTATCAATGAAACCTGCAGCCGTTACAACTGCAGACCGGATGTTGAAGAATTCGACAATGGCAATGGTTACAGCTTCGGCTTTTAAGGGTAGAAACTTCAGGGCTTCAGTCATAAGGTCGAACACACCAATTTGGGAAAGCACGGAGACGATGAAGTAAGTTGCGGCCATAATTGCAGCAATTCTGAGTATATCCTGAGACATTGAGGGGGACCTGAGTTCAGGAGCGCTTGTAGCGCTGTGGTTCCATCTTCTTGACAGAAACAGGCCGATGAGCGACTTAATTGCCGCAACCGCGAATCTTACAGCGGTGTAAACCACACCGGCAAACCCCAGAACCGGGATAACGAAGGGAATGAAGTAGGCGTATAGGTGGCTGAAAACGCTTGGAAAGGAGTTCAGAAAGGATATGGCTATGACTTCTCTGTCATCAATCTTTCCCTCCCTCCATGCTTGGGAAAGCATTGAATAGCTTGCTGTTGGGCTGACAAAGCATGTGGCAAAGCTTATTACCGCAAACTCGCTCACACCGAACTTTCTTAAAGCTGGCTGGAGAAAGAGGACAAATTTTTCAAGATATCCCTTCTTTATGGAGTAACTTACTGCATAAATGGCGATTACAACAACGGGAAGTGTTTTGATGAGAAATAAAGCGGTTGAGTATGCTGCATTGCCGATCGTGGTTTCAATCATAGTAATCAAAGAGTGTTGGCTGCTTTTTCCTGCATAGCTCACCAATCTTCTTGAAGTCGTTTTCGTACTCCTCTCTAAGCTGGGGACGGTAAAGAACCGCTGCGGGATGGTAAATGGCGATGACCTTGACCCTCTTACCCCACTTCTCCACCTCGTAAACTTTCCCTTTAACTCTTGAGATGGTGGTGAATTCGAGGCCAAGAAGGTTGAAGATGAACTGTGCTGCAAACCTTCCGAGGCATACGATTACGTTTGGCCTGATGACTTCAAGCTGCCTCACAAGGTAATTACCGCACTTTTCAACCTCTTCAGGAGTTGGGTCGCGGTTGTTTGGCGGGCGGCACTTGAGAACGTTGGTTATGTAACGTCCTGCCTTCTCAACCGATGGATGCGAGCATCTCCGTTAAAAGCTTTCCAGCAGCACCAACGAAAGGCTCTCCTTTTAAATCCTCATCTCTGCCAGGAGCTTCTCCGACAAAAACGATTTCAGCCTTCTCATTCCCAACTCCCGGAACGTAGTTGTTTTTTGTTTTGTAGAGGTCGCATTTTCTGCAGTTCATGATTTCTCTGGCTATGTCATCCAGAGACTCCATTGCCCTACTGTTCAGTGGCAAATTAAAATAGTTTGCTGATAAGCCTGCTGAGGCAAACAAATTTTATTCCTTTGAGTAGAAGGATTACTATGAACCCATTTAAGGTGATGGTTGGCGTAGCTGTGGTTATGCTCGGTCTAACCTTGCTTGCATTGAGCAACGCTGAGAACGTGGAGTACGGTGGGGTGGTGGTCATAGGCCCCTTCCCAATAGTTTTTGGCTCATCCCCAGATATTGCGGTTTTCATGGTGTTTGTGGCTCTAATTCTTATTCTTTTGCCGCTGCTGATGAGGTGGTAGCATGCTGTCGTTGCTCTCCCTAATCATAATCCTATTGGGAATCTATCTGATTATTTCGGGGTTGAGAGAACCACTCTGGGCAGAAGAATGGGAGGAGGAAAAAGAGGATGAGCAGGAAATTGAGAGGAAAAAAGTTTCAGAGCGCCGGAAATGGGAGGAGAAACCGAAAAGGGAGGTGAGAGGTGGAGGGGTTATTCTGATAGGCCCGATACCCATCGTATTTGGTGACAGCAAATATGCTTCTCTCTCCCTGATTCTAGCCATAATCCTGATGCTTCTCTCCATCGCTTTAATTCTCATTTCGGGGCGATAAGCACAGCCATACATATCGGAAAATATATATTTTTCCAAATCAAAGATTTATGGGTGGTTTTATGGCAGGAGGTTATATGGGCAAAATTTTGAAAGTGAACTTGAGCGAGGGGAGCATCAAAGAGCTCCCAATTGATGAGGAAATAGCCAAAAAGTACCTTGGTGGGAAGGGGTATGCAGTAAGGCTCTTATATGACTACCTTGTCGAGTACGAAAAGCTTGGAATCGCTCCGGAAGACATCGACCGCTTGGGGAGGAGAACGTCCTGATTTTCGCAACGGGCCCTGCTACGGGTGTTATGGGCTTTCCGGAGCCGGGAAGATACCACGTTATGACTCTCAGAAGCCCGCTAACCGGTGGAATCGGCTCTGCCAACAGCGGTGGCAGATTTGGGCCCTACATGAAGTTTGCGGGCTACGACATGATCATTGTTGAGGGTAAAAGTGAAGAGCCCGTTTACCTCGAAGTAGTTGATGGCTCTGCTGAGATAAAATGTGCCAAGGATTTGTGGGGTAAAAACACCTTCGACACCACAAAAATTCTCACAAAGCGTGCCGGAGGAAACTGCAGCGTTGCTTGCATTGGTCCGGCAGGAGAGAATCTCGTTCACATTGCGTGCATAATAAATGAAGAGCACAGAGCAGCAGGAAGAACTGGCGTAGGAGCTGTTATGGGGTCGAAAAAGCTCAAGGCAATCGTAGTAAAAGGCTCAGAGAGGCCTGAAATAGCGAGACCTGACGAGTTCAAGGCAGCATCCAAGGAAATGCTGGACAAAATCAAGCAGAATCCCGTAACGGGAGAGGGTCTGCCGAAGTACGGAACGGCTGTCCTGGTTAATGTCATAAACAACGCTGGAGCACTGCCCTACAAGAACTGGCAGGAAGGTACAACGAGAAAGCGGATGAAATCAGTGGAGAAACACTGGAAGCGAAGTACCTGAGAAAGAGGGTGGCCTGCTGGGGCTGCAGCATAGGATGCGGAAGAGCAACAGAGGTAAAGTCAGGCCCGTTCAAGGTTCTGAACACTGAGGGGCCTGAGTACGAGTCGATTTGGGCTCTCGGCAACGACACTGCGGTGATAAACCTTGAGGCGGTAATCAAGGCAAACCACTTCTGTGACGAGCTTGGCATAGACACGATTTCAATGGGGTCGACAATTGCCTGCGCGATGGAGCTTTACGAGAAGGGCTACATAAAGGACGAGGATCTCCAGGGACTTGATCTGTCCTTTGGCAGCGATGCGGCAATGGTTGAGGCTGTTTGGAGAACCGCATACAAGACCGGAATAGGAAAGTACCTGGCACTGGGCAGCAAGAGACTTGCAGAAATCTTCGGCGCTCCTGAGCTTTCAATGAGCGTTAAGGGGCTTTGAGATGCAGCTTACGACCCGAGGGGTATTAAGGGCATAGGTCTGAACTATGCCACTGCAAACAGAGGAGGCTGCCACGTTTCAGGATACACGGTATCTCCAGAAATTGTTGGGCTGCCTGAGAAGATTGACCCTCTGACATACGAAGGAAAGGCCGCTTGGGTTAAGGCGTTCCAGGACTTCACCTGTGTGGTTAACTCAGCAGTAAACTGCCTCTTCACAACCTTCGCTCTCGGGGCAGAGGATTATGCCGTTCTACTCTCGCACGTCACAGGATGGGATCTGAATGCTGACGAGGTAATGAAAATCGGAGAGAGGATTTACAACCTCGAAAGGGTGATAATCAACAAGTACGGCTTTGATGGCAAAGATGACACTCTGCCGAAAAGGTTGCTGACCGAGCCGCTCAAGGAGGGACCTGCAAAGGGGCAGGTTATCGAGCTGGACAGGATGAAGGAGGAATATTACCAGCTCAGAGGCTGGGAGAACGGTGTTCCGACAAAAGAGAAGTTAAAAGAACTGGACATTCCCTAATTTTTTACTGTATTTCTTCTATTATTCTGTTCATCTCTTCTGCTTTGTCTCTGAGTATTTCGAGTGCTTTCCTCATCACTTCTCTGAGCTGCAACGCTCCTGTCCCTTCAACATTGAACAAGAAGTTGTTTGTTTCGTTCACGCTGATGGCATTCATCTCACATACTTTGACACATTCTCCGCACATTGAGCAGGCCATTACGTCCTTTACTCTGATTTTGTCCCCATCCTTCTCAAAAACGTTTCTCGGACAAGCCTCAATGCAGTCTCCACAACCGTTGCAGTTCTCGTTAACAACAATTTCCGGGATTATCTTGTAAACACACACAGAAACGGGCTGAAACTTCGCGTGCTCCTTTCCCGTACCCAGTCTTGCAACTGCCTCAAGCATTAGCTGCTGACCATCAAAAAGTTCCAGAACCGGGATGTTGTCTATTGCAAAGACCACATCTGGGTCGTCGCTGATGAAGTCTCCTGAGTAGACAACCTTTGGCCCCTCAACGTTAAGCCTGAACGATATCTGGCAGTTTGGGCACCCCTCTCCACCACATGAGCATTCGTGCTGCATGTTGAACCTGTCAAGGTACGTTTTGATCGGAAGCATTGCCAGTCTGTGGGCTATGACCTCATCGTAGAAGTAGCTGGAGTTCAGGTAGATGTCAACGTAATCCACTGCCATTGCCGGGACTTCACTCTTCATAGCTCTTCTGAAGGAGTTCGCCAGGGCAGGAGAGGCATTTTTTAAAATAAATTTGATTTTCAAGTCCTTCTCTTCCAGAATTTCGATTTCAGGCATCATCAGACTCTCCTTCCTCTCTTACCTCCCGGAGGTCTCGTTCCGTCGTGTGGAATTGGCGTGACGTCCTCAATTCTGCCTATTTTAAGCCCCGCTCTCGCAAGGGCTCTGATAGCTGCCTGTGCTCCAGGTCCGGGAGTTGTGTGCTTGTTTCCTCCCGGAGCTCTGACCTTTATGTGCACGCCCTCAATTCCCTTCTCCTTCGCTATCGCTGCAGCCCTCAATGCTGCCTGCATTGCGGTGTAGGGATTACCTTCATCTCTGTCAGCCTTGACTATCATTCCACCGCTTATTCTGGCAATAATCTCTGCTCCGGTTATGTCTGTAATCGTGATTATCGTGTTGTTGTATGAAGAATAGATGTGGGCTATTCCCCACCTTCCTCCCTTCTTTTTTTCAGCCATCATACCACCTCACTCTTTGCAAGAGGAGAATTCTTGTAAAATGAAATCTTGCTCTCAAGCTCTTTGGTTACAATAAAGCTTGGGGAGGTTACTCTCCTTCCGTCAACGGCGATATGACCGTGAGTGATGAACTGCCTTGCCTGCTTTATCGTCTTTGCCAGTCCCTGCCTGTAAACCATCGTCTGAAGCCTCCTTTCAAGGAAGTCCTCGACGCTGAGGTTCAGTATATCGTCAAGGGTTGCATTTTCAGGCAGTATGCCCATTTTGTTCAGCTTTTTTATGACTGTCAGAGCTTTGGCCTTTGCAATCTCTCCCTCCTTACCCGGAAGACCAATTTCAGCAAGCAGGTCTCTCGCAACTCTCCTGTATTTTCTCAGAATGTTCTGAAATCTCCAGAGCTCTCTTTTGTTTCTGAGACCGTATTTTATAACGAGCTGCATCTCCTTCTCAAGTCTGGCCTTATCCCACGGATGAGTTGGAGTTGTGTACTTCTTTCTGTGGCGCTTAGGATCGCCCATCTAAAATCACCTCTTCCTCCTCACAACACCGACCGTTCTACCCTTCCTGCCGGTTGATCTCGTCCTCTGGCCTCTTACCTTCTTACCCCTGGCGTGCCTGACACCGCGATAAGCTTCATCTTAATCAGTCTTTCTATGTCAAGCATTCTGGCAAAATCAACGTCTTTCGATAGCAAATGCAGGTCCTGACCTGAATAAGGGTCTTTCCTCCTGTTGAGAAGCCAGGACGGAAGCGATTCAATCTCTTCCTCTATGAACTTTTTGACTCTCTCTATGGTCTCATCGTCAAGTTCTCCGAGCTTTGCCCTTCCATCAACTCCAAGCTCATTGACTATGCATCTCGCTGCTCTGAGCCCAATCCCCTTTATCCCTGTGAGAGCGAACATGAGACTCTTGTTCCCGTCCAGATCCGTATCGGCAATTCTCACGATATGCTTAAACGTCATAACATCACCGTCTAAGAGGAAGCAAGCTTGTAAGGATATTTAAAGGTTATGTGCCCACCGCCAATAGGGAATTCTTCCAATTTTAGCATTTAATTCGCCTGAACTTCACATTTTCCTTGTTACTAGGAAATCGGTAAGTTCTGTCAGTGTTTCCTTAGCCCTGCTTTCGGGCAGAACTTCCAACTTCCTTTTTGCTTCTTCAGCCATTTTTCTCGCCATGTTCGCTGCATAGTCAATTGCACCGCACTCTTTAAGTTTTTCAATGTCTTCTCTTATTTCAGAAACATCAGCCCTCTCCTTTCCGAACGTCTTTAGCTTTACGCCCTTTTCAAACGCCTTTATGACAATCAGAGTCTTCTTCCCTTTGAGGAGGTCGCTCCCCCAGTCCTTTCCGGTTTCCTCCGTTAAGTCCAGAAGGTCATCCTGAATCTGGAAGCCAATACCGCTGAGAATTCCGTAGTCCCACAAGGCTTTGACAACCTCTTCACTCTCGCCAAAAAGCACTGCAGGCAATGCAGCGGAGGCGGCAATAAGCACCCCTGTCTTTAGCTCGACCATCTTGAGGTATTCCTCCTCAGAAACGCTTTCCCTTTCCTCAAAGCTCATGTCGTAGTACTGCCCCTCGCATATTTTTATGCAAACTTCTGAAAGCATTTCCGTGGCCTTTCTGATCCCCTCGCTCTCCACATCGCATGTAGTCAGCAGCTTGAAAGCTTCTGCAAAGAGTGTGTCACCAGCAAGAATTGCTGTTGCCTCGCCATAAACTCTGTGCACTGTTGGAACTCCCCTTCTCATCTCATCTCTGTCCATTATGTCGTCGTGAACGAGCGTGAAGTTGTGGATTGTTTCAATGCTGAGAGCAGCAGGAATGATCTTTCTGTAATCTTTTCCGAGAGCTTCGGCTGTCAGGAGGCTGATTACGGGCCTAAGCCTTTTGCCCCCCGCTCTTATCAGATGTCTTGCGGCTTTGTAGAGTCCAACTGGTTCCTTCTCAGGAAGAAGTTCCTCAATGGCTTTGTTGATTATTTCAGCCCTTTTTGCTATCTCTTCCTTCAGCATGGCAATCAACCTCTGAACTCAATCCACTCTTTCAGTTTTCCCGAAATGAACACTTTGAGACCTTTCAACTCGTCAACCTTTCTGCAACCTGTTAAAAACATTGCCGTTTTTAACCCTCTTCTGAAGTACTCGATCTCCTCCTTCACCTTCTCAGCGCTCTCAACTGCTGCCCTGAGGAAAGGTAAGGCCGCGCTTCCCAAGTCAGCTCCGATGGCGATGGATTTGGCCACATCAAGACCGCTCCTCAACCCGCCTGTGGCGATGATTGGGAGAACTCCTTTGCAGTCGGTGATGCTGAAAGCTGTTGGCAAACCCCAGTCCCAGAAATCCACTCCGACCGACTTGGAGATTTCGTCATAAACCCTGTAAACTTCAACACCGCTAAATGTGGTTCCACCCTTACCGCCAACGTCTATTGCGGAAACGCCTGCCTTCTTTAGCATCACCGCCACCTCTCTGCTGATTCCCGCTCCTGTTTCCTTTGCTATAACCGGAACTTTCACGGAGCGGCAGACCTCCTCAAGAACCTCTAAACCCCTCTCTGCGTTCAAGTCCCCTTCCGGCTGAATTGCCTCCTGAAGGTAGTTGAGGTGAATTGCCACCGCATCGGCTTCAATCATCTCCACAGCCCTGTCGACGATCTCAGCACCCTTCTCTATGACCTGCGGCATGCCAATGTTGGCATAGACAAAAGCATTCGGCGCTTTATCTCTGACAACTGTAAAGCTGTCCGCAAGACTTTCATCCTCAATTGCCGCCCTCTGACTTCCAACACCCATGCCTATTCCCGCCTCCTCAACAGCTTCAGCCAACCGGGCGTTGATTTCCTTCGTCTCAGGGTGCCCTCCTGTCATGGAGGCAATGAGAAGGGGGAACGAAAGCTTCTTTCCAAGAAACTCAATTTCTGTGTCTATTTTCCAGTAATCCACTTCAGGAAGGGCTTTGTGAATCAGCATAACATCCTCAAGTCCCGTGTATCCGGACTCAACCTCCTCTTCGAGGCAGATTTTCAGATGGTCAATCTTTCTCTTCGAAGTGCTCAGATTATCACCTCCGTTCCAACCTTTTCTCCCTGTAAAAACTTCTTCAAGTTTTCGTAATTACCTTTAAAAACATAAGCTTTGCATTTGTGTCCCATTTCGTAGAGCCTCTGAAGCTTTCTCAGCATACCACCAGTGACATCCTCCTTTTCTTTGGTTTCTGCGCCTCTGGCAATCATCTCTTCAAGAAGGCTTCTGTCAAGCCTGTCTACAATGCTGCCATCAAAATCGAAGATTCCTTCAACGTCTGTAGCGAATCCAATTTTTTTGCCTTAAAGGCCTCAGCCATGTGCACAACGATATCATCACCGGAAAGAACCTCTATTTTTTCCTCTCCAAACACCACGTCTCCGTGGAGAACTGGAAGAAAACCGTTTTTCATGCTTTATCAACAATTTCAACGCCATATGCAAGAAAAGGGTGGATGGGGTAGGCAGGAACGTCGAACTCAGTCAGCGTGGAGCAGAACTCTCGCACAGTCTGAGACATCCAAGGTGGACCTTTGAGCTCCCAAAGGCTAAGGCCAATTTTTAACGTGTGGATGCCCGAAGGAGCCTGCACCATGCACAATAATCAGCCCCCTCCATTTTTCCGAAATTGCTTTGCAGACACCTCTAAGTTCAGCTTCCCTCAACTTCTCAAAGGCCCCTCTGCTTTTGTCGGTAATAACCGACCCACCTACCTTTAGAATGACCACGTCACTCTTCAATTCTTACACCCTCCTTTTCAGGCTCAACTATGAAGCTCTCTCCTGGCTTTTCTCCCTTGAACAGACCGAATATACACCCTCCACCACCTGCTCCTGTTATTTTCGCTTTCAGACCCCTCCTTTCAAGTTCCGCAATGGTTCTGTCGATTTCTGGGTTGCTAACTCCTATCGCTCTTAGCAGCGACTGGTTCATTGCGATGAGCTCTTCAACCTTTCGGCACTGCCGACATCACTTGCTTCAAGAGAGATGGCATCGATTGCGTCAAATATTTTTTCTACAACTTCAGGATGCCTCTCTCTCAGCTTAGCAACTTTTGCCACCATCTCAGCCGTTGACCTGCTGCCGAAGTTGATTACGAAGAACTTAAACGGAAGTTTTACCTTTCTACGTTCAGGAAAAAGCCATGAACCGCCAAAGGTGGATATGAACGGGTCTATTCCACTCGCTCTGCCCTGAACGTCAATTTCGACCTGCTTTGCCATCTGAAAGATGCCTTCCTTATCCATACCACCATCAAACTCGGCATTCAGAGCAGCAATCGTGCAACGGTTACTGCTGCAGAACTGCCAAGCCCCGAACCAACCGGTATTTCGCTTTCAATCTCGATTTTAGCACCCGGTACCTCTTTCAATTCAGCGAACCTCTTCACAGCCTGCACCACATATGGATACCTTTGGTAGTCCAGCCCGCTCTCTCCAAGAGACGACCTGATCAGAAACTTGGCTGATTTTCTCACCGCCACCCTGCATCTGAGGTTGATTGCGGAAACCACCGCATGCCTGCCGTAAACAACTGCATGCTCACCGAACAGAATTATCTTTCCGGGTGCTGAGGCTATCATTGATTTGATTACGGGAAAAACTTAAAGAATTTTGTGCAAACATTTTCTCATGAAGATCGTTTTTCACCCCAAGTTCTACACAGTCTACACCTCCGACCCCGCAGCTGAAGCGGGAAGGATGGAGGCGATAATGGAGGAGCTCAGCGATTACGAAGTTGTTGAACCTCAGCCTGCAAAGATGGAGGACATACTCCTCATTCACACGAGGGAGCACTACATGTATGTCAAAAGCGAGCCGGAAATTTACGAAGTTGCAATTCTTGCAGTTGGTGGAGCAATTCTAGCGTCCGAAATAGCATTTAATGAGCCTGCATTTGGGGCAATACGCCCTCCTGGACATCATGCCAGCCGGACAGCAGCTGGGGGTTCTGTTACTTCAACAACATAGCCATTGCCGTCAAGAAGCTTCTGGTTGAGGGGAAGATTAAGAGAGCTGTAATCGTGGACTTTGACCTGCACTTTGGAGATGGTACTGCAAACGCCTTTGCGGGTGTGGATGAGGTTAGGTATCATCACATGAAGGGTGCTGATGTGGCTGGAATAGAGCAGTTCCTCAAGGAGAATGAGTATGACATAGTTGCAGTCTCGGCGGGCTTTGATCGGCACAAGGACGACTGGGGAGGGATACTTGAAACAGAAGACTACAGGGAGATTGGAAGAATAATCAGGGAGTATGCTGAGGAAAAGTGTGAGGGGAGGCGTTTTGCCGTGCTTGAAGGTGGCTACAATCACTCGGTGCTTGGAAAGAACGTTCGAGCCTTTGTTAAGGGTTTTGAGTAAAAAGAAGCCTCGGCAAACTCCTGCTCACTGCTGCACTCATCCCGTATCCCCTTCAGAAACAGCTCCTCGTATTTTTTCCTTTCCACTCCGAAGTAGTCCCTTTCACCCGTTCCTCTGAAGTAAAGCCTGTTTACAGGGTTTGATGGATCTTTCAGCACGTCAGGAGGGCAGAAGGGGGCACCGTAGTAATGCTGCAGAAAACTCTCGTTCTCCGGTTTTCGCTCGAACCTCGTGACATCGAGCAAAACTATTCTGCCATTGCAGTACATCGCCTCGTAATCCTCCCAGGGGGAGTAAACAAATCCCTCCCTCCAGAGCCTGTAGAGAAGCCTTGCTGTGAGGTAGATGGACTCTTCGATTATTCTCCGACTTTCCTCATCGCTCCTCATTATGTCTCCATCTCTCAACTCTGAAAGGGGGAGACCGTTAATCCACTCCTGAAGCATGAATTCATCCGTATATGCAACAGGGACTGCAACGTTCTCTTTGAATTTCTCGAAAAGGTCTTTCAGAGGGTCGAGAATTTCTCTAAAGCTTTTTACGGGAGAGTTTGGTGAAAGAACATTCAGAACGAAGGTTCTCTCACCAGCATCAATTCTGAAAACGTAGTATCTCACCCAGGCGGAGAGCATTGAAACTGTGAACTCATCAGACAGGCTTTCCAGCCCAAGCTCTTTTATGGCATTTGAAATTTTCTCCTCAATCCTCCTCTTTCGCTCCTCGGGAGTGGAACCGAAAAGTGATTTTTTTAGAAGGGCTACCGAAACACCCCAGCAAACGACATGGTCAGCAGTAACGCTCTCATCAATCCTCAAGCGGAAACTCATAACTCTCCATGTTTATCTGCTCTACTCTCCTGACAATTCCCTTTGTTCCGCAATCCTTGCAAACGACAATGTAAACCTCGGCATCAAACTCTGCATTTCTCCTCCTGAACTTTCCTCTTTTCTCCTCCAGAATCTCAACTTCATGCGGCTTCCCGTCATCGCAGATTGGGCACTCTATTTCCATGGAAGGGTGTTTTGTATCCAGCTTAAAACCTTTTTGAATTTTTGCAGCCCTCTATCTAATGCAAAAAAGAAAATAGTCAGCTTTCTGAAGCCCTGACGAGTTTATTGTCGTTGGGGAGAAGCAGAGTGAGAATGAAAGCAACTGTTATTGGAATGGTGAGGTAGGTGAAGTAAAGCTCTGCACTGCTGATGAAGTACATGGCCCCAACTGTCAGAGCAACAGAAATTGCCCTGCTCGTCAACCCGACAAAGCCGGTGGCGCTGCCATGAACCTCTTTGTCGCAGAACTTTCCTATCCAGTCCATTATTATCGCATAGGCAGGAAGCATCAGCAGTCCGCTTGTGCCAAGAAAGACGAAAAGGAGTGTGGCGTTTAAGGCAAATGCCAGAATGACGAAGAAGGAGGCAATTAGTGGGGTTATTGCTCTCATGTAGATTGTTCTGAGATTCGCTCTGGCTATCCTGTCAGGGATGACGGCAACACCAATGAGACCTAGAACTATTGCCAGAGCTACGGCATCTCCTGCAACCTTTTCTAGCCCCGCACTCCTCAGAGCAGGCTGCAGCCACGTTGCGAGGTTGTCAAAGGTGGCTACACCAAAGCCCAAAATGGCTCCAACAATCCAGAGGTCTTTTCTTTTCAGAACTGCCCCGAACTGTTTAGCAACAAAGCTTTCCGCTTTGGTAAACTTCACCGCTTTCAGCGCAACCAGCACCAGCACCATTCCAACTGTTGCAACCACAGCAGCCGGCATGATGAGCAAAGCAAGCCCTCCAGCGGTGTAAAGCTTAAGCCCAGCAGCTAGGGCGAAGACCGTTCCGAGGTACATGGAGAGGCTCAAAACAGAGATTACCAGCGTTCTTCTTTCCTCGTAAAGCTGCGAAGCGTAGGGCACGAAGGCATTGAGCAGGAATGGCTGTCCCAGAGCACCTGAAAGCTGGCAAAGGAGGAGCCAGTAGTAGTTGAAGCTCACGAGCCTTCCTGCTGCGGCAAAGAAGGTCGCTATGCTGCCAAACAAAAACCACCTCTTGAAATTCCTGTCGAGAAGCAAACCGCTCGGTATCGTGAGGATAAGGAAAAAGACCGGATATGTTACGGCCAGCAGTCCGAGAAGCTCCACTGAGACATTTAATTCTTCAGAAACGAGCGTGAGGACAGGTGAGAAGGTGACCCACACTGCCTGTGAGGCAAAAACAATGAGGATAAAGCCTGCTGTTAGCAGTGCCCTCATCTGAACCACTCTACAACTATGTTCTTTATCAGCTCCACCGCTACCTCCTGAGGGATTGAATCAAGCAGCATCGGTATAACGCTGGAGTCTATTTTGCCCTCCTCAATGCCCTTTATTATTTCAGCAAACTCTCCTCTTTCAGCCATTTCGTAAATCTGCCTTGTGTCCACCTCTGGCTTCATTTCCACAGCTTTTGCAGCATCTTCCACAAACTTTTCCGCAACCTCATCGTGAATGGGGCTAAGTGTAAGGTGAATGTTGTTGGGGATATCGTATTCTTTCAGCCCCTTCTGAAGGTGAAGCTGCCAGCCAAGCTTCTTCATGTTGTTCACGAATCCCATCAGGTCAAGATCCGGATTTGTCAGGGCAAGAACGCTGCTCTCAACCTTGCCGACACTCTCAAAACCAAGCCTTTTCAAACCACCATAAATCTTCTTTCTGGCAGAGAGGATTTTAGAAGCTAACTCCTTGTAGCCCCCAACACCCAGATACTTAATCACGGCAAAGGCAGCAGCCAGAGGCCCTTCAGGTCTCGAAGATAGCACAGCCTGGTTAACAAAAACATAGCCGGGAGAGGTGACGTCAACGAACATCGAGCACTTCTTCAGCTCAGCGTCTCTGAAAAGCACCACAGAGGCTCCCTTTGGGGCGTAGCCATACTTGTGCACGTCTAGAGAGATTGAGGTAACTCCATCAACTCTGAAATCAAACCTGGGTATTTCCTCACCCAGCATCTCGAAGAAGGGCAGAACGAAACCTCCAAGGCATGCATCAACGTGCAGAAGAACACCCTTATCCTTTGCTATTTCGGCAATCTCCTCTACCGGGTCAATGGTGCCGAATGGCCAGTTTGGGGCGGATAGGGCGATGAGTGCAGTTCTGTTGCTCACAGCTTCAGCGAAGGCATTGACATCAGCCTTTGCATCCTTAACTGGCAGCCTGACAACTTTAAGACCGAGGTAATCGGCGGCCTTAAGGAAGGTGGATGAATCGAAATTGGCGCAAGTATCTCGGGAACCTCTGCTTTTCCTTTTGTCTTCCTGTAGTAATCTCTTGCAGCCTTTACAGCGAGCATTATGCTCTCCGTGCCTCCGAAGGTGAAGGAGCCAACAGCATTATCACCGTGCATCAAGTTCCTGGCAAAACCTACAACCTCCTTCTCAAAAAAGATGGCACTTCTGAAAACCGTAAAGTCGAGCAGGTTTTTCTCGGCAAAGCGCACCAGAGCCTTTTCAGCAACTTTCCTTATGTTCTCATCTCCAGTCTCGTAAACATAGGCGAACAGCCTTCCCGTTCGAGGGTTTAGATCCTCTGACTCAGCCCTTTCAAGAATTGAAAGCACTTCATCTATTGCCATATTTTAAGCTGATTTTAATTAAAAAATAAAGGTTTCGATTTATAGTTAAGCTTCTGGCATCTCCACCAGGTACCTCTTGAAGAGGGCGTAGAGATTGGAAAATCTGTGACAATTTTGATGCTGATGTTGTCGGCAAAGTTTATAGTGTTTCAGGACTAGTAGACATTATGAGACACCCAAGAGTGGCGGGAAGTTTTTACCCTGCAAACCCGGAGTCACTTCTCGCGATGCTGAGAGAGTACACCTATCCAGCAAAGGATGAGAGCGTCGTTGCCTGCATCTCCCCACATGCTGGCTACGTGTACTCTGGCAGAACTGCGGGGAGAGTTCACTCTTTACTGCCTGATGCCGATACTTTCGTCATCGTCGGCCCCAATCACACGGGTTATGGTCTGCCTGTTGCGGTTTCAGCAGACGACTGGATTACACCGCTTGGTGAGGTAAAGGTAGATAGAGAGTTCATTGACGCAATGCCCCAAAAAATTGTGGCTGTAGATGAGATTGCCCACAGATACGAGCACTCCCTTGAAGTTCAGGTTCCCTTCCTGCAGTACCTCCACGATGACTTCAAAATCGTCCCCATCTGCCTCGGGATGCAGGACGAGGAGACGGCTGAGGAGGTGGCGGAGGAGATTCTCGAAGCTGAGGAGAGAACTGGTAAGAGAGTGGTTGTAATAGCCTCCTCAGACATGCACCACTATCTGCCTGATGAGGAGTGCAGAAGACTTGATGCAATTGTTATCGAGAAAATACTGTCAATGGACGTGAAAAAGTACTACGAAACCATTTACAAACTGCAGGCGAGTGTTTGCGGATATGGTTGCATTGCTGTGGCGATGAACTACGCAAAGGCAAAGGGAGCGAGGCTGAGCTTGTTCACTACTCCACAAGCGGGGATGTGGCAGACAGAAGCCAGGTTGTTGGGTATGCGGGGATAGTTTTTAGGGTTTAATTTTTTGTAAAATATAAAATTTTAGAAGAAGAGTTTCAGACTTTTGTGACTTTTCGTTGGGGCAATATTGGGATACATTACAAAATTTTATTACGAAAATCGAACAGAAAACTTATATAACATAACCGCAAATTACCTTTATGAGCGACGCAAAGCAACTGGTTCTGGAAGCCATGAAAAAGGCTGGAAAGCCTGTCAGGCCTGGTGACATCGCAAAGGAAACTGGTTTGGACAGCAAGGAGGTTTCCAAGATTATCAAAGAGCTTAAAAACGAGGGGCTTGTCCACTCTCCCAAGAGATGCTATTATGCTGTAAAGGAGTGAGGTGATGTTTATGGCAACGGAAGAGAATTTGAGAAACGCCTACGCTGGAGAGAGCCAGGCGATGGTTAGGTATAGAATTTACGCAGAAATTGCAAGGAGTAAGGGACTTGAGGGGATTGCGAGGGTATTTGAAGCTGCTTCCTTCTCAGAGTTCGTTCATGCAAAGAACCACCTCAGGGTTCTTGAAGACCTGAACGACGTGAGGAAGAACCTCGAAACCGCTCACTCAGGTGAAACTTACGAGATAAACGAGATGTACCCGAAGTTCTACGAGGAGGCAGAGAAGGAGGGCAACAAGAGGGCTATGAACAGCATAAGGTGGGCCCTTGAAACTGAAAAGGTTCATGCAGAAATCTTCAAAAAGCTCCTTGAGAGCGGAGAGGACTACAAGGGGAAGATTTACATCTGCCCCGTCTGCGGATACGCGATGGAAGGTGAAGCTCCGGAACGCTGCCCCCTCTGCAACACACCAAAGGAAAAGTTCGTTGAGTTTTAATCAAATTGAGCGCAATTTTTTAATATTTTTTAGGCTATTGTCTGCATGAAGAACCTCTACTTTGAAGATTTTGAAGTGGGAATGAAGGTTGAGAGTGCGGCAAGGACCATAACTGAAGCAGACATTGTGATGTTTGCATCGCTGAGCGGAGACTGGAACCCAATTCACACAGATGCTGAGTTTGCTAAAAAGACAATTTTCGGTCAGCGCATTGCTCACGGGCTTTTAACACTGTCTGTTGTTGCTGGACTTCTCGTGAGGCTCGGCCTGACTGAGAGGACAATCGTAGCGTTTTACGGCATCGATAAGCTGAGATTCACAAAGCCGGTTTTCATAGGGGACACGATAAAGGCCGTGCTTGAGGTCGTGGGCAAGGAGGACAAGGAGGGCAAGCCATATGGAGTTGTAGTTTACGACATAAAGGGCGTGAATCAGAGAGGAGAGGTGGTCATTACATACACTTCAAGGGCTGCAATACTCAAAAAGCACCCTCAAGCCTGAGCAATCTCTCCTTCAAGCTTTTCCGTCGATATCAGAGCAGCCTACTGTGTACCCACCAACCTCCTTTTTACCAACCACTCGATGGCAGGGGATGATTACTGGCAGAGGGTTCCTTTTCACAGCCTGTCCTACTGCCCTGGGTGAGGTGTTAAGGGCTTTGGCTATGTCTGAATAACTCCTCACCTCACCGTACGAAATTTTGCATACTTCCTCAAGCACCCTTTTTGTGAAGCTGCTGGTATTGGTATCAAGCCTGAATGGTATTCTGACCTCAACCCTCTCTCCTGAGAAGTACCTTGCAAGCTGCCTTGCATATTCACAATCAGAAGGTGCGAAGGAAGGGGATGTTGAAAAGTACGATTTTACTGCCTTTTCTCCCTCGATAACTACGTTGAAGTAAAGCTTCCCCCATTTAACCGAGAACATCAGAAGTCCTTCCCCGAAATATCCCTCAGCCTCTTTATCCCGTCTATTTCCTTTATAATTTCAGCTACGGACTTCGGAACGTACTTCTCCCAGTCCTCACCTTCGAGCATCTTTCTCCTGATTTCCGTGCCGTGGTACTCGTTTCGATTGTACATCTTCGTGTGCATGACTTTGAAGCCGGCCTCCTTGAAAAGCCTGTAGACGAGCGGATTGTTGGTGTAAACAACATCAAATGGAGGAACCATCGAGCAGACGTGTGCTACCCACAGGCTGTTTCGATAGATGTCCTCTAACGGAATTATGTAAACTTTTTTGTCTATTCCAAGCTCGTTCCTCAACTCATCCACCGCTCTGTCTATCATCAGAACTCTCTCTCCTGCCGTGAAGGGATTTTCGATAGAGTGGCTTTCCTGTGCGCTGCTATCCCTATTATCAGCTCATCAACCTTCTGCAGAACGTTTTTGACGACTTCGTGATGTCCGAGGTGGTATGGCTGAAATCTCCCAACAAAGAATGCCCTCATCTTGGTCTCCGCACGGCTCTTTTTATGTCATCTCTGAGCCTTCTACCGTCCTTTTTTCCCACTCCTCGATGGGTATTCCGTACTTTTCGTGTATTGCATCTCTGTACCTTTCGGGAATTACGTTGAAGGTGCAGAAGGGAATTATCCTGCCATCAGGGCTTCCGTAGTGTATCTCGCACCTCTCAACCCTTGCGATGTCGTAGTTGTATAGGTCCTGGAAGTGCATCATTCCGATGAAGAGGGACCTTACATGGAACTCTCCTAATGTAGAGTAGTCGTGCTTGACCAGAACGTCGTACAGGATTTTTGCAATGTTGAACCCCTTCGGGGCTTTTGATGTATCTACGAACCTTCTCAGGTCAATGATGTCCTTAATGGCCCTTATGGTCTTAATCCTGCTTTTGGCGATTTCCTCTGCCTTCTCTTGAGGAACTCAAAAAGCCCCTCAACATCAACAAATCTCGTTATCGGTATGAGCCTTCCACCCTCATTGAAGATGTAGGTTGCCATGCCGCAGGCAAAGTGTGTTGTCAGCTCATACTGCGGCTGACCTGTGAGAGCTTCAACAAATCTTGAAATCGGCACAACACTGGGAACCGGGTAGAAGTCTTCCCTGCTAATTTCCCCATCTGTCTGCTCTTCGATTGCCTTTATGCAGTCCGGAATCGTTATGCGGAACTGCTCCCTCTCCTTTCTCGGCATGCTTCCGACAAGGCTGACTGGCTGAAAGTTAACTCCCCTGACAATGTCGATGTTCTCTGCGGCGAAGCGAATAATGTCTCCAAGCTGGTGGTCGTTAACACCCCTTATGACCGTCGGAACAAGCACAAGTCCGAGCTGAGCTCTCCTGCAGTTTTCCAGGACCTTCGGTACCTCATGGTGATTTTTCGGATTTGTTTTTTCATCAACACCGTCAAAGGAGAGGTATACCGTATTAACCCCCGCAACTCTAACTCTGAGAGCGAAATCGGGGTCTTCAGCGAGCCTTATTCCATTGGTATTGAGCTGGATGTGGTCGTAGCCCTCCTCCTTTATCATTCTGATTATGTCTATCAAATCATCCCTCAGCGTTGGTTCACCACCGGTAAGCTGCACCGCATTGCAGCCTATTGGCTTCATGTTCTTTGCTTTCCTTACCATTTCACGGATTTGCTCTAATGTTGGCTCGTAAACGTACCCTGCTCTCTTAGCGTAGAAGAAGCAGTACCAGCATGCAAGATCGCAGCGATTCGTCAGAACAATGTTCAGTAAAGCTGTGTGACTCTTATGATTGTTGCAGAGTCCGCAGCTGAAGGGACAGGTTGTATTCTGTGTGATTGGGGTTGAGATGCCGTGGCCATCGACAGCAAATCTTGCTGCCTTCTTGAACATCTCGGCATCTCCCCAGTAAACGTCAACAAACTCTCCGTGCTCCTCGCAAACCTTTCTTATCATTACTTTGCCGTTCTCCTCGTAAACTTCCGCTTCAAGAATTTTCAGGCACTCAGGACAAAGGGATTTTGTTTTGTAGGGAAGCCTAATATCCTTTAATTCAGATTCAACATTCTGCATTAGGATTAAAACTGTTCAAGAGTTTATCAAGTTTACTGTTGGTGATTGGGCTTAATTCGACGTTCCCAGGTTTAGAATCTACACCACGTCGAGATTCGAATAAGGTTCTATCTCAAATCCGTCCATGATGTAATTTTCGTCGAAATATCTCCTTACGAGCCTTTCTGCGTAGAATCTCGCTTTCGGTATTTCAGCACCAAAGAAACTGAAAAACGTTTCAACCTGCTTTCTTGTTCTCAACTCGTAGAAGTTTTCCGCTGCTGAAGTAACTATGAACGGCACGTCGAATTTCCTGATAACCCTGATTTCCTGTCTGAGCTTTTCGAAGAGGTGCATTCTTTTGTAGCCCTCAGTCCTCAGAAACTTTGAGAGGCCAAGTTCGATTGCAACATCCTTCTCAGCTGCGAGCTTTAGTGTTGCGTAGTCAAGTTCTCTGTCATCCCAGTCCAGTATGACGTCAACCCTTCTTCTCATCACAGCCTCTCTGCAAACAGCTTCGCTCCCGATAACACCAACTATAGCCCTTTTTCTGACACCTCTGAGCTTTTTCCTCAGCTCCTTTGGGGAGTCAGCTCTGACAATAATTCCACAGCCTTCCGGTTTTTCGAGCATGAAAACGTAACTTTTAAAGCCCAAATCAGGCAAGTTTTCGGGAAAAAATCTCAGAAAATCGTACATAACTCTCTTGCAAACTCTATGACCTTCTCACGCTTTGAGGGGTATGTTACGAGTCTAAGCTTCACTGCTATGGGGTCTCCCCCGCTTGTGAGAGAAATTTCTCCTAGATAGGCTTTTTGCTTGTCTATCCTGATGTGCAGTACATTCTGGTCGTCGATTCTGTCCTCAAGGGTGTTTAAAATCTCCTCAGCCTGCTCTCCCAGAAGCTCAAGCAGGTTCTTCCAGAACTTCTTTATTTCAGAGCTTTTGGTCAGTTCAACCTCAAGGTACTCCATCGGGTTGCCGTAGTGGCCTTTGGCCTTGCTTACAGCGATTTCAAATTCAAAAGGAAAAAGAGTGGAAATTGCTTCCCCAACTTTTTCCGCGGTCTTCTGTTGAGTGGACGACTGCTGAGACCTTAATCCACTCAATCTTTCCTTTCATCTGCGCTTCTTCCTGAAGTTGGCTCTCAGGCTTGGTCTGACCTTCTCTGCTCCCTTGCCCTTCCTTCTCAACCCTCTTGCCTTTCTTCCTGCAGAAGTCAGGCCGCGGTAAACTCTGCCTCTGGTTCTGCTCACCCAAGAAAGCTGCGGGTCGCTCTTTATTGCCGGGTGGTCTCTGTCAACCAGGATTACTTCAAACCACTTGTATCTTCCGTCCTCACCAACCCAGTAGGAGTTCAGAACCTCCATGTTGGGATACTTCCTGTTTGCCCTCTCCTCGGCAATCCACTGCAGGTTCTTTTTCGGAGTTCTCCTGTTCACCATAAGGCCCTTGCTCTTCCTTCCCTTGTTCGGCCTCGTTGCTCTCCTTCCACCTCTCCTGATTCTGACCCTGACGACTATGATGCCTTTCTTGGCTTTATACCCAAGAGCCCTTGCTCTGTCGAGCCTTGTCGGGCGGGGGATTCTAACAACAGCAGGCTCCCTTCTCCATTTCTGCAGCCTGTGCCACATTAGCTCTCCAACATATCCCTCGTAAGGTCTTTTCCAGGCTTCTCTGATATATGCATACATCGACTTCATCTTCACCACCACGCAACTCAGGCAACGGCCTCAGCAACAGCAGGCTGAGTTTCAGCTTCAGCAGGCTCTGCGAGGAGCTCAATTTTCCTTATCTCAACCCTCCTGATGGGATATATCTTCTTTGCGTTCTTGTAAATCTCTGCCGGCACCTTGCCCAGAACACACTCCTGAAGGAATTGAACAAAGTTGAGAGAGCTTGCCTTCTCAACGACTATCTGCCTCATTATTGCTCTTATTGCCCTCTTCTGGCTCGTCTTGCACCTCCTGACTGTGAAGACGACTGACTTAACCCTGAGCTTGTAACCATCGGCAGTGGTTACGTCAACGATGTCCTCTATTTTGCTTGTTCTCCTCCTTGTCAGGCTGTTCAGGTACTCTCTCGTCAGCTCGAACCTCCAGAACTTCGTGTATGCATTGTCTCCAGCCACCCTGTAAACCTTGAAGATGAGCTTCTTGTAGGTGTTCTGGTTGGAGTAATCGTTTGTAAGCTCAGCCAGTGTTGTTTCCACAGTTCTGCCAACGACCTTGCTCGCATCGTCTGCCGGAGTTTCTCCAAGCTCTGCCATTCCAAAGTACTCAGGAGCAATGAGCGTGAACCACTTTTTCATCGTCCATTTATCCTTAACTCTTGCAGCTCTTCTCTTTCTCGCCATGCTTTCGCAGTTTTGAGGGGACAATTAATAAAACTTTTGGAGACGATAGTTCATGCTAACCCTCCTGATGTGTGGAGGAAGGGGAACGAGATTGGGGAAGGGTGAGAAGCCACTCTTCGAAGTTTGCGGGATGAAGCTCATCGACCACTCTTTGCTTCAGTACAGGGACTTTGATATCATCGCTGTTACCTCTCCCCACACACCAGCTACGGAAGGATATCTTGCCGAAAAAGGTGTTGAAGTGTACAGGGCTGCAGGGAAAGGGTACATCGAGGACTACCGCACCGCATGCATAGAGCTTTCAATCGATGAGCCGGTCATCGTTGCTTCGGCTGACATAGTCTACATAAAGGACATAGCCTTCGATATGGTGGAGGCCTACATGAAAACAGTTAAGCCCGCTCTCACAGTGATTATGGAAGGTGAACCAGTGGGAGTTAACATTATTGATTCGCTCTTCATCGACACGTGGCAGGAAGAAGAGATATATAGCATCGAGAAGGACAGTGTTGTGAACGTTAACACAATTGCGGATGTTGAGAGGGCTGAAAAGTTATGGACTACGATGAGAAAAGAGAAAGATTGGCGGAAAGACTGAGGCATGAGCTTAACTTAAGCAGGAAAGTTTATGAGGCAATAAAAAAAGTACCTAGGCACCTTTTCGTACCGGAGAGCTACAAAAATGAAGCGTACGTTGATACACCTCTTCCAATAGGCTTTGGTCAGACGATAAGCGCACCCCACATGGTTGCGATAATGTGCGAGCTTCTCGATCTGAAGGAAGGTGAGAAGGTCCTTGAAGTCGGCACAGGATGCGGGTATCACGCTGCAGTCACAGCAGAACTTGTCGGGAAAAGCGGGAAGGTGATATCCATCGAATACATTCCAGAACTGGCAGAGAGAGCAAGAACGATTTTAAAAGCTCTGGGATACGACAACGTTGAGGTGATAGTTGGTGACGGGAGCAAGGGTTATGAGAAGGAAGCCCCCTACGACAAAATCTATGTCACCGCAGCAGCGCCGGACATCCCCAAGCCACTCATAGAGCAGCTTAAGCCTGGAGGCAGGATGGTAATTCCGGTTGGAGATTCAGTTCAATGGCTAATAGTTGTGGATAAGGATGAGAGCGGGAATATAAGGAAGAAAAACTGGGGATCTGTAAGATTCGTGCCGCTCAGAGGCGAGTATGGCTTTAAGAGTGTGAGGTATGATTAAAGCAATCAGGGCAGCAATCTCCTTTTTAACGACGCTACCGTTGGGTGGAGATGTTGAAGAACTGAGAAAAAATCTGTGGCTTTTTCCCTATATTGCCATCCTGATTGGTCTGATTATTTCCATCCCTTCTTTCATTAATTTGGTTGATTTGAGGTTTCTGGCATTGGTTCTTTACCTTTCGGTTGAGGGCATAAATCACGTTGATGGTCTGGCTGATTTTGGGGATGCTCTCTTCGCTCCCAGAAGTCGAAAAAGAGAGGCAATAAAAGACCTAAACACTGGAGCTGGTGGAATTGCCGTAGTGGTGGTTTACTTTCTACTGCTTTACACCTTACTTTCTCGTTCTGACTTCTGGGGAATAGCTCTTTCGCAGGTTCTTGCCAAGTACTCCATGCTTCTTCTCATGCTTCTCTCCAAACCCTCCTGGGACGGAATGGGCTCGTATTTCATGGAGAAAATTTCCATGAAAGATGCTTTTATCGGAGCAATTCCCGTCGCGCTGTTCTGCTACAAAGCAGGTGTCGAATCATTGGCGGCGCTGGCTTCCGGGATTGCTGTGGTAATCCTGCTTAAGGTTTACTCGGAAAAGCATTTTGGAGGGGTTAATGGAGACGTCATAGGCTCTGCCAACTGCCTGACATTCGTCACATCTCTTGCAGTGCTAACCCTTTCTGGTCAGCTTTGATATGAAGAATCCTGCAGTATCGTGTAGGTGAGGAAAGCTTCTCACGACCTTATCCCAGTCCTTATACAGAACACCTTTAAACTCCTTGACACCTCTTCCAAAGGGAGAAGGGAGGGGCTGTATCTTCGCCTTAGTTTTGAGCAAGTTCTCTTCATTCTCTTCGAATGTTATGGAGCACGTAGCGTAAACAACTTCGTCTGCATTCCTCAGAGCGTTCGCTATCATTTTTCTCTGAACCTTAATCGTTGCCCTGAACTTTCTTTCATCGAACGTCCACTTGACGTTGGGTTGAGACGCATAATTACCTGTTGAGGAGCAGGGAGCATCAACAAGTGCTTTGTCAGCCTCATACTCAAACTTGCATCCATCTCCAAGTTTTATCTCAACGTTCTTTACACCAAGCTGCTTAAGCTTGGCCCTCATCCTTCGAACTCTGCTTGGAGAGTTATCAACTGCTATGATTTTTCCCTCATTCTGCATCAGCATTGACATGTGGGCAGTCTTCATTCCCGGAGCTGCGGCGAGGTCGAGGATCACGTCTCCAGGAGATGGGTCGAGTGCATGTGAGACGAAGCAGGATGCCAGGTCCTGTATAACATACCTTCCTTCTGAATGCCATTCAAGTGAGGCGGGGTGCTTTTCGTAGCCTTTGACTCGGAAAACTTCATCAATAAAGGTTTCCTCCAGAAGAACGCCATTGTTTTCCAAATATTTCCTGACAGCCTCAATGGAGCTTTTCAGCTCGTTGGCCCTCACATAAATGGGAGGATTTCGCAGATTTGCCTCCATCAGCTTCAGCGCTTCATACTCACCGAGAAGCTCGATTGCATACTTCACAAACCACTCGGGGTGGAAGTAGGTGAGGGAAAGCTCTTTCAGCCTGTCCTCAGCTTGGATTTCAAGATTTTCCACTTTTCTTAATACAGCGTTAACAAGAGAGGCCTTCCCCCTTTCTCTCGCGATTCTAACGGCAGAATCAGTGGCGAGGGCTGGGTGTACACCTTTGTACTTCATCTCGTAAACAGCAATTCTGAGAAGGTTTCTTGTAAACGGGTCGAGTTTACTGAGGTCTTTAAGGGTGGATTTAAGGTAGTAGTCTATTCCGTTGAGCCTTTTGAGGGTTTCGATGCTGTAAGCGTGAACACTGCCCCTTATCTTGTAGTCAAAGCTTCCGGCGAGCTTTTGGACTGCCGATTTGACTGATATTCTGCTTCTCTCCACCTCAGCCAGAACCTTTGCAGCAATCTCCTGGGTGGGAATCACATGACTACCATCTGAGCGTGCGGACATCCTCCTATATAGAGAACTCTGTTCCTGTCGATTATGCCAATTCTTGCAGCCAGTTCCACCGCTTTTTTGCCAGTTATGTTGGCAATCGTCGCATTTCTGAGAGCTCTCTTAACCTCTTCCTCTCCCACCTCTTCAGTGCCGTAGAAGCTCTCCTTGACCTCTATTTTCAGGTCTCCTTCCCTGAACACTTTACCGACTATCTCAGCATCGCAGACAGCAACGAGTACCTCTCCCTTCACCCTGTATACCCGCATTCTAAACATCAAATGTTTCTCACCGGATGCTTAGCCCCGCAGGCAAGGCAGCGGAGCATCAGCACTCTTTCTTCCTTGATGAACTCTGTATCGGGTGAGTTACACTCTCTGCAGAGGACATAGAGCTTCACGTAGTCATCAATCTCCTTTTGCAGTTCGCTCTCCGTAAACTTGCCCTGAAGAACAAGCCTTCCGTTGTCGATAAAGCCCGCAGTACCGAGGGACTTGACGATGTACTTGTGGAGATGGTCCTCACTTCTGTTGAGGGTTTTAGCAATCTGCGAGAAATTCTTGAGAATAGTTCTCGCTCCCTCTCTCTGAATGCTAACTCTCGGTATCTCGAATCTCTCTCTTCTCACCACATCCTTATCGGCTAACTTCTCAAAGGCTCTTCAAGGAGCTCCTCGTAGCTTCTCATCACCCATACTCTGACGCTTTGGATAAATAGTTACCGCTCCCCAAGATTGCCTTTACCCGAAAACCCTTTTTTACTCCACTCTGATATGCAGTATGCTCTACCTTGGCGTCATTGGATATCCAATTAGGCATTCTGTATCACCGGCCATGCAAAATGCCGCTTTGGAACGTGAGGGGATAGAGGGGATTTATCTGGCCTTTGAGGTTAAGCCAGACAGGCTGAAAGATGCTGTTTTCGGTGCAAAGGCACTCGGATTCAGGGGCTTAACGTGACAATTCCCTTCAAGGAGAGTGTTGTGGAGTTTCTGGAGCTTGAAGGAGATGCGGCTAAGATAAAGACAGTTAACACCATCGACCTTGTCGAGATGGTGGGATACAACACTGATGTTTACGGAGTTAAGGCTGCCCTCGCTGGGAACGAACTGGAGGGGAAGAAAGCTCTGGTCATCGGAGCAGGCGGGGCCGGGAAGGCTGCCGCGTTGGCTTTGCTGGAAATGGGCTCAACTGTAATTCTTGCAAACAGAACGGAATCCAAAGGGATTGAGGCTGTTGAGATTCTGAGGAGGTATGGAGACTGCATTTTCTGGCCCCTGAGCAGGGTAGAGGAACTGAAAGGGAAAGTTGACGTTGTTGTCAACGCTACACCTATCGGAATGAGAGGCTTCAGGGCGGAGATGGTGATTCCTCCTTCGTTGCTGGATGGGGTTGAGATTGTATTTGACACGGTTTACAATCCTGTGGAGACTCCGCTTATTCGGGAGGCGAAGAAGAGGGGTTGCAGGGTGGTTTACGGCGTTGAAATGCTCGTCTATCAGGGGGCAAAGGCATTCGAAATCTGGACGGGTGTTGAGCCGAACGTTGAGGTTATGAGAGAGGCGGCTTTGAGGGCTTTGAGGTAGGATGGTCGACTGCTTTGGTGGTGAGTCAATTCAAACAACCACCCTAAAAACTGAAAAACCATTTAATACTTAACACCTACTCGCCCTCATGGTATCAGTCGAGGACGTTTACCACACTGCCGAGCTTGCCAAAATTGAGATAACAGAGGAGCAGGCAGAGAAGTTCAGGAGGGAGTTTGAGACGATTCTCGATTACTTCAACATACTTGACGAGGTTGATGAGGATGTTGAGCCCACATTTCACGTTCTTCCCATAACCAACGTTTTCAGGGACGATGTTGAGGGTGAATGCCTCTCTCAGGAGGAGGCTTTGAGCAATGCAAAGCATAAGGAGGAGGGCTACTTCAAGGGGCCGAGGGTGGTGGAGTGAAGATTGCTGAATGGAAAGAGAAGGTTGAGAGTTACGGATGCTACGATGCCGTTTCAGAGATGCTTGAGCGCATTGAGAGGAGCAAACTTAACGCTTACATCACTGTCTGCAAAGATGAGCCCTGAAAATGGCGGAGAAGTACGACAGGGGGGAGCTGAAGGGAAGGCTTGCGGGAATTCCTATTGCTGTGAAGGACAACATCTCCACCAAAGGGATTCTCACAACGTGCGCTTCCAGAATTCTCAGCAACTACAAACCGGTTTTCGATGCACACGTTGTGGAGAGGCTGAAGCAGGAGGGGGCGATAATAATCGGAAAGGCGAACATGGACGAGTTTGCCATGGGCACAACCACTGAAACCAGCTATTATGGGGTGGTAAGAAATCCCTACGACGAGGAGAGGGTTGCAGGAGGGAGCAGTGGTGGTAGTGGGGCTGTTATTGCAGCTGACGAGGCAGTGCTCTCGCTGGGAAGCGACACCGGGGGTAGCATAAGGTGTCCTGCAAGCTTCTGCGGAGTTTACGGGTTAAAGCCAACCTACGGTCTCGTTTCGAGGTATGGTTTAATTCCATACGCGAACTCCTTGGAGCAAATAGGGCCGATGGCAGACAGCATCGAGGACTTGGCTTTACTGCTTGAGGTTATAGCTGGCAAGGATGTCAGGGACTCAACGAACGCTGGTAGGGAGTTCAGGTTTGAGCCTGAGGACAGGAAGCTAAGGGTCGGCATAATCACAGAGATGGGCGGTAATGATGATGTGATGAAACGCTTTAACGAGGCCGTTGAGGTGGTCAGGGAGAAGCATGAGGTTGGAGAGGTGAGCATGCCATCCTTCAAATACGCACTGGCCGCATATTACATCATAGCCATGAGCGAAGCCTCATCCAACCTTGCCAGATACGATGGCGTCAGATACGGATTTGCACTCGAAAAACTGGACTCCTGGAGGAGATACTTCTCGAAGGTGAGGGCCGAGGGCTTTGGTGAGGAGGTGAAGAGAAGGATAATGCTCGGCAGCTACGCTCTTTCTGCTGGCTACTACGGAAAGTACTACCTTAAAGCCCAGAAGGTGAGGACGCTTGTCATCAGAGATTTCAAAAAGGCCTTTGAGCAGTATGATGTTCTAATCTCACCAACAATGCCAGCGTTGCCCTTTAAAATAGGGGATCTGGCTGACCCCTTGACCATGTACAAGGCTGACGTGAATACAGTTCCGGTTAATCTTGCCGGTCTGCCTGCGCTGAGCGTCCCCATTGGATTCGAGAAGGGTCTGCCAGTTGGTCTGCAGGTCATAGGGAGCTACTTCTCAGAAAACACCCTTCTTAACTTTGGCAAGTGGTTGAGTGAGAGGTTGAAGGAGTAACAGGCAGTTAAAGAAAGCCGAACTCCGCAAGATAGTAATGAAGGTTTGTCAGAAATTCGTTGAGGGAGTGGTAGGGGACGATTAAGCATCCTGAGTAAAGTCTCAGGTTGTCATCGATGAAACTCACAACAACAGGAATGGCTGTATTCCTGGTTAGAGCAGAAAACCTCTCACAGCGCTTTTTGTGCTTCTCAGCCTCCTTGCGTAGCTGGGAAACTCTGTATCTTGAGGCTGAGTAGAGCTTAGCGTCAAGGCAGAGAGTCAGACCGTATCTCTCTGCCACAACATCAATCTCCGCCCTGCCATGCTCATCCCTGAAGACATACCTGAACTTAGTGGAAAAGCCATGGGCCTCACAGATTCTCTTAACTTCCTCTTCAAATTCCTGCCATCTCATCTGATTGCGTTTTTTCCAGCCTCACTCAGCATTTCCTTCTCCGCGAACACGATGGCGTACTTCATCATCTCGTCAATCTCCTCCTCGTCAGCGTCGAAGATGTCTGCGGGGAAGGCAAATTCCACGAAGCAGTACTCCTTCTTCCCAACCATTGAGTCCGAGAGCTTCTTGCAGAAGTCCGTCACATCGCTGGACACCACGATTACCACATCATCGTCGAGATGCCCCTCCAAGAATTTCAGAAAGCTCTCCTTGCTGAAAACATAGGCTGGCATAATGTTAGTGGGCGGAGAGGTAGTTAATTTTTGCTGTTGTTGTCCACATCAGTGCATTGGTGAATTGCTTTTGCTCCTCAAATGAAATTAAACTAGCACACCCAAACTTTAAATCCTTCTTGGCATAATTAAGTTCAATGGAAAGAGTTGAGGGCTGGCTTATTGATGCGGACTACGAAACAATTGGCGGTAAGGCTGTAATAAGGCTGTGGTGCAAAGACGATCAGGGCATATTTGTTGCTTACGATTACAACTTCGATCCTTATTTTTACGTTATTGGTGTTGACGAGGAAATCCTGAGAAATGCAACTGTTTCGACGAAGAAGGAGGTTATTAAAGCAAAGTCATTTGAAAAAGCTCAGCTGAAGTCGCTGGGGAAAGAAGTTGAAGGATACATCGTCTATGCTTACCATCCCCAGCATGTTCCCAAATTAAGGGACTACCTATCCCAGTTTGGCGATGTGAGGGAGGCAGACATCCCCTTTGCATACCGCTACTTGATTGACAAAGACTTGGCCTGCATGGACGGCATAGCAATTGAGGGAGAAAGGCAGGGAGGCGTTATTAGAAGCTACAAAGTTGAGAAGGTCGAGAGAATTCCCAGAATGGAGTTTCCCGAGCTCAAAATGCTCGTTTTCGATTGCGAAATGCTATCTTCATTTGGTATGCCAGAACCGGAAAAGGACCCAATCATAGTTATTTCAGTAAAAACCGATGAAGAGGGCGAGACAATTCTGACGGGGGATGAGAGGAAGATCATATCCGATTTCGTGAAAATGATAAAGAACTACGACCCTGACATCATTGTCGGATACAACCAAGATGCCTTTGACTGGCCCTATCTGAGGAAGAGGGCTGAGATGTGGAACATCCCGCTCAACATCGGAAGGGATGGTTCAAATGTTGTCTTCAGAGGGGGAAGGCCGAAGATAACGGGAAGGCTTAACGTTGACCTGTATGACATCGCTGTGAGAATTTCGGACATAAAGATAAAGAAGCTGGAGAATGTAGCAGAGTTTCTCGGCACAAAGATAGAGATTGCCGATATTGAGGCGAAGGACATTTATCGGTACTGGAGCAAGGGCGAGAAGGATAAGGTTCTTACCTATGCCAGACAGGATGCCATAAACACCTACCTCATTGCCAGGGAGCTTTTACCAATGCATTACGAGCTCTCGAAAATGATACGCCTTCCGGTAGACGACGTAACGAGGATGGGAAGGGGGAAGCAGGTAGACTGGCTGCTGCTAAGCGAAGCCAAGAAGATTGGTGAAATTGCTCCAAACCCGCCAGAGCACGCGGAAAGCTACGAGGGAGCTTTCGTGCTTGAGCCTGAGAGAGGGCTGCATGAGAACGTTGCCTGCCTTGACTTTGCCAGCATGTACCCATCGATAATGATAGCCTTCAACATCAGCCCTGACACCTACGGCTGCAGAGATGATTGCTATGAAGCTCCGGAGGTCGGCCACAAATTCCGCAAGTCCCCCGACGGGTTCTTCAAGAGAATTCTTAGGATGCTCATAGAGAGGAGGAGAGAACTAAAGGCTGAACTTAAAAATCTCAATCCGGAAAGTTCTGAGTACAGACTTCTCGACATAAAGCAGCAGACCTTGAAGGTTCTCACGAACTCGTTTTACGGATATATGGGCTGGAACCTTGCGAGGTGGTACTGTCATCCGTGTGCAGAAGCGACAACGGCCTGGGGAAGACATTTCATAAAGAAGTCGGCCAAAATTGCTGAAAGCATGGGTTTCAAAGTTTTGTACGGGGACACGGACAGCATTTTCGTCACTAAGCAAGGGATGACCAAGGAAGACGTTGAGAGGTTGATATCCAAACTGCACGAGGAGCTGCCAATACAGATTGAGGTTGACGAGTACTACTCAGCCATATTCTTCGTTGAAAAGAAGAGATATGCTGGACTTACGGAAGACGGTAGACTTGTGGTGAAGGGGCTTGAGGTGAGAAGGGAGATTGGTGCGAACTGGCGAAGAAGGTTCAGAGAGAAGTTATTGAGGTGATACTCAAAGAGAAGAATCCTGAGAAGGCTTTATCTTTAGTTAAAGACGTGATTTCAAGAATAAAAGATGGAAAAGTCTCTTTGGATGAGGTTGTGATTTACAAGGGACTGACAAAGAAACCGTCAAAGTACGAATCCATGCAGGCCCACGTTAAGGCGGCTCTCAAGGCAAAGGAGATGGGAATCGTATATCCGGTATCGTCGAAGATTGGCTACGTGATAGTTAAGGGCTCCGGGAATATAGGGGACAGAGCATATCCTATTGACCTGCTTGAAGACTTCGATGGTGAGAATTTGAAGATAAAGACAAAAAGTGGAGTAGAAGTCAAGAAGCTGGACAAGGACTATTACATAGACAACCAAATCATACCATCAGTTTTGAGAATACTGGAAAGGTTCGGTTACAACGAAGCCAGCTTGAAGGGCTCCTCGCAGATGAGCCTGGACTCCTTCTTTTAGTCCAGAAGCCTCATAGTCATTAACAATTTTACCCGTTGAATACGAGGACGTTGCTTTGAATTTTTGCTTCCACTTAGTTGCAATTTGCAAAATCGGTATTACCACTACAGTAAAACATTGTGACTATATTTGCTTCTTTAAATTTTAAAGATAAGATTCGTTTTGACAGTCTTAAGTAAAGATTATATATCAAATCTAGAACCTGTGCTATGGACTTGCTGAATCCGAAGAAGTATAACGGGGAGCATTTGGATGAGAAGAGCAGGGAAATAATGCTGAAGACCATTGAGTTTTCGAGAGCATGGGCAAGGCGAAGCTGAAGGAGAAGGCGAGCAAAAGAGAGTGGTATGCCGACTTTCTGGAGTTCATAAAGGAGAATAAAATCTTCTACACCTTAATGACTCCTCCAGAGTACGCTGATGGCGACCCCAATGTGAGGTGGGACACCTGGAGAATATGCGACTTCAGCGAGCTTCTTGCATTCTACAGTCTCGACTACTGGTACACCTGGCAGGTAACCGTTCTTGGCCTTGGGCCAATCTGGATGAGCAAAAATGAGAAGATAAAGAGAGAGGTTGCTGAGTTGCTTAAGAATGGAGCAGTCTTTGCTTTTGGTCTGTCAGAGAGGGAGCACGGGGCAGACATCTACGCTACCGAAACAAAGCTCGTTCCTCAGCCTGACGGCACGTTCAAGGCCTACGGCAGGAAGTACTACATAGGCAACTCAAACGTTGCGGCAATAATCTCAACCTTCGCGAGAATCGCAGACCCTGATGGGAGTTTGCCAGACAAGCCTGACAAGAGCAGGTTTGCCTTCTTTGCCCTGCGGAGAGACGAGAGGTACTACGAGCTGATAAAGAACATCGTCGATGCCCAGATGTTTGTTGGAGATTTCCTGATTCACGATTACCCTGTCACGGAAGACGACATCCTTGAAAAGGGAGAAGAGGCCTGGGATGCTGCTCTGAACACTGTAAATGTCGGAAAGTTCAACCTTGGCTGGGCATCAATCGGAATCTGCACCCATGCTTTCTACGAGGCAATAAATCACGCTTCAAAGAGAAGACTCTACGGGATGTATGTGACAGACTTCCCGCATATCAAAAGACTTTTCGTCGATGCCTACGCAAGGCTCATGGCCATGAAACTCTTTGCCAGAAGAGCGTGTGACTACATGAGAGTAGCATCGAGGGAGGACAGGAGGTACCTGCTTTACAGCGCTATGGTGAAGTCGAAGGTAACGAGGGAGGGTGAGGAGGTTATCAACCTGCTCTGGGATGTAATAGCTGCCAAGGGATTCGAGAAGGACACGTACTTCGAAATGGCTGCAAAGCACATCAGGGCACTGCCCAAGCTTGAGGGGACTGTGCATGTGAACATGGCTCTGATAATGAAATTCCTGCCGAAGTACCTCTTCGAGCCCGCTGAGTTCCCAGAGGTGCCTAAGATGGATGTACCAAAACACGACGAGTTTCTGTTCAACCAAGGCCCCTCTGGCGGGCTTAGTGAAGTTAGGTTCCACGACTACCAGAAGGTCTACGACAGCTTTGACTTCCCCAACATCAATGTCTTCAAGGAGCAGATTGCCACCTTTAAGGAAATGTGCATGATGGCTCCTCCATCGCCGGAGCAGATGAGAGACTTCGACTTCATGCTCACATGGGGTGAGATGTTCACTCTCCTTGTCTACGGCCACCTGATTCTTGAGGCAGCTAAAATCTACGACGTGGATAAAGACGTGCTTGAGGAAATTTTCGACTTCATGATCAGAGACTTCTCAAAGTTCGCAGTAGAGCTGCAGGCAAAGCCCTCAGCAACGGACAAACAGATTGAGTACGCAAGGAAGATGATAAAGAGGCCGGTTCCCGACAAGGAGCGCTTTGAGAGGGTTGTTAAGAAAGTTTACTCCTATGCAGATGCATACGAAATGAATCCCTAATTTTTTATTTAAGCGGCAAAGTGTTGCAACTGTGTATCCGAAATAGTTTCACCCCTCAAACAACCAGCTATACTCATAAACTCTCAGCAGGCAACTTCCAATTCATCAAAGTTCAGAGTTATGTGAGGTTTAACGTAGTTATACCAAAACGATTTCTGCTCCATCAAGCCAAAGGTATCCTCCGTTCGTTTTGAGGATAGTTCACTCTCGCGTGCCTTACTACATTCTTAGCCAGAAAATCCCTAATTTTCCATAAAGCTCTCCTAATCCAGATCCCTTGTCAGATTGTGATCCAAGTATTCATTCTTTTCCCAATACTTTGAGTAGCATTCAAGAGAATCGACTTCGAGCTTCTTCTTCACAGCTTTAATACCGATCGGAATTGGTGAAGCAACTGCTTTCTCAACTCTCACGCTCGTGTTCCAATGCTGCCAGGGAGAAGAGATTATGTAAATCGTATTGTCGCTCAAACCTATATCGTTAACTGTTCCCTCTAGCAAGTAGAAATCCAGGATTCTGCCGTTCTCGTCGAACAGTAAGATGTGGTTGCCAAACCAGGCAATGTACCTGTCCCCATCTTTTATAATCTTGCCATGATGTACTTCATGCTCGGAATTTGTGACATTCATTATTTCAGCCCATAAAAGCTCTCCTTTAACGCTCATCTTGGCCAAGAATGGACAATCCTTTTCGTAAGGTGGGCTGCTGAAGTGCTCGTGAATAAAGCCTCCAACATAAACGTAATCGTCGGCATAAATTGCGTAAAGGTCTATGTAGTATTTTTCCACTTCGACGAATTCCGGAACGATTCTCCCTCTTTCTCAGCTTCTTTCCTCTTCTCCTCTGGAATCTCAAGCCGTATCTTTTCATTTGATTCCAAGCTAACAGCCCACTCCGGTTCGAAGTTCTTGTTAAGCTTGATTACTTGATTGTGCTCCGTTGCGTATACTCCGTCAGAAACAGCTATGTCGTCGTTCAAATCTAACAGCTTTACAGCTCTGATCACGTTTAAATCCGTGTCAGTTTTCAAGATCCCTTCATCCGTGTTGATGTAGAGGTATTTTCCGTCGCTTTCAATGTCGAGCACGTTCAGGTTCACTTCGTAATACACGGGAACTGGATTCTCTCTTGACCCCTCGTAACTGACATCCTTCCTGAATAGCTCTTTGATCCAGTCGATACTGGCATTTTTGATTTTAATAACTTCCACGCCTCCAGCATAAATGCTCCCGTTAAAGCTCTTCAGGACATTCG
>LZQN01000038.1_pt1 | contig 37917 bp, 59 predicted proteins | sample 768531 | NCBI WGS metagenome assembly LZQN01 (sample SAMN05207080, study PRJNA324506) | oil field metagenome | isolation source: sample BH-FW-7 from oil reservoir | place: India: Bombay High | collected 2015-12-02
CCAAATGGATTGAAAGATTTTATCTCGCTCATCTCACCCCACCTCCTAAAACGGTTGAAATCAGACCAAATGGGATTGAAAGATTGATGATGGATGTCGCAGTGGCTGGAGACGGTGCAGGTTGAAATCAGACCAAAATGGGATTGAAAGTTTTCTGATCTGGGGTACTCCATAGTCGCTCATGCGGTAAAGTTGAAATCAGACCAAAATGGGATTGAAAGTAAGTTCCTTAGCTATTATGTAAAACCCGAGGTCGGCTGTTGAAATCAGACCAAAATGGGATTGAAAGCTTACTACGCCTTCAAGACCGTTCAATGCTCATTCGAGGTTGAAATCAGACCAAAATGGGATTGAAAGATAAACGGTGAATGTCCATTGTGCGGTAAGCCGATGAAGTTGAAATCAGACCAAAATGGGATTGAAAGCTCAGCCGATTGTCCATGACCTCAGAAGGGCCTGTTGAAATCAGACCAAAATGGGATTGAAAGTCTTTTCTCGACTGCCTTAATCCTGATGCTCATCCATTGTTGAAATCAGACCAAAATGGGATTGAAAGGTGATGTTCTCGTCCAAGGCAATCGCATTCCATGCCTGTGTTGAAATCAGACCAAAATGGGATTGAAAGCGAGAACCATCCCAACCATCCCGAGCTGGCCGAGCTGTTGAAATCAGACCAAAATGGGATTGAAAGAACAATGAACCTCTTTAGTAATAGCCGCTGCAAATGGCAGTTGAAATCAGACCAAAATGGGATTGAAAGTTTTTCGGCTCTGTAGGGCTTTCATTTTCAATTTGATTGTTGAAATCAGACCAAAATGGGATTGAAAGTATCACTCGACCGCAAGCGAAAAGTGGGATGACACGTGTTGAAATCAGACCAAAATGGGATTGAAAGGATGCAAGCCGCTTCTTTTGAGCTGGCCGAGATAAGGTTGAAATCAGACCAAAATGGGATTGAAAGGTCGTAGTCTTCCTCCAGAAACATCCTCTGAACCTCCGCCAGTTGAAATCAGACCAAAATGGGATTGAAAGCCGCCTTGGTCTTGAGGAACTCGTGGGCCTGGATGATGTGTTGAAATCAGACCAAAATGGGATTGAAAGCTCTGTCGTCGTCTTCGAAGCGGATGATGAATCTGCGGGTTGAAATCAGACCAAAATGGGATTGAAAGTCTGCAAGCCTTGACACTTGGACTTTGAGTGTTGCTCTCTGTTTTGGACTTCCAGAAGCCCTAGAATTAGGTAAGGGAGGTGACAGGAGTTGTACTGAGATTTGATTTTTGTTTTATCGTCAGGATTAAAATTCAGCTCCTTAATTATTTTCAGCAGAACATCAAAAATGTTTAAGCTGTATGTGCTTCCTGAATCCTCCATATTGCTCCATCATCATCAAATGCGGGGGGAGGGATTCGAACCCTCGAACCCCTACGGGACAGGACCCTCAATCCTGCGCCTTTGTCCGCTCGGCAACCCCCGCTTGGATAAATGGTTCTGCAAAGGATTTAAGAACATTGTGGTTTGGTGAATAAAGTTTTGGGGCGATGACTTCATATAACTCTTAACTCTAAAACCTATATGAATGCTGTGATGCTTCTAAGTGGTGGCATTGATTCCTCAACTCTGCTTTACTACTTGCTCGATAAGGGTTACGAGGTGTACGCTCTTACCTTTTACTATGGGCAGAAGCATTCCAAGGAAATTGAAAGTGCTGAAAAAATCGCAAAGGCTGCTAAAGTCCAGCATCTGAAGGTGGACATCTCCACCATTCACGACCTTATCTCCTACGGAGCCTTGACTGGAAAGGAGGAGGTGCCCAAGGCATTTTACAGCGAGGAGGTGCAGAAAAGGACGATAGTTCCGAACAGAAATATGATTTTGCTGTCGATAGCTGCAGGCTACGCCGTAAAAATTGGTGCAAAGGAAGTCCACTACGCTGCCCACCTCAGCGACTACAGCATTTACCCCGATTGCAGGAAGGAGTTCGTTAAAGCTCTTGATACTGCTGTATATCTGGCAAACATCTGGACGCCAGTAGAGGTAAAAGCTCCCTTTGTGGACATGTCCAAGGCAGACATTGTGAGACTGGGCTTGAAGCTGGGAGTTCCCTACGAGCTTACATGGAGTTGCTACGAGGGTGATGAGAGACCCTGTCTGAGCTGCGGAACGTGCCTTGAGCGTACTGAAGCGTTTCTTCTCAATGGTGTCAAAGACCCCCTGCTCAGCGATGACGAGTGGGATGAAGCGGTAAAAATCTACGAGGAAATGAGGGAAAAGAATGAAAGCAAATCTGATTGAAATCTTCGAGTCCATACAGGGAGAAGGGTTCTACTTGGGAGTTAGACAGCTCTTCCTGAGGTTTGCAGGCTGCAACCTTGATTGCTACTACTGTGACACCCCCAAAACATCTGAAACTTGCTTTGATGCCGTGGCAAACAGAACCCTGGCCAATCCAGTCTCTGCAAATTACGTTCAACAGAGGATAGACTCAAGCAAGGTCCACTCTGTATGCTTTACAGGTGGTGAGCCCATGCTGCATGCTGAATTCATCGCATCCCTCGCCAAAACTCAGCCGTTCTACCTCGAATCGAACATGACGTTGCCCGAAAAAGCAAAAAAACTTAAATTCTGCGATTTTGTGGCAGGGGACTTGAAAGTTAGGGAGGCTGGATTGAAAAACTACGAAGAGGTGCTCCAAAACACGGTGAAGTGCTTCAAAATTTTGAGGAACACTAGAAGAAGAAAAACATTCTGCAAAATTGTTCTTCCCGAAAAATTTGAGGCTGAAGAGGTCCTGAACTCAGCCTACGAAATCAACAGCTACGTTTTCGGATTTGTGCTCCAGCCTGTCTTCGGCAGCAAGGTGGATAAAATTCTTATGCTGCAGAAGCGTATGATGGACTTCGCCGATACAAGAGTGATACCACAGGTTCACAAGTATCTGGGGGTGAGATGATGGAGGAAATGATAATTGGTATATCCACTTCATTTAGCGCGGCACACAGCATTCCAGGCCACAAAAAATGCGGAAAGATTCACGGCCACAATTTCAAGGTGGAGGTGGAAATATCGGGCAGGGTAAAGGAGAACGGGATGGTCATGGACTTCTTTGACCTCAAGAAAATCGTTAACGAGGTTGTAGCGAAATTTGACCACACCCTGCTCAACGAGCAGATAGAAATTCCAACCTCGGAGAATATCTGCTTAAGAATATTCGAAGAACTTGCGGAAAGAGGATTAAACGTTCGCAGAGTGAGAGTTTCCGAAAATGAAGACAAATGGGCAGAGATTCGAAATTGAGACATTTATACTGTAATTGCAATATAAATTGCCATTTAATACCAAACATAAAATTTTTATATTTTTAGTTTACTTTCATACTATGCGAAAAGGTCAGCTTGACGATATAGACATGGCCATTATTGAGAACATTTTGAGGGGCAAAACTCAGAGCGAGATTGCGGAGATGTTAGGAATAACTCTCAGAACCGTTCAGAATAGAGTTAGAGCCCTCGAAGATAACGGATTCCTAATAAAGATTAAGGAAGGATACTGGAAGGCAAATTACCAAAAACTCGGACTGAGCATGCTTACAGTAACCTTCGTAGATCTCGACATCGACTCAAAGACAAGGATAGACGAGATAATAGAGCACTTCAACAAGCTAGACTATGTAGAGAACGTTCTCGAACTCGTTGGCTCTGCCTATGATCTTTGCTTTATAGTCAGATACAGAGACATTGAGGAGTTTAACGAAGAGCGGAGAAAGTTCATGGAGTGGTTCGTTAAGAAAGGGATAAAGATTAACCATCTTGCAACCTACATATCCTCCAAAACGCACAAAGACCATCGCAGAACAACCATAAGAACCAAAACCTAATTCCAACCCTACGCATACATCTTCAAGAGAGAATTCATATTCAACGAAAAGACTAAATATTATATGACTACTTTTTTACAATGAGAGTTGGTATTATCGGCGTTGGATGTTCAAAGTTCGGCAGAAGGGACGACGTCACAATTCAGGAACTTGCTTATGAGGCCGTGAAGGAGGCTCTGGATGATGCTAATGTCACTCAGGAGGACATCGACATCAGCGTTGTTGGCAGTGTAAACACCAGAGGCTACGAGCTGATGCCTGCAGTGCCTGTAAACGAGTACTGCGGTTTTGCTGGCAAGGGGCCTTTGAGAGTTGAGGCTGCCTGCGCAACTGGGGCGGCAGCGGTTTACACTGCCTACACCTCCATTGCTTCGGGTATGGCTGATCTGGCCATCGCAATTGGTGTGGAGAAGATGACTGAGGTTGATACAGCCACATCTCTTGCAATTGGCGGGAGAGCGGGGAATTACCTGTGGGAGTTCCACCAGTACGGCACGACCTTTCCAGCTTACTACGCAATGCACGCATCTGCCCACATGGCAAAGTTCGGCACAACCGAGGAGCAGATGGCTAAGGTAGCGGTGAAGGCTCACAAAAATGCGGCAAAGAATCCCAAAGCCCAGTTCCAGAAGGAAATAACTGTTGAGGACGTGCTGAATTCGAGGTACATCACCTATCCTCTGAAGCTCTACGACTGCTCGCCGATAGGCGATGGTTCAGCAGCAGCCATTCTGGCGAGCGAGGAGAAGATAAGGGAGCTTGGAATTGACGACGCTGTTTGGATTGACGCTGTAGGCTATGCTTCAGACACTTCGAACATGACCAACAGGGAGAGCTTTGTCGGGCTTAAGGCTTCGGTGATGGCTGGGGAGATGGCGTACAGGAAGGCGGGGATAGATAAACCAATGGATCAGCTTGATCTGGCAACTGTCCACGACTGCTTCACTATTGCAGAAATAATGGCTTATGAGGACTGAAGTTCTGCAAAAAGGGTGAGGGAGGAAAGCTTGTTGAAAGTGGAGAAACTGATTTGGGCGGAAAGCTTCCAGTCAACACCTTCGGTGGTTTGAAGGCTAAAGGGCATCCTCTGGCGCAACAGGTGTTGCCATGGTTTACGAGATAGTGAAGCAGCTTCGCGGTGAGGCGGGAGTTTTGCAGGTGGATTTGAAGACGAACAGAGCTTTGCTGCACAATGTTGGCGGGACGGGGCATTTCGCTTTCGTCATGATTCTGGGGAGGTGATGGGGATGTTTATCGAGAGCCGTGAGCTGGTAATGAAGCACCGCATTCCCGTAGCTAAGACTGAGAGGTACTGGAAGGGCTTGGAGGAGGGCAAGGTGTACAAGACAGCTTGCAAGAAGTGCGGGAAGGAGCACTATCCACCAAGGGCCGATTGTCTTTGCGGTGGAGAGGTTGAGTGGGTTGAGATTACAGGAGAGGGTGTTGTTGAGGCCTTCACAACAGTCCACACGATTCCCGCAGGCTTCGAGTGGCACAAAGAGCCATACACCATAGCCGTTGCGAGATTTGGAAATGTAAGAGTGATGGGATGGGCCAAGGATGTTAAGGTTGGCGATGCTGTGAGGATAAAGGTGGATAAGGACGATACGGGAGTTTGGAAGGTTTATTTCGAGGTGGTTTGAATGGATTTTAAACTCACACCTGAGCAGGAGGATATAAGGAGAGCTGCGAGGGAGTTTGCTGAGAAGGAGTTCACACCTGAAGTTATAGAGGAGTGTGACAGAGAGGAGAAGTATCCCATGGACATCGTGAGAAAGGCAAGAGATCTGGCTTTTCAACGGTAAAATTCCTGAGGAGTATGGCGGAATGGGGCTCACACTTCTGGATGAGGCTCTTGTTACGGAGGAGTTTTACAGAGTAAGTCCCGGAATTGGCAATGCTTGTCTGAGTTCAACTTTTGGAACGGAGCTTTTGATTCTCTTCGGCAGTGAAGAGCAGAAGGAGAAGTACCTGCGATGGGTGACTGAGAAGCACGGCATTTCGGCGATGGCCACCACTGAGCCGGAAGCGGGAAGCGATGTGGCCAATGTCAAGACGAAGATTGTAAAGGATGGAGATGAGTGGGTGATAAATGGCACAAAGATGTTCATCACCAACGGAACTGTTTGCGACTTCGTTCTCGTTCTGGGCAGGACCTATGAGGGTGAGAAGAGGCACCACGGCCTAACTTTTGCCATAGTGGAGAGCAAGAGTGAGGGATTCAAGGCAACAAAGATAAAGAAAAAGCTTGGACTTAGAGCGAGCGATACGGCTGAAATAGTGCTTAAGGACGTCAGGGTTCCCGAGGAGAACATTCTCGGAGAGCCGGGAAAGGGTTTCTACTACTTAATGGAGTTCTTCAACCACACACGCCCGAGAGTGGCAGCGCAGGCTGTGGGCATAGCTCAGGGAGCTTTTGAGCTTGCCCTGAACTATGTCAAGCAGAGGAAGCAGTTTGATCAGCCGATTGCAGCATTCCAGCACACTCAGTTCAAGATTGCCGAAATGGCCACCAGAATTCAGGCTGCAAGGCTGCTGACTTGGCAGGCCGCGTGGCACTGCAGCATAGGACAATCAAGCCGGAGCTATCATCAATGGCCAAGTGGTTTGCTGGGGAGACGGCTGTGTTTGTCGCAGACTGGTGCGTGCAGCTCCATGGCGGATATGGATATATCGGAGAGTATCCAGCAGAGCGCTACTACAGGGATGCAAAGTTGATGGAGATTTACGAGGGCACGAAGGAGGTTCAGAAGCAAATAATTGCGAGAAGATTAATTGGAAAGATTTGAGGTGGTTGTATGGCAGAGAGGGTTCAGTACGAGGTGGAGGGGAGCGTGGGTATTGCCACACTCAGCAGGCCTGAAAAGCTCAACGCTCTCGATACCAAAACAAGAACGGAGCTGGCAGAGGTCATCGAGAGAGCGGAAAAGGAAGTGAGAGTGCTAATCATAACCGGCAGCGGCAAGGCATTTGCCGCAGGGGCTGATATCAACGAACTCCTTCAGAGGGATGCAATTAAGGCCTTTGAGGCTACAAAGCTTGGAACTGACCTGTTTACCAGAATAGAGGAGCTTGAGATTCCGGTTATTGCTGCAATAAATGGTTACGCTCTTGGTGGAGGATGCGAGCTGGCCATGGCGTGCGACATAAGGATAGCGAGTGACAAGGCAAAATTTGGGCAGCCTGAAATTAATCTCGCAATCATCCCCGGAGCTGGTGGAACGCAGAGGTTGCCGAGGCTCGTGGGTTTGGGTATGGCCAAGAGACTCGTTCTTACTGGAGAAATCATCGACGCTCAAACTGCTCTGAGGATTGGGTTAGTGGATGAGGTGGTTGAGCACGAGAAGCTCATGGAGAGGGCAAAGGAGGTTGCAGCCAAAATTGTCGAGAAATCTCCAATTGCTGTGAAAATAGCCAAGAAGGCCCTTAATGCTAGCATGAACATGCCGCTTAGAGAGGGGCTGAAGTACGAGGCAAGTCTGTTTGCCATGCTCTTCTCAAGCGAGGATGCTAAGGAGGGTATGAGGGCTTTTCTGGAGAAAAGGAAGCCTGAGTTTAAGGGAAGGTGATGGCATGTTTGAGAAAATAGGAGTTGTTGGATTTGGGCTGATGGGCACTCAGATAACCCAGTTTTTCGCCCAGCAGGGCTTGAAGGTTGTCGCTGTGGATGTCAGCGAGGATAAGCTGGAGAAGGGGATGGAAGCGATAAGGGCTGGAAGGTTTGGTTTGCAAGGGCTCGTTGAGAGGGGCAAAATTACTCAGGAGGAGATGGAGGCGATACTTGGAAGAATCTCCACCTCAACCAGCTACGAAGCCATCAGAGACTGTGATCTAGTTATCGAAGCCGTTTTCGAGGATGTTAACCTCAAGCTTAAAGTTCTTAGGGAGATTGATGCTGTAACAGATGCTGTAATTGGCTCGAACACGTCATCAATCAGCATAACGAAGCTTTCTTCCGCTGTAAGCAATCCTGAGAGGTTTTTGGGCATTCATTTCTTCAACCCTGCTCAGATTCAGAAGCTTGTGGAGCTTGTAAAGGGCTTGCTGAGCGATGAGAAGCTTGTGAGCGAGATCAGGGACTGGTTCCTAAAGCTGGGCAAGGTGCCAATAGTCGTCAACGATTCTCCCGGCTTTGCGACCTCCCGCCTCGGGCTTGTGCTCGGCAAGGAAGCTCTGCTCATGGTTCAGGAGGGAGTTGCTACTCCTCAGGACATCGACATCGGCATGATGCTTGGCTACGGATATTCCATGGGCCCGATTGAGACGGGCGATTTGGTTGGCCTCGACACAAGGCTCAGGATATATGAGGCGATGTTCGAAGCCACGAAAGATCCAAAGTGGGCGCCGCCAAAGCTCCTTGTCCAGCTGGTTGATGCAGGCTATCTCGGAGACCCGAGACTTAAGCCAGGTAGCAAGGGAGGAGTTTATGAGTACTTTGGTCAGGAGAGGGCAACAGAGGTGTTGAGGAAGCTTGGAGTTAGGAAGTAGCCTTTTTTAAATTTTTTGAATTTTCTGTACGGTTGGTAACACCTAAAATGGAAATTTTAATATTTCGTCTTGTGTAGAGTTCAAAGTGAGTAATAACAATCTCAACATTAATAAAGAACCCTCTTGCTCAGGAGCTCCTTGAGCTTCTGGAGGTTATGAGGTGAGAATATGATGAACATAAGACCAGTTGGAAGAATAAAGTCCCCCTACAAAACCAAAGGCGAAGCTCCTCATCAGGGAATCCATTCAAAAGAGATCATGGAAATCGAGATTTTTCCAGAATTTGAAGATGGGCTGAAGGACATCGAAACCTGCTCACACCTCATCGTTCTCTACTGGCTTCACAAGGCGGAGAGAGATGTTCTGGTTGCAAAGCCACCTCACGACAAAAGGGAGCACGGAGTCTTCGCCACCCGCTCTCCCAGCAGACCGAATCCCATTGGGTTTGCCGTTGTTGAGCTGCTTGGAAGGGAAGGGAGAATTCTGAAGGTTAGGGGGCTGGATGCAATTGACAGCACACCTGTCGTGGACATCAAGCCCTACTCTACTGCCATTGATGCCGTTGAGAATGCCACAATAGGATGGTTTGATGAAGCAAATCCAGATGCAAAGCTCAAAGTTCTGCTCAAGAGAGCAAAGCAGTTCCACGGCCACATCTGCCCCTTCGTGTCTCTTGGCGTGAAGATGTCCGTAATTGCAATGGAAAAGCTTGGAGTAAAGCCTGACAGCATAGCCAGTGTTGGTGAAGACATCCTTGCGATAGTTGAGGCGAACAACTGCATGACTGACGGTGTGCAAATCGCAACGGGCTGCACACTCGGAAACAACTCCCTCATTTACCTTGATATGGGGAAGAATGCCGTAACTGTTGTTAGGAGAGGCGATTGGAAGGGTGTAAGGGTTTTCGTTGATGCGGAGAAGGTGAGGAGGCACTTCAGCAAGGAAGCTCTTGAGCTCTTTGAGAAGGTTGTGGTTAAGAGGGAGGGAAGTGAGGAAGACGCGAGAAAGCTTGCCGAGATGTGGGAAGAAATAGGATGGAAAATGCTTGATTTGCCTGAGGAGGAGTTCAAGGTAGAGTTTGTTGAAGTGCAGCCAATTGAAAGGGCTCCGATTTTTGAGAACAGGAAGTGCTCGAAGTGCGGAGAGATTGCTATGGCCACGCGCATTAAGGATGGCCTCTGCCTGAAATGTTCTGGCAGCTACTACGCTGTTGTTGGAAGAGGGATTGTAAAATTTGAGAATGGAAGGATGGAAGAGGTGGTATGATGCGGCATGTGTTTTTTCTAGTTCTTGCTGCTTTATTGGTTCTGGGATGTGCGCAGCAAGCTCAGGTTGAAAAGACAGGAGAAATGGCTGGGAAGGTTGAGATAAAGGATATGCTTGGCAGAACTGTGGAGGTTCCTGAGAAGGTTGAGAGGGTTGTTGCGATAGGTCCAGGAGCGCTCAGGTTGGTTGTGTACCTCAACGCTACCGACAAGGTTGTTGGGGTGGAAGATGCAGAAACCAACTGGCCTGAAATAGGAAGGCCTTACAGAATGGCCCACCCTGAGTTAGCCAGCTTACCGGTAATAGGCAAGGGCGGCCCTAATCCGTCTCCAAATGCAGAAGCCATTGTTTCAGTCAAGCCGGACGTCATTTTTGCCTGCTACATGGATGCATCGCAGGCGGATTCACTGCAAGAGCAAACTGGAATACCGGTAGTTGTGCTGAGCTATGGGGAGCTTGGAAACTTCAAAGCTGATGAAATATATTCCTCTCTGAGACTTGCGGGTAAAATCCTGGGCAAGGAAGAGAGGGCTGAGGAAATTATAGACTACATCGAAAATGCTTACGCTGATTTGACAAAAAGAGTTGAAGGGGTTCCTGATGAAGAGAAGCCGTCAGTCTTTGTAGGAGCGCTGGGCTTCAAAGGTGGGCACGGTATAGAATCGACTCAGTGCGACTTCCCACCTTTCATGGCAGTCAGGCAAAAAACGTTGCCTGCGAGGCTAACGTTAGTGGAGCTTTCTTCATCGACAAGGAAAAGCTTCTTGAGTGGGATCCGGACATTATCTTCCTTGATGAAAACAACCTTCATCTGGTTCTGAACGACTACGAGAAGAATCCGGAGGTTTATCAATCCCTTAAAGCCTTCAAGAACGGCGAAATCTACGGAATTCTTCCATTCAACTATTACACCACCAACATAGAAACGGCCATTGCCGACTCCTACTTCATAGGAAAGGTTCTGTATCCCGACAGGTTTGCTGACATTGACCCTGCAGTGAAGGCTGATGAGATATTCAAGTTCTTCGTTGGTAAGGAGCTTTACGAAGAGATGGCGGCGCACTACGGCGGATTCAAGAACATTGCAGAGATGTTCGGGAAATGACGGAATACAGAAGAAAAATAAAAGTGGCGGAACTTCTGCTCTTGGCCCTCCTAATTTTTTCAGTTACTGCATCCCTTCTTGCTGGATCCTATAACCTCTCCCCATCAGAGATTTTCAGCTTCAGCTCTCCAGTTATTACGAACATAAGGCTTCCGCGGATTGTAACAGCCCTTGTCGTTGGGGCAAGTCTTGCTGTAAGTGGTGCAGTCATGCAGTGCATACTTCGAAATCCTCTTGCATCTCCTTTCACACTCGGCGTTTCACACGGAGCAGCCTTTGGAGCTGCTTTTGCCATAATCTATCTCGGTGCAGGAATGTTACACAGAACTGGTGAGAGCGTAACCATTCTGAATCCCTATCTCGTCCCGTTTTTTGCCTTTCTCGGATCACTCATCAGCGTCTTTGTGATTCTGACGCTTTCAAAAATCAGAAACTTCACGCCTGAAGCGATGATTCTTACTGGCGTTGCGATGGCCTCCCTCTTTCAGGCTGCCACGATGCTCATGCAGTACTTTGCAGAAGATGTTATGGTTGCTTCAGTGGTTTTCTGGACTTTTGGCGACATGGGGAGGACTAACTGGAGCGAAATCTACCTCCTGGGAGTGATTTTTATCATATCTCTGATTTATTTCATCTTCAGGAGAATGGATTACAACGCTCTAACACTTAACGACGAAACGGCAATCTCGCTCGGCGTAAATCCAGAGAGAGTGAGACTGGAGGGGCTTGTAATTTCATCCTTTCTCACTGCTGTCTGCGTCTCCTTTACTGGAATAGTGGGGTTTGTTGGGCTTGTAGCTCCGCACTCAATAAGAATTGCAGTCAGCGGAGACCACAGAGTTCTCATTCCTCTCAGCACGATTTTCGGTGCAACTCTCCTGCTGCTTGCAGACACCTTTGGAAGGACAGTGTTAAGCCCCGTCATAATTCCCGTTGGTATAGTAACTGCCTTCATCGGTGCACCGATGTTCATATTCCTGCTCCTCAGGGGCTGGAGGTGATGATATGATTGAGATTAGAAATTTATGGTACTCTTACAATTCCAGACCTGTTCTGGAGGAACTTGAGCTTGAGATAGGAGAAGGAGAGTTTGTTTTCATCCTTGGGCCAAATGGCAGCGGAAAGACCACGCTTTTGAAGTGCATTGCAGGGATTTTGAAGCCGAAAGGAGCAGTTCTGGTTGATGGCAATGCTGTGAACAAAATTGCGAGGAGAGAGCTTGCGAAAAAACTTGCATACGTTCCTCAAAGGAGCGATCACAGTTTTCTAACAGTTTTCGATGTGGTTCTGCTCGGAAGAAGGCCCTACATGGGCTTTTCTCCATCCGAAGAGGACTACAGAGTTGTTGAGGATGTGTTATCTCTCCTTGACCTCAAAAAGTTCTCTTATCGCAGACTGAATGAGCTCAGCGGTGGAGAACTTCAGAAGGTTATGATAGCAAGAGCTTTAGCCCAGCAACCGAAGTACCTGCTTCTGGACGAGCCAACAAACAATCTCGATGTCAAGAATCAGTTCGAAATTATGAAGCTTCTCAGGACTGTGGCTGACAGGAAGGAGATTTCAATAGTTTCCACCATGCATGACCTGAACCTTGCCACAATGTATGCTGACAGAGTTGTGATGCTGAAAGACGGGAAGATATATGCCTGTGGAGGGACAGAAGTTCTCAGCAGAGAAAACATTAAAGCGGTTTATGGAATAAACGTGGAGATTCTGAAGATGAACGGGAGGGTAATCATTGTCCCGCAGTGAGTTTGTATCGCTGATAGAGGAATGGAGTTCAGGATACAGAAAGCTGCATTTGCTTAGAGCAGCCATTGAGCTTGGTATTTTCGAGGAGTTGTATGAAGGGAAGAAAAGCGCAAAGGAAGTTTCGATTAGAATTGGAGGCAATGAAAGGCTGGTTGGAATTATGCTGGAGTGTCTTGCGAAAGAAGGCCTCGTGCTGAAGGAAGGAGAGCTTTTCACACTCTCAGAATTTTCTAAGGTGTATCTATGCAAAAATTCGAAGTTTTCCCAGCTCAACTTCCTGAGAAAGCTATTTGCCGACCTTGAGGTCTGGCAGGAAGCTTCTAGAATTGTAAGGGATGGCCCAAAAATGCTGGAGAGAGGCACATTTTCTCAGAGCTTGTAATTCACGCAATGGCTGAGCAGGCAATGCTAGGGAGATCCAGTGGGCTGTTGAAACTCTCTCAGGTTACGAGGAATTCAGAAATGCGAAAAAGCTGCTGGACCTTGGTGGAGGGCATGGTCTTTACGCTCTGCATTTTGCCGAGAGGAATCCAAATCTGAAAGCTTACGTTTTTGATTTGCCTGAGGTGGTTGAAAAGGTAAGATCTCTCCGCACTCACGAGAGAGTGGATTTCATTGCGGGTGACTTCTTTAAGGATGATCTCGGCAAAAACTACGACGTGGTTTTCTCTTCCTGCAATCCAGCTGGCAAGAAGCGGGAAATGGTGGGGAAAATACGGAATTGCCTGAGAGTTGGTGGCTTGTACGTGAACAAGCAGTTTTTCTGGGAGGGGGATGAGCCTGACATTCTTGACTTGGAGTGGAACCTCTGGCATTTCGGCATTGAGAAGGGAGTGAAGAGATTCACATTCAAAGGAGACCTTACACTGGAGGAATATGTTGAGGAACTGGAAAAACAGCACTTTGAGACTCTTGGCATTCACGAATATGGCGGGCAGAAAATGATAGTTGGAAGGAAAACAAAATAAGTCTTGAGCAGAATCTTAGCAGATGGAGGACTTCAGAAAGCTGCCCACCGTGCTGACAGCGGATGAGCTGATAGACAAAATATTCAGGAGAGCGTCGAGAGTTGATGGCAGAAATCCAAAGGAAAAATCCCTTAACAAGCTTTCAACCATCTCTAACGTTTCAAGGGACTACTTCAGGAAAATTATTCAGGCCCATCCGAGCTACGACAACCTGCCCGACTTTTACAGGGAAATGGTTGACGTGGTTGTTGGACTGAAACAGCTCAAGAAATCTCTCGCAGCATTGAAGTGGGCAGACGGGATGATTCAGAAGGTTGTGAACAAGGCTGTGAGGGAGATTAAGGGAGGCAAAAATCCCTCCACAGTTATGAAATCCACATATGGCAGAGTGGCTTCAATTATAGAGCAGATTGACGATGAGTTGAGGTTTCTGAATGAAGCCAAAAACAAAATGAGGGAGATTCCGATTCTGATGGATGCTCCAACAATCGTTGTTGCTGGATATCCCAACGTCGGAAAGTCGTCGCTCGTTGCAAGAATCTCAACCGTAAAGCCCGAAATTGCGAGCTATCCCTTCACAACCAAGAAAATCAATCTTGGCTTTGCTGAAATTGCCGGAAGGAGGGTTCAGATCATAGACACACCCGGACTTCTGGACAGGCCGCTGAGCAAGAGGAACAGAATTGAGAGAAGGGCTGTTCTTGCTTTAAAGCATCTTGCCAACGCAGTCCTTTTCGTTATCGACCCGACTGAAACCTGCGGGTACTCTGTTGAAAAGCAGCTTTCCCTTCTGGAGGAAGTCAAAGCTGGCTTTGCTAAACCAACCATAGAAGTTTACAGCAAGGCTGATCTCCATGAAAAGAGGGATAGAATCGCATATTCAGCAGTTACGGGCGAGGGGATTGATGCTGTGGAAAAAGAAATAGAAAAAATGGTAAAGGCTTACTCACAAACGTCTACGGTAATGGCCCCTTCAGGGCAGACCTCAACGCAGGAGCAGCACTCCTGACACTCGTCGGGGTTTGCCGGGTAGCTCTTCCCGTCGTCGTTGAACTCAAAAACTCCTCCAGGGCAAACAGAAATGCACTCACCACATCCACTGCATTTGTCCTGATCAACGTTTATTTCCGCCATTTAGCATCACCTCCAGAAACCATTTTCTCTGCCAAGAATGGAGTATTTAATTTTTTTGATTTCACCCGGTTTTCTGTGGTATCCCAAAATTAATTTTTCACCACACCAAAAGACTGCCACATAAATCTAACAAACAAGACATATTGAGAATGGTTAAGCAGGCTTAAAGGGAAGTCGATAACAAGAATAGATTCTTACTAATCACGGAAACTAATTCCCTCAAGAAAGATGAAGTTAAACAAAAATTTAAGGAGTTCTTGGTTGAGCAGAGATTAAATGGATATTATCTGAGGATAAAACATCCACAAACCAATGGCATGATAGAGAGTCTTTGGAGAAGTTGAGAAGAGAGTTGGTGGTTTTAGCTCAGTTGAGGCTGTTGCTGGAATAGTATAATGAGGTTAGGCCTCACAGAGTTTGGAGAGAGTTATGTGATTTGCAAGTGGTGGGATTGAATGGGAAGTGTGAAAAATAATTTAGGATGTTACAGTTTGATTTGATTAAAGAGAAAAATTTAAATATAGCTTGACAGTATCAAGCGTGAGACATGAGGTGGTTAGACATGGTTAGAAGATTGTTAGTGGTGTTACTGGCTTTAGTGATGCTGGGAAGCGTATTGAGTCCAGTGATCGCTATGGAGACGAGCACAAATGAAGAGGGGCTTAGTGATACGATTCAAACAAAACTAGGGAGAGTCATTATTAATGGTAAAGACTGTGCAGATTTCGTTGTTAATGGCAAAAAGTACACAATCCTAGTCAAAGAGAAGAATTCTAAATACATGGTTAGAATACTAGACAGTAATGGGAGAGAAGTATGGAGGGAAATTTCTGAGCAAAATCCAATAGAGTACTTAAAAAGACCATATACAACATACAACCTTCCGATTCCACCAGATGCAATATAAACATATACCCAAACAAATACACGTACACGAAAGGTGAAAGTGGGAGGATTACTATGGATGTCGATAATGGAGGAGTTACAGTAGGATATACTTCCTACTACATCTTAATTCCCGAGGGTGTAACTTACAAGGATGTTCTCGACGGTCCTGAACCTACTGGCAAAATTCATCTAACCGAGGACAATAATTGCTATATAGTTCCAGAGTATGGCATCGTTTGCGGTCATGGAGAACTTTTAGTCTGGCAAGCAGTTCACTTGTCTGGATACAAGAAACAAGTAGTTCTGAGCGTAGAATTTAACACACGAGGAACTTTTAAATTTGAAGCCGGTACAGCTGTCGTGGATGCAATTATAGGGTGGGCGATGCATCCTCGGATAGTTTTAGGGTGTCAGTGATATGATTTTAAAATCTCTTAATAAAAATATAATTTACATTATTTTTTCTATTATGCTTGTTCTACTGGCAGTTTCTACTTTTGTGAGTGTAGGTATGGTGGAGTATATAATGTATGTTTTTGGTACTATCATGGTGGTTGGACTTATCGTAATTTTGATTGGTTTTGTAAAAATTTTATTAGTTAAAATAAGGACTAAGTTTTAGCTTATAACACTGAAAAACCGCCGAGAATTCTTTTAATGAAAAGGTTGGTGAACTCGGCTTGTTTAGTGCTGTAGCTTCCCATGGTCGTTAGAAGCTCAATGTCTTCTGCTTTAAGGGTAGAGTAGTATTTTCTGAGCCTTGAGCTGTACTCTCCTTTCCCCTTTGATGCCTTTAAACCTGTTGAGCAGTGGAAAAGTGCTGTCAGCATGCTTCTGACGTCAAAAGCTGTCTTCAGCTCTCCCAACCAGTTTCTCAGTTTTTCTCCAACTTTCTGGGCTTTTTTGCACTCTGTCGAGCAAGGATAGAAGTTTGATGTGAAGAACTGCGGAAAGGCGATAATCTCCGAATTTCTGAAGGCTTTCAACGTTTCTTCAAAAACTCCATTCTCCACGCATTCAATAATTAGCCTGCTTTCAGCGGGCAAACCACTTTTACCCTCAACATAGCTTTTAATGCAGCATTCTGGATAACCAAGCAGTTCCCCTTCAAGTCGTATTAGCTTCTCTCTACCCTTTTCAAATTTTAGCCCGCCCTCAATTATCATCCTTTCAATCTCTGTTAGTTCATCAAGCTCTTTGCCATCCTTGCCCACAAAAATCTGCAGGTCGGGTATGAGGAATTCTCCACCAATTATCCTGCTTGCGAAGGTAACCTTGGCGAAGGGTTTGACCCCAAGATTTTCAAAGCTGAAATTCTTGGCAAGGGTACTGCTCACGTTATCTTCAACAGTTCTGGCGGCTCTGATCAGAGCCTCAGGGCTTATTTTACCTTCAACGTAGTTCTTAAATGCCTCATTTAGGGGAGTGAGAAGAGATTGATTTATCTGAAATACTCCCTGGGGAAGGGTAAATTTTGATAAGCAGCTCAAAACCCTTGAAACTTCGAGAGATAAGACTGGATTTTTCCAGAAATAGTTTTTGAACTGTAAAAACATAAAATAAAAGGAAGAATTTAACCTTCAGCCCTCTTCTTCTCAAGCTCCTCGATGTACTCCTTTGTTGCAACGTACGTTGTCGAACCTGAAGACCAGTATCCAGCTACACCCTCTCAATCAAATCCTGCACAATTTTCTTGACGACTTCTTGTCCATTTTGAGGATTTTTGCCAGCTCGGGAATCTTCCAGGTCTTCTTGCTGAGCTGTTCCAGGACTTTCTGCTTGTCCTCTTCAGTATAGTCCGCCATTTTAGGTCACCTTAAAAAAATTGGTGGGAGGATTTATAAACTTACCACCTGAACTGGGTCGAGGCTCTGAACTCGCTGTAGAAGTATGGCGTGATTCTGTAGTCGTCGATGAGGTGCTGGGTGAATTCAAGGCCCGTGATCTCAAAGAATTTCTCCCAGCCGATTCTGTCAACCCACTCGATCAGTCTTTCGTGCTTGTTCGCATTTGCTGCCCACGCCTCAAGGATTTGCTTGACGTACTTCACAAGGGTGGGCCATCTTGGTGGTTCGTTTGGCACCCATGGAACCACAACTTTGAAAGCTCTGGCATTCTCCTTGCTTCTGAAAGCTTACCGCCGACCATTATTGCTGCACCATCGTTTTCTGGGTCGAAGAGTGGCATTCCTGGGCACATCGTGTAGCAGTTACCGCAGTACATGCACTTCTCAACGTCAACCTTGATTGTCTTGTTCTTCATGTCTGGTTTGAGGGCTCCGGTTGGGCATGCTGCAACTGTTGATGGAATCTCACAGGTCTTTCTGATTGCATCATCGTTTGGTATAGGTGGGGTTCTGTGGATACCAACAATAGCAATGTCTGATGCATGAACTGCACCACACATGTTGGCACAACATGCAAGGCTGATTCTGCACAGTGCGGGGAGCTTGTGGTCGACGAAGTACTCGTAGAGCTCATCCATCACCGCCTTCACTATACCCGAAGCGTCAATTGCCGGAGTGTGGCAGTGAATCCATCCCTGAGTGTGAACGATGTTTGACAGGCCGTATTCGCCCTTGGAAGCATCCCAGGTTCCACCGCAGGGGAAGCCTACCCTTTCCTGTACTTCCTTTATCAGGTCATCGATTTTGCTCTCATCCGTCACGAAAAACTCGACGTTGTTTCTGCTCGTCCACCTGAGATAACCATCTGAATACTTGTCTGCGATGTCACAAAGCTCTCTGACAGTGTAAATGCTGAGAAGCCTTGGAGTTCCAAATCTCACAACGTAGATTACATCTCCGCTTTCAGCAACTCTCTTTATGACTCCCGGTCTCACGACTTCGTGGTACTTCCACTTTCCGTAGTTGTTCTTAATTACTGGGTGAAGCAGGTCTCTGAAGTATGGTGGTCCAAAATCTGTCTTAACATCTCCAAACATATTACCACATCCCCCTCTTCTTCAACTCCTCAGTATATGCCGACGGCCTCAACTCGTCCTTCTCGAAGAACATGAACGGGTTGTTTCTCGGCGTCTTTACCATCCTGACGTCAGCTTCTCTGCCAATGACCTTCAGGAATTCTCTCATGCCCTTTCTCCAGATCATCTCACCAATTCTCTCTCTGAACTTACCTTCCTCGTCCCACCAGTCCCAGATAGCTTCAAGCATTTCCTTGATTTCCTCGTACGGTTTCTCTACCTCAATGAAGGGTACTGCAACCCAGCCAATCACGGCACCCTCAACGAAGGGAGCCTTACCGCCGATGAGTATCGTCGCGCCTCTCTCATCACCCGGTTTCAAAGCTTTAGGCATCTTGTTGATACAGTGCATACATCTTACACAGTCCTTGTTGTCAATCGTGAGTTCCTTACCATCCACTTGATTGCTCCAGTTGGGCAGAGCTTTACAACTTCGTTCTCAATGTCCATCCACTGTGCATATTCTTTCACAGCTTCCTGATCAATCTTGATTTCATCCTTCCATGTTCCGATAATTGCAAAGTCTGATCTTGCCTTGGCGGCTACACAGTCGTTCGGACAGCCTGCAATCTTGATTTTGAACTTGTATGGCCACATGGGTCTGTGGAGTTCATCCTGATAGGTCATTGTGAGATCGTGGCAAAGCTCAAGTGTGTCGTAGCAGGCGAACTCACACAATGCTGGGCCCATACAGGCTGAGGGTGTTCTGAGATCAGAACCGCTGCCTCCAATGTCGAAGGGGATTTCAAGGTTGCCCAGATCCTCGAAGCATGGCTGCAAATATTCACTCCTTGTCCCAAGGAAGATTATGTCTCCAGTTGAACCATGGAAGTTGGTCAATCCGCTTCCCCACTTCTCCCACACGTCGCAAAGGCCGCGAAGGGCTTTGGTTGAGTAGAACCACCCAGATGGCATGTTTATACGCATTGTGTGGAAGTGCTCGACCTCTGGAATCTGCTCTCCGAGGTCCGAATATCTTCCGATAACACCTCCACCGTAACCTACAACCGAAACGATACCTCCGTGCTTCCAGTGAGTCTTCTTGTCCTTGTAAGAAATTTCAAGCTGCTTCAGCAAACCTCTTGCTCCTTTTGGCATTTTCACATCCTTGCCTTCCGCAGCAGCTTTTTCCATCAACTCTGCTGTTTTCTTGATTTCCTTTACAAAACTTGGCCAAGGCCCCTTTTCTAACTCATCAAGCAAAGGAGTTTCTGACATTCGTTCACCTCCTGTAATTGCAAGTTCCCCTCTTTTTAGGCAATATATAAGAATTTCGAAATTTGCGCTTTCTGGTTTAACCTAACCTAAAAATATCCTCAATCGAGAAGTTTTTTAATCTTCCACCAACTGCCACTTGTGGGTGGAAAGGTTTACATAGTTGGGGCCGGTCCGGGAAATTTCGAGCTTTTAACTCTTAAAGCATACAGATTGCTTCATGAGGCTGATGTGATTCTGTATGACAGGCTCGTTGGAGAGGAGATTGAGTCCTTCCTGAAAAACCTCGACAAGGAGGTTGTTTATGTAGGCAAGGAGAGGGGAGAGAAGGGGGAGAAAAGGCAGAGGGAAATAAACAGGCTGATGAAGAAGTACTTTGAAGAGGGAAAAAAGGTTGTAAGGCTGAAGGGAGGGGATCCGGGAATTTTTGGTAGAATGGCTGAGGAGATTGAATTTTGGTTGAGAACCGCATCCCTTTTGAGGTTGTTCCGGGCGTAAGCTCTGTCAATGGAGCCCCGGTTTGCTCAGGTATACCACTCACTGCAGCAGAAGGCGCATTCGGCTTTCTCGTGGTGAGCGGGAGAGACTCTGGAAGAATCAAAGAGCTGCATGAGAAGGGGACACTCGTGATTTTAATGGGGGGCTGTACAGCTAAAGATGTTGCCAGAAACCTGATAGAGTCCGGGGTGAGTGAAGATAGAGAGGTGGCTGTAATTGAAAAGGGGAGCATGAAAAACCAGAGGGTAACAATTATAAGGCTCTCTGAGCTTGTCAAGGAGGACTTTAATTTTGATAGCCCTGCACTAATCGTCGTTGGGGATGTTGTAAGGTTCGCAAGAATTTACCAAAACCAAGAGGATAGAAAAATATAATTGACCTGAGGTTAAGAAAAAGTAGATGGTAAAGCGAGCCAAGTTAATTAACGATGTAGTGGAGCTAATCCCAATATTTCATCTGCTCTCAACGGAAACTTACAGGAAGGTTTACAATGCACTTCTTGAAGGGTGGTACACCGCAAGGGAACTTGAGGAAATGATAGGCGAGGGATACAGGGATGCACTCAGGATACTGAAGAATGCTGGAATGCTTGAGGCTAAGTGGAGAATGCCGTCAGACCCGGGAGGAAAGCCGGAGAAGGAGTACCACGTAAGCTACACCCATGTCAGTGCTAACTTCTACATCTCACTGAAGGACCTCAATAAGGTTCTTGAAGTTGTCTTCATGAGCGATGATGAGATCGAGGAGTACGTCAGAGAAATTATCAAGGAGATAGAGGCAGGTAGAACGTCCGTTACCTACATCACCAAGGATCTGAACCTTGACCCTCTGTTTCTGAGAGCTATAGCCAAGCGGTCACTCAAGCTGAATTTGAAGGGGCAGCTCATAGAACTTGCAAAGGATGAGGAGATATAGCATCAAAGAGATTTTGGACAAATTCAAATGGCACCCCGAGCTCGACTTTTCAAAGGTTAAGATCCGGTATATAGACAGGCCAAAGGGTTACAGCGAGATAAGCGGTGATGATGTGAAAGAAATAGGCCACATGTTTGTCTACCTTCACAGCGGTGCAGCCATTCCCCACCACAGGATTGTTGAGATAAGGTACGGGGATGAGGTAGTATGGAAAAAGTGGTAATCGGAGTTGTGCACCTCCTCCCACTTCCAAGCTCACCTGGCTTTAGGGAATGGGGCGAAGTCGTGGAGAAAGCTCTAAAGGATGCCAGGGCGATAGAGGAGGGAGGAGCAGATGCACTTATACTTGAGAATTACGGTGACAAACCTTTTTTGAAGGAGGTGGGCAAAGAGACTGTCGCGGCAATGACTGCTGTGGCCTGCGAGGTTAAGAGAGAGGTTTCCATTGGTTTAGGGATAAATGTGCTCAGGAATGATGCCATCGCTGCCTTGGCGATTGCAAAGGCTGTTAAAGCTGACTTTGTCAGGGTTAACCAGCTCTTCTTCACAGCCATCACCCCTGAAGGCCTTCTTGAGGGAAATGCTGGAGAGGTGATGAGATACAAGAAGCTGATTGACTGCAATGCTATGGTCTTTGCAGACATTGCGGTAAAGCACGCTGTTCACCTTGCCTCCATTGAGGACTACTGCATTAATGCGGACAGGAGTCTTGCAGATGCCGTGATTTTGACCGGAAAAACAACAGGTGGTGAGGTTGCCCTTGAAGAGCTGAAATACGTCAAAAAGACTTTAAAATTGCCCGTTCTAGCTGGAAGCGGTGTTAATGCGGAGAATGCGGCAAGAGTTTTGAAGTGGTGCGACGGGGTTATTGTTGGCACTTACATAAAGAGGGGCGGAAAGGTCGATGCCGAGAGAGTCAGAAAAATCGTTAGAGCTGCGAAGGGGTAAGCACTCAATCGTTTATTTGGGGGAAAAGTACGCTATAAAGCAGTTTTATGAAAGATTCGAGTACAACTTTTTGAAGGAGGTGAAGTTTCTCACTCTTCTTCAGCCATTCTTCTTCACACCCAAGCTGTACTTCATTGATTTTGCAAATCTCAGAATGGTGATGGAGAGGCTGAGGGGAAAACGGTTTGAGGAAGCGTTCAGCAAGAAAGCCGTTGAAAGGGCGCTTGAGGCATGCTTCATTATGGATTCTCTGGGAATTGAGAAGCAGGAGATGAACCATCCTGATAAGCACATCATCGTCAGCGACGATGTTCGCTTTATAGACTTCGAGAGAGCGAGGTTTAAAACTCACCCCTCTAACTTAACACAGTTTTGCATGTATTTGAAAAGATTTGGAATAAAGGTTGAAATAAATTTGCTTAAAGAATACAAGACTTCTATGAGCCGCGAAAGCTTCAGCAAGATTTTGCAGAGTGTGTTGGAAAAACTTGAATAATTATAATTTAATTAAGAAACCTTTTTTCTTAGCAAAAACATCATCCCAAGGTTGCCAACAATCATTGGGTCTCCACTAACCTCGGGGAAGGGAGAAAGGTGGGCGTTTGGACCTGTGCACAATCTATCCTTAACCTCCAGTACCTCCTCGTAGTAGCAGCCGTGGCCATTATCCTCTAAAACATACTCGTTGGTTAGTTTGCCCTTCTCGAACCTTTCAAGAAGTGCTCTTATCTCATCAACTCCCTCTTTTTCAAAACGGGGGTGTGGTGCTCCAGAAGCGCCCTGATTTTCAAATCCTCGTCAACAATTGCCGCGGTAAGATGGGAGTTGCCGAAGTTCGCCAGTAAAGCCGGAAATCTACTCACCTGCAAAGCACATCCGGCAATGGCGGCAAACACTGTATCGACAACGTAAACATCTCCCTCGACGAAGTCAATAACACTCTGAGCAGCATCTGTCATCCTGTTGAACTCCTGAGGTATCTCCTTTTGGTGAAAGAGAAAACTTTCAATGGAGGGGTTCTTTTTCAGGAGCTTCTCAAACATTTTGAACCTGAAGACCCTGTTGCTGATTCTGGGAGAGAAGCCATGATCCTGAACGGCAATGACATAGTAATTGGGCATTTCGTAGCCCATTTTTGAGATCAAGCCAGAGAAAAACGCCATGTCGACGTCCTTTGTTTCTATCGCAACAGCATTGCCATCAGGCTGGCCCAGAATAATCCCCATTTCCTTAACCTTCTTCAAGTCATCTGCAAAGGTCAGTGCTGACCTTTCGGTCGCATAAACTCTGTATTTCTGAAGATGTCTTCTCACAGCGAAGGTTATGGCCCCGCCACCCATGGTGTAGCCGTGTAGGAAAATATCGCCCTCAGTTCTTTCAATTTTCTTTGCCAGTATTCTTGTTGGTGATGGCAGAATTGCCTTTGGACAGTTCCTTTCATTCTCCTCAGCGAACAGCATGAAGTCCTGGGTTCCAGAACCCACATCCAACGTAAAGACACTCTCACCACCAACGCATTTCCACCACCACCCGCATAGTAAACGAACGCTATCGAGCCGAGTATAAAAGCTCCTGCATTAACCGCACTGTTGTCACTCCTGAAAACCTTGAAAGCCACTCTCTTTCTGGAAAAGGGGAAGAATGGTGGGAACTTCTGCATCGTTAGTGCATCAACAGCTATGTGGATAGAAACAGCGGCAAAGACTGTGAGTGCGAGAATTTCGGGTATTCCAGCATACCTGAAAAGGAAGAAGAACAGCAGGGTTGCGATTGCTGCAAAAGTGAAGTTGTGTGTGTACTCCCTGTGCCTGATTTTCAAAACCAAATCAACATCAGGAAGCATGGAGAAAACTGCGGCTAAAGCAACAAACTCCACACCCAGTTTGGGGATGAATGGGGAGAGGATTAAAAGTGTTGCTCCAACGTGTCCGGGACGGTTCATTCCACCCTCCACCTCGTCCCTTTTGGAGTGTCAATTAGCCTGATTCCTCTCTTGGAAAAATCATCCCTTATTGCATCTGCAACCTTGAAGTTCTTCTCTTTTCTTGCCCTTTCCCTCTCCAGAACCTTTTCTGCATCTTCCTGAGATAGAGGGGGTATTCTCCTGACATTCTCAAACAACCCGAGAACTCCGCATAGTCTCGTAAAGGCTTCGTAAATCTCCTCTGCCTGAGCGAGATTAAGATCGTAAAGAGACCTGTTGATGAAGCCGGCAAATTCGTGAAGAGCAGCAATCGCATCGGGTGTGTGGAGGTCTCTGTTCATCGCTTCCTCGAACTTTTTGACGAAGTTGCCAGCATCGACCTGCCCGCCTTTTCTATCTCCAAAGGTTTTCAGATAGGCTATTTCCATATCAAGGCTGACTAAGGCTGATCTCAGATACTCGTAGGCCCTCTTCGCCCTCTCAAGGGCCTCTTCGGTGTAGTCAAGGGGGCTACGATAGTGAGCTAAGAGAAGGAAGTACCTCAGCACCTCTCCATCGTATTTCTGAAGCACGTCCCTTATTCTGACTATGTTCCCCAGACTCTTGCTCATCTTTTCCCCCTTTATCCTTATGAAGTCATTGTGCACCCAGATTTTCACTGGCTCAACACCAAACCTGGCATAGCTCTGTGCCCTCTCGTTCTCGTGGTGGGGAAAAATCAGGTCCTTACCACCTCCATGGATGTCAAAGGGCACGCCAAGGTACTTGGCAGACATGACGCTGCACTCGATGTGCCAGCCAGGTCTCCCCTTTCCCCACGGGAATCAAAAACGGCCTCAGCTTTTATATCTGCTCCTTAGCCGACTTCCAAAGGGCAAAATCCTTCACATCCCTCTTCCTCTCGTCCGGCTCTATTCTGTGCCTGTTGAGCTCCTCAAGGCTCTGTTTAGATAGCTCGCCGTAATGTTCAAAAGCGGGAACATGGAAGTAAACATCTCCGTCAACCACGTAGGCATAGCCTCTCTCAATCAAATTCTGGATGAAGTCAATTATTTCAGGAATGTGCTCAGTTACCTTCGGCTGATACGTTGGCTTTTTTACGTTTAGAGCCTCCATATCCTTAAGATACTCCGCAATGAACTTCTCTGCCACCTCTTTCTGCGTCTTGCCCTCTTTAACGGCTCTATTTATTATCTTGTCATCCACATCCGTGAAGTTCTGAACATAAACAACCTCATATCCAAGATACTCCAGGTATCTTCTGAACACATCGAAAAATACAGCACTCCTCGCGTGGCCGATGTGGGAGTAATCGTAAGCTGTGATGCCGCAAACATACATTCTCACTTTCTTGTCCTCCAAAACATCTTCGAGCCTCTCAATTTTTCTTGAGAGAGTGTTGTAAATTTCCATGTTTGAAGAACAGCATTGGGTTTAAAAATTTCAACCCTCAAGAAGCTTTTTCATCTCGTAAGTAACGATTTCCCGTGCTCTCAGCTCATCGAGGATGTTCTCAATTCTGCAAGCCTGCTCCTCGATTCTCTTGGCAAATTCATCGAAAGAAAAGTTCTCCCTGATTTCTATGTAGCCCTTTATTATTGCAAGCGGATTCCTGAGCCTGTCTGCCAAATGCTCAAACTGAGAGAGGTTATCTATAATAACCTTCATGGCAGCTTCCTTTTCTCTTTCTATCTTCAGCGACCTGAAAGCGAATTTTACGTCCTTTCCGATTGCAGCAAGAACGCTGACTTCCTCCTCCGAGAACCCTCTTTCAGAGAATACCATCACCATACCAGAAATCTTGGCATTTGAAATGGGCAGAATCAAAACATCCATGCCATCGACCTTCTCGACCCTTATCTCGTCTGAATTGATGTGCTCTAATGCTATCCTCTCACATTTCCTCTCATCCAGCCCCTTTGAAATGCCCGCCAGTATTAAGCCATCCTGATAAAGGTAAACGGCAACCTTCAGCCCAGCCCTTTCAAGATGTTTTTTGACCGTGCTGAGAACTCTGAATTCTGTTTTTTCCTGTGATATCTCTCTGCTGCATTCGCCTGTTACTCTCAACAGAAGATTCAGTCTTTTCAGCATCTCCTCTCTTTCCTTTAAATCTGTGATGTCGGCAATGTTTGCCATTACTGCTGGTTTCCCCTGTAGAAGATCCTGCTAGCCAGAACCTTCAACCACTTCTCCTTCCCCTCTTTCGTTATTACCTTTACCTCGTAGCTCTCTGGAACCTCCTCTCCCCTTTCCCTTGCCCTGTATCTATCCACTACCATTTCGTAAAAGTCAGGATGAAGAACCTTGTACGGATGTTCAAAGGAGTTTACCTCCTCCAGCGTGTAACCAAGCATTTCTGCGAGCTTTTCATTGCCGTAAACAATTTTGTCGTTCTGAATTATGAATATACCGTGTGAGATTTCTCTGCGAGAGTTCTGTAAAGCTCCTCACTTTCCCTTAGCTTTTTCTCTGTCATTACTTCAGAAGTTACGTCGATGAAGTTTCCCAAAACAGCCGGCTTCCCCCTGAAGTTGATGGGAGAGAGCACAAAGCTCGCGTACCTCTTTTCCCCGCTTTTTGTGTAGTACTTCGAAAAGGCCCGAACGACCTTTCCTGAGAGGGCATCATTTATAGCTTTATCAACTTCATTCCATATTTCTGGGTCGAACACTCTTTTCCATTCCCTCCTTAGCTCATCCAAAGCGTAGCCGGTGTAATTTTGTGCGGCTTTGTTCATGTAAACAAGTTCGCCATCCTGAACGACGTAAATGCCAGAGGGGGAGTTCTCTGCGAGAGTTCTGTAAAGCTCTTCACTCTCAGCAAGCCTCTGTTGAAGCTCTCTTCTTGTTGTAACATCTCTCAAAACCAGAATTCCACCTGTAACTTCCCCATCGGAGTTCTTTATAGGAACGCCAACGACCTCAATCCATCTCCATTTGCCGGACTTGTCCCTAATCCTCAGTTCTACTCTTCTAAACTTCCCTTTTCTGCCCTCCATTACGGCCTTATTGACTTCCTCAAGATGACTTGGGTGGATGAACTCAAACACATTCCTGCCGATGAGGTCTTCCGGAGAATAGCCGTGAAGCTTTACGGCAGGATTCGTGTGGACAATCGTCCCCTCGCGGTCAATGATTATGATTGCATCAACGGAGTTTTCAAAGGACAGTCTGTATTTGGTAAGCTCCTCTTCAAGGGCTTTGAGAACCTTGTCAAGATCTTCAACAAAAAGGTAGACTCCATCCCTGACAATTTTGAAGAAAATATACTCCCTATCTCCCACTCTGAAGCTCCCTAGGTTTTACCTTTAATTTTCTTCAAATCCACTTCTGAGAGGAGTTTCTCTGCAGCCTTGTTGTAGTACAAAATTTCATCACCAAACAAAGCGATAACTGGATACTTGAAATCGTCGAAAATTTTTCTGAGATTTCTCACCTTCTCTTCCGTCAGCGTTCTTGCGAGAATCTCGTAGATCTTCTTTCCAAGAACTCTGACCGCTCTCACCCTTACCCTCAAATGAACTTGCCTGCTGTTGATTTTTACAGAAACTTCCCCCTCTCCCCTCTCCAGAATTTCGTCAACAGACTGAGAGGTTCCGGAAAAACGTCATCGATCGTTCTGCCATCAACCCTTTCAAGACCTGTAAAGCTGTAAAAGGTGTCATTTGCAGCCAGGATCCTTTTGCGGTCATCAACAAACAGAAGACCGTAGTAAAAGTCCCATACTCCTGCATACATGCTTTTTAGCACTTCGTAAAATCTGCCAGCATCGTAAGCGTAGATGTAATCACCATCGCTGTACAGATGAAGCCAGTATGACCTCCCATCAACTCCGACAACCTCAACCTCGTCACCATTTTTAAGCTTGTCTTCGAAGTCAGAATCTCCCGTCAATTCGTAAATCGTTGCAGAAAGAACAGAATCGAAGTCGTAGCCTATTTTTTCAACAAACTTTCTGTCAGCATCAATAATTTTCCAGTTTTTAGACAGTTTAAACGTGTACTGAGTGCTATCACCGAGCTTTGGCATTTGTTCGAAGTTTATAGATTATGAATATAACTTTGCTGTTCAGTTAAATAAAAATTATTTATGTAAGATGGTTTTCAACCTTTCTACTGCCTCCTCTATAACCTCCTCCCCTCTGGTCAGGGCAAACCTGACGTAACCCTCACCAGACTTGCCGAACCCAATGCCAGGAGTTGCCACTATTCCTGCTCTGTCTATCAACTCCTTCACAAACTCAATGCTGCTTCCATTTACCTTTGCCCAGACGTAAAAGGTCGCTTTCGGCTTTTCAGCTCAATTCCAACTTCTTTCAGCCCCTTCACCAGCAGGTCTCTCCTTCTCTGGTACACTTTGCAGTTCTCATCTATAACGCTGTCTGGTCCATCCATTGCAGCAATGGCAGCTTCCTGCACTGCCTCAAAAACTCCGCTGTCAACGTTGGTCTTCACCTTTAAAAGCCCTGATAGAATATCCCTGTTACCGCACGCAAACCCTATCCTCCAGCCAGTCATGTTGTAGGTTTTCGAGAGCGAGTTGAACTCTATGCAGATTTCAAAGGCATCCTCAAATTCGAGAAAACTCGGAGCCGCGTATCCATCAAAGGTAATTTCGCTGTAGGCTGCATCATGGGCAAGGATAACTTTGTTATCTACACAGAAGTCTATGGCCTCCTTTATAAACTCCTTGGGAGCTATGGCTGCGGTGGGATTGTTGGGGTAGTTAAGAAACATTATCTTGGCCTTTCTGGCGACATCGTCAGGAATTGATTGAAGATCAGGCAGGAATCCGTTCTCTTCCTTTAGCGGCATCTCATATGGTATGCCGTCTGCGAGCAGTGTGGAGGAGTAGTAAACAGGATACCCCGGCTCTGGAACAAGAACGTAGTCTCCGTCATTTACGAAGGCAAGAGGAAGGTGCGCTATCCCCTCCTTGGAGCCAATAAGAGAGATTATCTCAGATTCGGGGTCAAGATTTACACCCTTCCTCCTTCTGTAGAACCTTGCCACGCTCTCTCTGAAGCTCAGCATCCCCTCGTAGCTGGGGTACTTCTGCCTCTCAACCTTCTCAGCTGCCTTTTCAGCGCTTCAACGATGTGCTGGGGCGTTGGTAAGTCTGGGTCACCAACTCCAAAATCGATTACCTTAACTCCCTCCTGCAGCTTCTTCCTTTTCATTGCATCGATCTCTGCAAAGAGATACGGTGGAATTTTTTCCAGCCTGTCTGCCAACTTAAACATGCGACTTGTTGATGCTTTGGAATATATCAACTTTTACCCGAATAACGTAAATATCAGAACCTTGACGTTCTTGCATGTGGCTAAGAGTTACCACTTTCCCTGACAGAGAAATGGCTATGGAGTTTGCCTCTAATTTGAGAAATTCTGGAGCGAGAGTAGAAGTAAAGGAAATTGTCGAGTGGGATTTTGAGGAAAGATACTTTCTTAGGGGAAATTTAAGCGAACTTGAAGAGTATGAGGAGGCTCAGGACTGGAAAAATTACTCCGAAATTATCCGTGAAATACTCAAAGGCGGGATGGATGTTTCCGAATTTGAAAGGGAGTTTCTAAAACGAGCCTCCCCTGAAAATTACGAGAAGGTATTAAAGCTCAAAGACGAGAGTTTGAATGATGAAGAGTTTCTGGATGCCATGGAAGCAGCTTTAGAGTTAGCCTTCTAATGTCCTCCGTATACTCCTTTTTGAAGACAAATGGCATTGAAGTTGGGGAGGACTACATCGAGGGGGAACTGCCTGAAGACCCCACAATTATAATAGAGCTTGATGATGAGGTTGAGGGATGTGAGAAGGGCTATTTCCTCCAGCTTACCCCTGCATGGGACGTGAATGTGGACATCATGAGTGTTCTAACCAAAGACGTTGATGTGGAGGGGCTGGATGGTGTTGTGATTGATGCCGCTGCCAGAATCGTTATGAACGTCATAGCGGGGCTTGAAGAAACCAACGACATTGAAAAACTAAAGGAGTACACCACAGGTATAATTGACGATGCAGAGAGCCTCGACGGGGAGCTTTACGTGGATGCAGAGGAAGTTTACGAGGCAATACTGAAAAGCCTTGAGAAGGCGGGAATAGTCAGAGTTTCGGGGAGAAAGGTAAAGCTGAGAAAATGATTTCCATCTGCCTTGTCAACACCTACGACAAGCTGAAGAAGCACGAAATACACCTGCGAAGCATTGCAAGAGCAGCACCGCTCTGCTATGCCTTCAATTTTCATCTTGCCCTGCTCGATTTCCCCTTCTGGAAGAGAGAAAAGGAGGTGGCAGAGGAGGTTGCAGATTACACAACCATCGGAGATGGGGGAAAATATCTGTTAAAGCTAGCAGAAGCCGGTAAACTTCACCTAATCGAGAAGATTCCTGCCCATTTTGGAGAGCTTGTTGCCACCACATCCAAACCTGACCCAGACAAAGTCATCAACCCCGAAACCCTGACCTCGTTCAAATCGGCAACTTTTTTAATAGGCCTTGGAAGAAAGGGTTTGCCGCGGGAAACGTTAAAGTCCGCAAAATACCACCTCGACGTGACTCGCAGAGGTGTAAGCCTGGAAACTTGCAGCGCCATAGGGGCGATTGCGATGTTGCTGGCTGTAAAGGTGGTGGGAGAATGGAAGAAATAAGATTCTGCCCGGAACACGGATTTTACAGAGGGGAAAGGTGCAGGTGTGGTGCTGAGGGAGAACTGATTCTGGCAAAAGAGAGGGTTGAAAAGCTTGGAAAATTCATTTCAGGAGTTTTAAGACACTTCCCCGACAAATTTGGCCTCAACATGGACGAAAATGGATGGGTAAACCTCGAATCCCTTGCAAGGGTTGTGAGAAGGAGATACAAGTGGGCAAACATCTGGCTTATTAAAGCTCTTGTTTACAGCGATGAGAAGCAGAGGTATGAGCTGAGAGGTGATAAAATAAGGGCTCGATACGGGCACAGCATTGATGTCAAGCTCAACGATTTTCCGGAGGCAAAAGAAGATGTTCTGTACTACGGAACAAGCGAGGAAGAGGCTCACAGAATGCTTGAAATTGGGATAAAACCCGTAAATCAGAAATATGTTCATCTGTCAACAACAATCGAGAAGAGCAAGGAGGTAGCGAGTATCAGGACTGATACCCCGATAGTTCTTGAAATAGACGCTAAGAAGGCGAGAGAAGACGGAATAAGGATAATCAAGGCAAATGACCTGATTGCTCTTGCCGAAGAGATACCGGCAAAATATATAAAAAGGCAAATTGTGTTCAATCAGTACTCATCATCGTAGTAGTACTCCTCTTCCTCCTCGAACTCATCGTAATCGTCAAATTCCTCCTCTTCCTCCACACTTTCGAGTTCATCCAAATCAAACTCCTCGTTTGTATCGAGCAAGAGCAACCTCCCTTCCTGGTAAACCATTATCGAGTTGCACAGCGAGCACTGAATCTCGACACCCTCGTATAAATCGGTAATTTCAATTTCCTCTCCGCAGGACGGGCATCTGATAAGCTTGACTGCCATATTTTGGATGTGCAACTTTCTCAGATTTAAAGTTTGTGTTGGTTTTTGAACCCGATGAGTGACAGGATAATTAAGAACAGAAGCTACTTCGCTTTCATGCCAGCAGAATTTGCAAAGACTCTGAGGAAATACGAACTACTGGACGAAATGGCTTATGCTGGATTAACCCCCCTCTTTAATTTTGTTGCTAGGAGGCTGAGGGAAGATGTGAACTTAATTGATTCATCCCAGTATATACCACCCATTAAACAGCTTAAATGGTTTCGATGGTTTAAACCTCTCTAACTTCTCCTATTTTTCAGTTACCCCCGTTATCCTCTTAGAATAGCCTAAGGTCTTGGTGCAAAATTGTTATCTCCTTTTTGGGAAAATGAGAGTCTTCCCAAAAGTCCTGGCAAACATCCCAAACTGTCCGAAGTAATATATGACTTATGATCTAAACCAGTTTGTTTATACTGGTGGAAAGAGCCTGGTCCATCTCCCACTGTGGACCAACTCATCCTCTTCAACTTCCCCTTAGGACCCTAAGGTTTTGGTGTGTGTCCAGACCTCGTGGAGGTATCGGAAAAATAGGGGAAGAGGAGAAGAAGAACCCCGTGTGGCTAATTTGTGGATAGTGTCGGGAATAATGGCAGACACTTTTTACCGACTTCTACAGTTCCAAAACGACAGCAGTAACCAGAAGGAGAGACATAGCAGTCTTGACAGTTGCAGAAAAACCACTGGGAACCAGTTTTATATATCGTATCTGCCCCAATTGCAATCGTCTCCCTGTTACTACCCCATGTGATGAAACCGATGAGATAACCTTCCAGCGTGAAAATCCCTCCACCACTCGCACCATGTCCAGTAATAGCATCACTTTCGATAGTTTTGAAGGAAACTCCTTCGTGGGTGATTATGGACTCTATGTTTGTTATATGTCCTTCGGAAGTCTTGAAACGAACAAGCGGTGTTGAAGATTCGACCTCGTATGCTGGAAATCCAGCAGCTATTATCCTCTCGCCCACTTTGTAGTCTTCAGTGATCTCAGCCGGATTTACGTCCACGTCTATTTGCCTCAAATCTTCGTCTATCGTCAGAATTTCGAGGATCACTAAGTCGATGTTGCCTGGAGCGTATTGAATTTTAAATGGATGAGGATACTTTTGTTCCTTTTAAGCTCATCAGCGTTATTTTTTCCTCAATTACTCCCCAGCAATCTCCTGTATAAACACAATCTATAACGTGCCTGCTCGTGACGACATAAACCTTGCCCGGTTCTCTTTTAATAACAACGCCAGAACCGGAGGCCTTGAGGTCTATGAATTCTGTTATGTGGCCATTAAAGTTTATTGCCTTTATGTCACAGCTGACCAAAACCATGGAATTCTTGATCTTTTCAATGGCAGCAGAAGAGGGAGTGGTAGGGGAGGGAGTAGGGCTCAGAACCTCAGGAGACTCTTCTCCAGCTCTCTCCACAAGATTGCCATCAACGTTGGCAGAGTGACTCCAGACATAACCTAAAACTTTGGAAAGTTTTTCTCCGGCAGAGTCAACAATGTCAGAAACGTTACTCCGGATGTCGGCTACCAGCTCTGGCTGTGTTACAAAATTGTAGAGTGACATGAGTGCAATGATTACGAGAACGGCTTTTACGAACTTGGACATGAAAACCCTCCTTAGTAGCCTATCTATTGAAATTTCATTTGTCAATATTTAAATCAATCGAATGCTGTTGTTGCCTTCCAGCAATGTACTTGATAGAGTCGGGAGATTGCCAATGGAGTACCCCCTTAGTCTGTGGAGGCTTACTAACCGCGAGCGAGATAGCGGAAATCGCATACCACTCTAACCGTGAAGTCATAAAGTTAGATTGGCAGATATAAGCTCTGTCCGCTTTTTAGAAGGCATATCCCATTTCATGAAAGATCTTTCGTAGAATTTTTTGCTGATTCATCCCTTGTTGAGGAAAACAGCCATTTCCACCAAAATAGAGCGGACCCGGCGGGATTCGAACCCGCGACCTTGGGCTTAGGAGGCCCACGCCCTGTCCTGCTAGGCTACGGGTCCTCTGTCCAAGCACGATTGTTGGTATTATAAATCTTGCTCTAAAATGCCCCCGCAAAGAATCCGACTAAACCGAACACCATTGCAATCAGTGTGGTCTTTCTGTACCTTCTTATTGATTCTTTTCTGTAATCTCTAACCAGCCTCAGGGCCACATAAATCAGCAAAACATCTGTTACAGCTACCGGAACAGCATATTTGAGATCAAACAAAAACTCCGGTAGGAAAAAGAATGGAATCGGGCTGATTGAGACTGCAGAGAGATAGAAGAGAGATGCAATGACCGCTGCCCTCCTTTCCCCCATTGTTCTGGCAAGAGACCTCACGTCTCTGAGCGCGTCGCCCTCAACATCCTCAATCCCCTTCATTATCTCCCTGCCAACACCTGTCAGAAAGGCCATAGAAGCCAGCAGCGCTGACTTCTCTGTTATCCAGCCTGACGAGATTATGCTGCCGAAGAGGAATGGAGCGGCATGGTGAAGGCTATGTAAAGATTTCCCGCAAATCCTAGCTCTTTCAGTTTGTAGTCGTAGAAGCATGCCGCTATCGAGACTGCAAACGCAAAGATAAATGCCAATGAGGAGATGAGATAAGCTGCAACGAAACCAGGTGGCATGAGCGCTATCGCTAGAACCAAAGCCATTCTCCTGCTCAGATCACCTCTTACCAGCGGTCTGTCCGTTCTGTTATTGGCTAAATCTACTTCGTAATCAAAGTAGTCGTTCAGAGCAAATGTTGACGCCTGGAGGAAAACTGCCGTAAGATACCCGAGTAAAACCTTCCAGAAATCCGAAAAGAAGGGGTCGGAAACGTAGATACCTATTACAACCCCAAATCCGTACATCAGTCCGTGTTCCAGCCTTGAAAGATCCCAGACTGCCTTAAGGTAGCGTCTGAAGGAGGGCATCGATACCCTTCTCGTAAATTACGTTTCCAACCACTATGGTATCTGCATACCTGAGCATCTCCTTTGCCTTTTCCCCGCTATCAATTCCTCCTCCGTAGAAAAGCCTCGCCCTGCTGAGAACCTTTTTGACCTCCGCCACCAGCTCTGGATTTCCGTAAGTTCCGCTGTACTCGATGTATATTATGGGAAGGTTGAACAGCTTCTCCCCCACGAAGGCATAGCTTGCAGCAAGCTCTTTGTCTATGTTGCACAGGGCTTTTGTCACTCTTGCAACCGCAGAATCGGGATTTAACACGATGTAACCCTCAATCTGAATAAATTCGGATTCAACCATTTCCGCGAATTTCTGAAGGTTCTCGTAGTGCATTCTCACCCACTGTGCATGCTTTCCCGTAATCCAGCTACCATCCGCAGAGTTTAGAACGGTTGGAACAAAGAGGTAGTCCACATCATACACCACGTTGGAGGGGTCTGAGGGTTCAACCACGACGGGAAGGCCATACTGGGAAACTTTTTCAATTAATGCTTTGGCCTTCTCATAGGTCACGTTCTGCGTCCCTGAGATCATCACGGCATCAGTTCCACTATCCGCTACAGCTTTCACGATTTCATCTGTGTTCTCTCTGTCAGGATCAAGCTTTGTGATATGTCTCCATTTTCTCCATCGCATTGAGAATTCACTCCTTGGCCAAATTATAAACTTTTAGGTTTAGAACCTGAGCTTGGGTCCTTTTTTGCAGCGTCTCTCACACAATAGAACTCCTTACCAATCTTTCTGAGATACTTGCACCTTTTGCCCGTGTAGCCCATGATGCAGAGTTCACAATCCTCCTTATACACTCTCTTAAATCCAAGTTTTTCAGCCATTATTCTAATGTCCATTATTAAATTATCTTCCCTTCATCTTAAAACTCTTGCGAGAAATTCATCGATGGTGCTCTTTGATGGGAAATTTCTCGCCCCAACCCTTTCAACGTTGTAAGCTCCGCAAAAGTTCCCCAGCTTGATGGCAGACCTCTAAGGGATAGTTGTTGATGAACCCGTAGATGAAGCCAGCAGCGAAGGCATCTCCCGCTCCGGTAGTGTCAACAACTCTAGCTGGGAAAGCTGGAGATTGATAACTGCCCTCCTTAGTGTAGCAAGTGCTGCCGAGCTTTCCCTGAGTGACAATCAGATAGTCCACGAACTTTAACACATCTGAAGTTTCAACACCCAGAAGAGCGAACTCGTCAGCGGACATTATGAGCATGTCCACATGCTGCAGTATCAGTTTGAGTTTTTCAAATCCGAGGCTTGAGTAGGGAAAACCGGGATTGAGTATCACCAACCCACCAAACTTCTCAGCCTCCTCCTTCTGAACTTCAAAGCTGTGCTCAGACGGAAAGGGGTCGAGATAGAGGTAATCCCCTCCCTGCACTTCAACGAATGGTTTACCAGCAGCATTTGGCTCTACGAAAAACGTTCTTTCTCCGTCTTTGTCAACAAAAACATGGACTCTTCCCGTTTTTTCATCGGTTATCTCAGCTTTCACCTTTGCCAGAGTGTTTTCGACAAAGTACTTTCCGTCCTCGTCTCTGCCCAGCGTCGTGAAGAGAGTTGATTTAACACCCAGGCTGGCAAGGTTATGTGTTACATTCGCTCCAGCTCCTCCGGGTGACTTCTGAGTGGAGATAACTATGCTGTGCCCACCTCTTTCTGGATACCTGTTAATGAGGTAGATATAATCCACAAGCGCAGGAGCGTGTGCGGAGAACATGTGAGAAATAAGCTCCGAAAACTTAACTTTTTTGGGTGCGCTGAAAATAGCAAGCCATATAATGTGCCCCGCATTTGGAATTCCATGAATGTCGTTGTAATCGGCGGTGGGGCTGCGGGGCTAAAGGCTGCTTCCAGAATCAGAAGAAAGGATGGAGATGCAAACATCACTGTCGTTGAAGCTGGAAAGTACGTCTCTCTTGGCAGGTGTGGACTTCCCTACTATGTTGGCGGACTGGTTCATGAACTTGACAATCTTAGGGAGACCACATACGGGGCAGTAAGAGACGAGGCATATTTCAAAAAGCTCAAGAACATCGATGTACTTACTGAAACTCTTGCAACAGATATTGACAGGAACAGGAAGACCGTGAAAATTGTGAGGAACGGCAGTGAGGATGAGCTAAACTACGATTACCTTGTAATTGCCACCGGAGCCAGACCGGCAAAGCCACCCATAGAAGGGATTGAAGCAAAGGGTGTTGTGACACTCACGAATCCTGAAGATGCTGAGGAAATCATTGAAATGTGGGAAGAGGGTGCGGAGAGAGCTGTGGTCATAGGAGCAGGGTTCATAGGGCTTGAATCCGCCGAGGCACTCAGAAATCTGGACATGGAGGTTACCGTAATCGAAATGATGGACAGAGTTGCCCCTGCTATGCTTGACAAAGAAATGGCGATTCTCGTTGAGAACCACCTGAAGGAGAAGGATGTTAATGTCATAACATCAACGAGAGTGGAGAAGATAGTTACCGAAGACGATAGAGTTAAGGCCGTTATTGCCAATGGAAAGGAGTATCCTGCGGACATCGTTGTTGTTGCCACTGGCATTAAACCAAACAGCGAACTGGCTGAAAAGGCCGGGCTGAAGATTGGTGAAACGGGAGGCATATGGGTTGACGAGTACATGAGAACAAGCGACGAGAGTATATATGCAGGAGGCGACTGCGTCGAAACCACCCATCTGATTACAGGCAAGAAAATAATCGCTCCCTTTGGTGATGTGGCAAACAAGCAGGGAAGGGTTATTGGAGAGAACATAACAGGAGGGAAAGCCACATTTCCGGGTGTGATTGGAACGGCTATTTTCAAGGTATTCGACTTCACGGTCGCTGCAGCAGGAGTGAATGAGAAGGAAGCGAAAGATGCTGGTTTCGACTACTTCACAGTCATTGCCCCCTCTCCCGATAGAGCCCACTACTACCCACAGGCCAACTACATCAGGCTAAAGCTCATCGTCGAAAAAGGCTCCTGGAGAGTTATTGGAGCCCAAGGTGTTGGCATGGGAGACGTTGCGAAGAGAATTGATGTTATAAGCACGGCAATTCAGGCAGGGATGACGATCGACCAGCTCTCAAACCTCGACCTCGCATACGCTCCTCCCTACTCCCCGCTCTCGACCCGGTGATTACCATCGCAAACGTCGCAATGAACAAGAGAGATGGTCTTTTCGAAGGAATTAACGTATTCGAGCTAAAGGAGAAGCTTGAGAAAGAAGATATCGTGGTTCTTGACGTAAGAAGCGAAGAGGAGTTCGAGACCAGAAGGATAGAGTCGGAAAAAGTCATCCACATACCCATCCTTGAGCTAAGGGAAAGGCTAAACGAAATACCACGAGACAAGGAGGTAGTTGTAGTCTGCGCTATTGGTCTCAGGAGCTTTGAGGCGGCAAGGATTCTAAAAAATGCTGGTTTTGAGAAGGTGAAAATTTTGGAGGGTGGGATGGCGTTCTGGTT
>LZQN01000039.1_pt1 | contig 37252 bp, 49 predicted proteins | sample 768531 | NCBI WGS metagenome assembly LZQN01 (sample SAMN05207080, study PRJNA324506) | oil field metagenome | isolation source: sample BH-FW-7 from oil reservoir | place: India: Bombay High | collected 2015-12-02
TCCTCGATTCTGGCTTTCTTTAACCCCTCCTCGTTGATCACACCCTCCTTCAGGAGTCTCTCAGCCTGCTCATAATAATCCTCCGGTGAAACGGCGTAGAAAAAGGCTCTTTCAAGTGGGTTCTTTGCCTGCTGAACTTTAACGATAACGAGTCTGTCAATCTCCTCTGGAGACCTGAACTCCTTAGGGTATCTTAAACCGGCCTTTTCAAGAAGGTAGTACTGGTTTTTGGGGTGATTTCTCTCCTCTGCCCTCAGCATGAACCTGTTTCCGTAAATTGGGACTTCAAACTCCTTCTCTATACCATCGTAGCCTACATAGACGGCAAAGCTTCTGTTGGGGATGAAAATGGTGTTTAATTCGAGCAGCTTTTCCTGAACTTCCTTGTTAAGCATGTCTTTAAACTTCTCAACCATTATTATCTCATCATACAGGTGTCTATTGTATTTGGTGTAGAGCTTGTCCCTCCCCTTTTGAACGATGATGACTGTTCTAAAGCCCCACGCTTTTGCAGCCATTCCAACTTCCTTCGCTGAATGAGAGCCAAAAATTCCTATCGTGACATCTTCATAGCTGCTTGCGATTTTCTGCGGGTTCATGTTTCACGTTGTGTCGCACTTAAAAAATTGATTGCCTGGTCGCGTCAATAATAAGTGGGCTCGCCCGGATTCGAACCGGGGACCTCCTGCGTGTGAGGCAGGCGTCATAACCACTAGACCACGAGCCCTTAATGACTGGGGGGCAATTATGTTTATAACGTTTATCGTAGGCAGCATGGGAAGGAAAATCCGACGGCCTATCATCGCGTGCAACTGCACTCTCCGGCCGCAACGGCGGGTGAAGGGATTTCAGTTTTTCTGGATTTAAAATTAACGGTTCTGACAAAAGGTAGATGTGTTTCGTTTTGTCCAGAAGGTTTATAAAGAAGAGAATTGGCATAATTACAATGCCATACGACCTCGATGAGGTGGAAATTAAAATTCTCAAAGAACTCCAGAGAAATGCCCGCCTCAGTTTTAAGGAGTTGAGTTTGAAAACAGGAATACCCAAATCGACAATTTACAGGAAGGTGAGAAAACTCGAAGAGAGTGGGATAATCAGAAGATACACGATTAATATCGATGAAAGTTTATTGAATAATGGCGTCACAGCATTCATCCTAATCGAGATAGATCCAGATCGGATGGATGATTTCAGTCGAAATTTAAAGAACTTTAAGGGAATCACGGGTATTTACAGGATAACCGGACCCTATAACTTCATTTTAAAAGTATCATGCTCCGATATCGACGAACTCACTTCACTTGTAAAGAAATTGCATAAATTTGGAGTGAGAAAAACTGTAACGAATGTTGTTCTTGAGAAGTTACTGGACGAGGGAATAGAATTTACCGATGACCTTTTGATTTACTGACTATTCTTTTTGCGAGAACATCGGTTGGGTCGATCAACTTGGCCTTTATTTTATCTGGGAAGTATTCTGCTACAAGAGGGAGTTCGGTACAGGCAAGAATAACTAGCTCGGCACCCCTGCCAATTAGAAGCTCTACCGCCTTCAAAACCTTATCAACGTTCTCCTTCACATAACCGGCTTTTATGCCTGTTTCAGAGTAAATTGACTCATCAATGAGCTCGCTTGTCTCCTTCTCGTCAAGAATAACCACGTCATACCCGGCCTTACTCAGCTCATTTTGGTACAGCCCTACCTTTATGGTCGGTGTAGGGGCCAGCACGCCGATTTTTTTAACGTTGTAATTTTTGGTTATGTATTCTACAGTCTCTCTCACGATGTGCAGGATTGGGACTTTTGCCTCTTTTTTGAGATCATCGTAATAGAAGTGGGCAAGATTGCATGCTATTGCGATAAATTCTGCTCCAGCACTTTCCAACTTTTTTATAGCTTCAACGAGGTACGGAACAGGACTTTCGCCTCCGTGTAGGATCGCTTTGTACCTGCTCGGAGTTTTTGGATTACTGTAAATCACCACCGGAATATGATCTTGATCAGTCTTTGCTGGCGTGTTTTTCAGGATTTTCTTGTATAAATCAATAGTTGCCTCAGGTCCCAGACCTCCGACAATACCGCAGACCTTATCCCTCATCCTCATCACCTCAAAAAAGTAAAAAATAAATTTTTAGCCAAATCTGGTCCATCCTGCAAGATAGGATATTTTTTCTCCCCTGTAAGTTCTATTCCAGCCAGTGGCAATTGAGAAGAGTAGCACTCCAAGCAAAGCCCATGCGTAGGGGTTGAAAAGGGCTATTGAGATTGAAGGATATGGCATTCCTATTTCCGTTGCGATTGTGAATATCGCAGTGTACCATGCGATAACTGCATTGTGCCATGGCAGGGTATAGAAAATTGTGTTCGCTGCACAGTCCAAGAGATTGGCCACTCTCGCCTGATGGAGTTTGAATTGCTCTCCGAGTTTCTTGGCATAATCAGCCATTATTAGTATGCCTGGCGCATTTGCAGCTAAGGGTATGGTTATTAGAATCGTAAACAAAACAATAGAGGCTTCAGCCTGCCTAACAGTTTTCGCGATTGTTCTCCTGGCCCACTGAATAAAGCTGTCCATTAAGCCAGCGTTGATCATCACCTGGGTTATTCCGAGAACCAGCATAACGAATATTATCGGCGCCACTGTGCTTGAAATTCCCTTCTGAATGAGCCCAGTCTCTCCACCTCTCACATCTGGTATGTGCACGAGATCGAATGGTGTAAGGGTGCCTACAGCAAAGCCCAGAATTATTGAGATGAATATTGCATATACGATCGATTCAATCAGATGTCTCCCCCTCACTGCTGCAATCAACAGAACGGCCACCGATATCAGATGGACAAGGCCAAGAGGATTACCTTTTATCTCATAGCTTCCTGATGGTTGTCCTGTTCCTACAAGTGCAAGTCCAAACAAGATTAATCCTGCTATTGTGGCTGCAACTGCCGCAATAGGGAACCTTGACTTTACAACATCTCCTATTTCAGCATCCTGGGAGACGGAAGAAACTATAGTAGTGTCAGAGATTGGTCCAAGGTTGTCTCCAAATGCTCCTCCAGCTATGAGAGCTAAGGCTAAAGCTACCGGATCTGCACCCAGTGCTATACCTGCGGGGTACATAACCGGAGCAAGTGAGACTACCGTTCCTACACTCGTTCCAAGTCCGGTGGCGAGTATGATGGCTGCGAGATAGGTTATGAGAACAAACCAAGCTCCAACTGCCCCACTTGAAGATCCGAACCACACCATGCCCTCTATTAATCCACCACCACGCCAGATTTGGCCAAGAACTCCAGCGAATATCCAGACAACATAAATGGCTGCACCCTCTTTTCTACTGATCCCCTCGAACACTGATTCTGCATATCTTCGTCTGTTCTTAGCAAGAAAGAGACCTATGGCGATACCAAGCAACATGAAACCCAGAATGCCGTTATGGCTCCTCTCTCGTATACCGAAAAAATTACGAAGCCTATAACGGCAATAATCAGCGGCACGCTGGCTCCAAGGCTACCGCCATACATCTCCAATCTTATCTTCCTAAAATCTTCCTCAGCCATAGTTTACGCACTTGTTTCAAAAATTTAGAACTAACCCCACGAAATTGAAACAATTGTTTAAGATATTGTCCGAACTTGAAAATCTTGTTTATGTTTTTGTTTTTTTATTTTTAATAAAATTCAAATAAGAGATAAATAGTAATTAGGAACCACCAATCTGATAGACTGAACTGTCCAAAATTTCAGCAATAAGTCTTAAGACGATTGTTCTAACTCGAACCATTTATGAAACGCCTGTTCAAAAAAGCATCCGAAAAACCTTTTTTATTGAATCAGAAGTTTGGAAGCGGTGGTAATATGAGCTATCTGCTTCATTTGGAATGCAGCAAATGTGGGAAGAAATTTCCAGCGGACAAACCTCAAACCATCTGCCAGGATTGCAAATGCACCTTTGGTGGCAGTTTACGATTTGGAGAAGGTTAAAGAAGTGTTGAATAAATCCGACTTGAAAACTAGAAGGCCGGATATGTGGAGATACCGCGAGCTTCTACCAATCGAGGACGAGAGAAATATTGTTTCACTCGGTGAAGGATTTACACCAATCCATAAAGTTGACCTTGGATTCGGGGACGTTTATATTAAGGATGACGGCATAATTCCGACTGGGACATTCAAGGCCAGAGGACTTGGAATGGCTGTTTCCAAGGCAAAAGAGCTCGGAATTCGAAGACTTGCAATGCCTTCGGCAGGGAATGCAGCGGGTGCAATGGCAACCTATTGCGCCAGAGCGGGAATGGAGGCGATTGTTATAATGCCGGTCGATGCCCCAATGAGCTGTAAATTGAGAGCTACATGACTGGTGCCAAAGTGTACCTTGTGAAGGGTCTGATTTCAGATGCAGGAAGGATAGTTGCTGAGGGGAAAGAAAAGTTTGGATGGTTTGACGTCTCAACTATGAAAGAGCCCTACAGGCTTGAAGGAAAGAAGACTATGGGTTTAGAGATTGCAGAGCAGTTTAACTGGGAATTGCCTGACGTCATTCTTTATCCCACAGGGGGTGGAACAGGCATCATCGGGATGTGGAAAGCCTTTAAGGAATTGCAGGAGATTGGCTTTATTGGCGACGATCTCCCAAGGATGGTATCAGTTCAGGCTGAAGGATGTGCCCCTATTGTTAAGGCCTTCAAAGAAGGGAAAAGGGAGAGCGAGTTCTGGGAGAACGCAAGGACAATTGCAGCGGGAGTGAGGGTTCCAAAGGCTTTTGCAGACTTCATGATCCTCGATGTGCTTTATGAAAGTAAAGGTTCTGCTGTTGCGGTAAGCGATGAAGAGATGCTCGAATCATCAAAAGAGCTTGCAAAAGCTGGCATCTTCGTCTGCCCAGAGGGGGCAGCAACTCTTGCGGCTCTGAAGAAACTAATTGAAGCTGGGGAAGTAGATAAGGGCGAAAAAGTTCTGCTTTACAATACAGGTTCTGGAGTTAAATACACCGATGTCTATTCCGAAAACATAAGACTTGACTTGCCTGTGGTGAGTTCTGTAGATGATATCAAACTGTAAGGGGGTGGCTGTAATGATATATGTGGATTTGGTTGAATCAAACGGAAAAAAGCTGTTGGGAGTGAAGGTAGACCTTCCCAACGCGCCACTTCTCCTGCTTTTGTACGGCGATGTAGCAATTGGTTGCGGATATATAAACGCCCAAGTTATGGAAAAGCTTGGAAACGCAGCTTGCATAGTTACCGGAGTCAAAACGTTCGATGACGTTCTGAATGCAGAGATCAAGGAAGTCACATCCAAGGCTGAGGACATGGGTGCCAAGGTCGGTATGAAGGTTCGTGAATTCTTGGATTTGCTGTAGTCTATTTTTATTTTTATTGCCGAGCCGTGCTAGTTTAAGGAGAAACCACTGCTTTCAAACTTTTACAAATTTTAGCTTAGCTTAGGAGAAAAGGACCTTCAATTTGTTATAAGCGCCCGGGCCGGGATTTGAACCCGAGTCGCGGGCTTTCCGCGGGGCTTACCCACGACAGGCCCGCATGATAGGCCGGACTACACCACCCGGGCTTTTGGCTTTTTTCAGCATAATCTCTTTGGGCTTTTAAGGATTTTGGTTAGGGGTGCGTGAACACTGCAGTTAGCTCTTTATCAGCGGATTCTATCTTACAGAAGGCAAACCTTTCGAACTGCACAACCTTCCCCACGTCGCTTAGCGCATTTCTTTCTACCAACCCTTCAGCTTCCCTCTCTCCTATAACCTTTCCGGGAATTGCACTGCTAGCTGGAAGCCAGTGAATTATGTTTTTGCCCTTCTTTACACCCTCCAGCTCGAAACCTCTAAACTCAGCCTTCTCATCCAGCAGAATGTTGCAAAAGTCCTTCAGTCTTACAACCTGCCCTCTCAGCCTCTCGAAATCGTCCTTTGTAACATATATCGTTCTCTCACCCCTAAGCTTTCTCCTCTCGTTTGTGTGTGGGTTTAGCGGAAGCTCGACCTCCATTTCTTCCGGCAGGTTAACAATCTCAATTTTCACCGGCTGCCATACGAAGAAGTACCTGTTTGCCTTTGGCTCGACGATCTTTCTGTTCTCAGCGTAAAGGTTCTTCAGACTAATTGACACATCGTTCTCACCAACTCCAAGCGAAAGGAAGAAGCTTTTTATGGCTTCAGGTTCGAATCCTCTCCTTCTAAAGGCCCTCAGGGTTGGCAGCCGCGGGTCATCCCATCCCTCATACTTACCCCTTTCAATATCCTTCTTAATTGAAGAAGTCGATAGCTTCCCGAATTCGAAGATTTTAACCCTGCCCCAGTGCTTTGTAATGGGGTAAATCCAGCCAAAATACTCGTAGATGTATCTCTGCCTCCTCTCAGAATCAATTAAGTCCTTACCCCTGATAATGTGCGTTATGCCTAAAAGGTGATCCTCTATAGCAGATTCAAAATCGAGTGTGGGATAGACAACATATTTATCCCCAACGAGAGGATGTGATTCCTTTATTATCCTGAAAGCCACCCAGTCCCTTATTGCCGGATCCTTGTGGCGCATATCCGTCTTAATTCTAAGAACGACTTCTCCTTCCTCATAGTCTCCTTCAAGCATTCTCTCCCAGACTTCAAGTGTATCCTCGACGCTGATGTTTCTGTGTGGGCACTCCTCACCACTGTCCCTGAACTTCTTGAACTCCTCCTGACTGCAGAAGCAGGTGTAGGCTTTGCCCATTTCTATAAGCTTTCTTGCATAATCGTAGTAGATGGGAATCCTTCTTGAGGCGTAAATAACCTCGTCAGGCTTGTAACCGAGCCATTCAATGTCCTCTAGGTACCACTCGTAGGCCTCAATCATCGGTCTCTTGGTTCTGGGGTCTGTATCGTCAAACCTGATAATGTACTTCCCTTCGTACATCTTCGCGTATTCACCGTTGACGATTATCCCCTAGCAGAACCGAGTGTAGGTGGACCGTTTGGATTAGGAGCGAATCTCATCACAACTTTCCCTTTCTCAGCCCCCTCAAGCTCTGGAAGCTTCTTCGTCTCCAACTCCCTTTTAGCTTCGCTATCCATGCTGTATTTTTTGATTAGCTCCTTCCTTACTTCTTCAGAAAGCGCTTCGAACTCGGTAATGCACTCCTTTACGAGTTCAAGGACCTCTTTAGCTTTTTTTCTGAGTTCTGGATTTTCTGCCATCACCTTCCCCATTACAGCCTTTTCACTGGCTTTTCCGTACTTTGCGGCGTTCTGAACTACGTATTTCATTATGACTTCTTTCACGGCCCACCTGGGAAGTTGAGAAATATAAAGGTGATGAAAGTTTTAAATTCAGGAGAGCAAAACTTCGTGCCTATGGTGGCATCGAGCAGTTTGGCACTGTTGTTCTCCATAGCCGTCGTGCTGATTTTGATAAGAAAGGTCAACATAGGCTTGGCCATCTTTGTTGGTTCAGCAATACTTGCCTACCTCACTCTCGGTGCTGATGGGCTTTTGGTTATGCTGAAGTCCCTTGCAAATCCCCAAACAATTGAAATAGTGGTTATTGTTATTCTTGCCTTCACCCTCGGTTACTCAATGGAATACTTTGGAATGCTCGAAAAAGTCACAGGCGGACTCTCAGAATCGTTTGGAGTATACAGTTTTCTCCTCATCCCACTTTTGATTGGATTGCTTCCCATGCCCGGTGGTGCGCTTATCTCAGCAGTTATGCTCGGACCACTGACAAAAATGTACCGAATCTCTCCCGAAAAAGCGACTCTCCTCAACTACTGGTTCAGACACGTATGGGTCACATTCTGGCCCCTCTATCCGAGCGTCATAATAGGTGCGGCAGTCGTCAACGTTGACTATTTCCACTTTGCCGCTGCTACGTTTCCAATCGGAGTTTTTGCACTGACTGCTGGACTAACGCTGACCAGAGGCATGGAAAGGAGGTTTAGAGTTTCAAGAAACCTTTTTGATTCCCTGATTAACCTCTATCCGATAGCCATACTCCTAATCCTTTCAGTTCTGCTAAGGCTCGACCTTCTCCTTGCCCTTGTTGTGGCTATTGCTGCAGTTAGCATCCACAATAGAGCAAAGCTGGAAGACTTCAGGGAGATTTTCAGAAGGACAGTGGACAAAAAAATAATACTGCTGGTCTTCGCAGTGATGGTTTACAAGTCTGTAATACAGAACAGCGGTGCGGCGGAATCTCTTTTCACCGACATCTCTCTCGGATTTCCTGCTCCTGCAGCAGCGTTTCTTCTAACACTCTTGGTGGGCTTTGCCACGGGCATCGAAATGAGCTACTCATCCATAGCTCTCCCTCTCCTAACGTCCTTTACGGGTTCTGGAATTGTTGTGGCGAAGAACCTGATGCTCGTAATTGCTGCTGGTTATATTGGGGTCATGCTCTCTCCCATGCACCTCTGCTACATCCTCACCGCAGAGTACTTTGGCACAGAAATCGGCAAGACCTACAGGCAACTTCTGGCAATTGCGGGAATTACTGCAGCGCTTGTTTGGATTGCATACTTGGTGATTTAATAAAAGAATGAAAAATTTTTATTTAGTATAGTAATCCTTGTACTGTTCCCTCAGCGTCCGTTTGCCTGAACTTTCCTATCGCTTGTTTTTGGTATCTCGTCAGTTATGATGATGTCATCTGGTAACTGCCACTTTGCAAATCTCTGTTTTAAATGCTCGTACAGCTCTTCCTTTGTTATGCTGTCCTTGAATTCAGGCTTTGGAACGACAAACGCTAGAGGTCTCTCCTCCCACTTGGGGTGGGGAATGCCCACAACGCACGCCTCAAATACCTTTGGATGAGCCATAAGGTGGTTCTCAAGGTCAACGCTGCTTATCCACTCTCCACCGCTCTTTATTAGATCTTTGAACCTGTCCACAATCTTGATGTATCCCCACTCGTCGATGGTTGCGGCATCACCGCTCTTCCACCACTTTAACAGCCCGTCATCGATGAACGACTCGAACGTTCTTGCATCCTTGTAGTAGCTTCCCGTAATCCAGTGCCCCTGATGCAGACGTTCGCCAATCGTCTTGCCATCGTGTGGAAGTCTGTTCCCCTCCTCGTCAACCAGCATGACCTCCACGCCAAACACGGGGATTCCCTGCTTCCTCTTGAGCTCCCACAACTCCTCTTCGTTCAGTTTTTCCCTCAGCTCCGGTTTTACGTAGTTGTAGCACACGAGCGGGGATGTTTCGGTTGCCCCATAAGCATGAATTATTTCAATGCCGAATTCTTTCAATCCCTTCATCACTGCAAGCGGTGGCTCAGTTGCGCCGCTCCACGCCCTTATGTTGAACTTCGGCTTTGGCTCGACCTTCTGGAGGTAGTTTAGCATGGGAAGGAAAATGGCAGGAGCTCCAGCTGTTGCTGTAACCTTTTCGCTCTGCATCAGTTCAACCACCGGAGCAAGGTTGTCTACAGCATATCTCCCAGGGAAGACGAGCTTGCTCCCTGCCAGTGTTGCAGCGAAGAAAACACCCCACCCATTTGCGTGGAACATCGGAACAAGCTGCATGTAAGCGTCTTCGGGCCTTAAACCCATTCCGATTGCCGCTATTAGTGAGTGGAGCACCATCGAGCGGTGGGAGTAGTAAACTCCCTTCGGACTTTCCGGTTGTGCCGGATGTGTAGCAGGCTGCGTAGGCAGAAGTTTCATCCACCATCGGGAAATCGTAGTCCTTACTTGCTTTTCTCAAAAGTTCTTCATAGCTGTAAACTTCCGGAAGCTTCGTCTCCGGAGTTTCCCCGTCGGTCATGACCACATACTTCTCCACACCTATAGACGGGGCTATAGCTTCGGCAATTGGAAGCAAGGATTCATCAACGAATATCACCTTCGCACCGCTGTGGTTTGCAACATAGGCAATCTCCCTCGGATGCAGCCTCAGGTTCATCTCCAGAAGGACTGCTCCGATCCCGGGAATGGCAAAGAAGAGCTCAAAGAATCTGTGAGTGTTCCAGCTCAGAACTCCCACTCTATCTCCAACATCGACCCCAAGCTCTTCGAGGACGTTGGCCAGTCTTGAAACTCTCTCGTAAGCCTCGCCATAGCTGTATCTGAACAGGCTCCCATCCAGGTTTCTCGAAACAACCTCCCTCTCTGGAAAATTCGTGGCCGCATGTCTCAGTATGTTTGTAATGTTCAGCTGGTATTCATCCATCATTGTCGACGGAAAACCTCTTACAAAACGCATGATTGATATTTACTAAACAATTATTTAAGATTGTTGCTTCTGAGGGCAAAGCTTAAATTTCTATACCGACAAGGAGAGCAAGAGCCGCCGTAGCTTAGCTGGTAGAGCGTCCGGCTGTTAACCGGACGGTCGCAGGTTCGAATCCTGCCGGCGGCGTATTGTCGCCGGTTTTTGTGAACCTTTTCAATTTTATTTAGAAACCAAAACAGCAAGTAAAGTAACCACAACTCTGGTAAGGCTGATAGCTGCTACAAACAAAAACATCCAGAATATCCACTGCAGGCTAATCGCGGAAAGCAGGCAGAAAATCATGATCAGAAAAATCCTCTCATCCTTTTCCGGGAATGTAGTTCAGCACGCGAAACTTTCCGAATATGCTCTCTCCGAATTCAGCCTTGTACTTCTCCGATGTGTAGCTGACCATCACACTTCCAAAGACTGCAAACAGAGCTACGGTTGCTGTTTTGGGATAGAGGAGGGCAATTACCGCAAGGAAGAGAAAGTCGACGAACCTGTCAAGAATTGAATCAACATAACCACCTTTTTTCGACATGTTCAGCGAGGCTCTCGCTATCTCCCCATCACAGCCGTCGAGAATTGAGGAGAACTGATACACCAGACCAGCCAGAGGAATTGAAAAAAAGCATGTAAGGGCAGAAAAATTCCCACAAGGAATGAGATTAGAGTTATCTGGTTCGGGCTGACAATGTTTACAATCGCCGCTGAGATTCTCGTCGAGATTTTTCTGTTGAGGTTCCTTGAAATAAATCCGTCTCCAGAGCCCTTCACCGCCGCTAGTAACAACGCTCTGTTGGCTCTCCTTACATCCTCCTTTGTGTCCACATCCATCCAGAACTCTCCATCAACGTAGGTCACTGGCAGCTTTGCCAGTCTCACAACTTCGCTAAGTGGTATTTCCTCCCTATTAACGAGCTTTTCAGCGTACTCGAAGATTGTGTCATCCAGAACGAAAAATCCTGTGTCAACACAGTCAAATTCCTTCAGATTTTTGCCTATCTCTGCCACTCTGCCCTCGGCAACCCTTATCTTTGTAGCCTCTTCTATGTCAACAAATTTCGGCTCTCTGTCCGCTATAACTCCCTCCCCATTCACAGCCTTTTCGATGAACTGCTTGCCGTACACATGGTCGCCCATGGTCAGTATGAACTTACCGCTCACGTAATCTTTGGCAACAAGCAGGGAATAGCCGTTTCCCTTTTCGGGTCTGTTATGTCTGACTATCCTGTAATTGAAGCCCTTATCCTTCAGGAATTCGTCGAGCTGGTCAGCGTAGCGACTTGCCACGATTATGAACTCCGAGACGTAAGGGGAGAGAAGCTTCATCGTTCTTAAAATTATCTCACAGCCACCAACCTTGAGCAGGGGCTTTGGAATGCCACCCAGCCTCGTACCCAATCCAGCGGCAAGTATAACCGCCTTCATCGTTTTTATCCTTTCTGCAAAGATTTTTAAGTATTCTCCGTCAACATTTATCATGGGAGCGGATATCGGTGACCTCTTTGAAAGAGAAGAGGTCGAACTTGAGTACTTCTCGGGAAAGAAAATTGCCATAGATGCGTTCAATACGCTTTACCAGTTCATCTCAATAATAAGGCAGCCTGACGGTACGCCGTTAAAGGACTCACAAGGCAGAATCACCTCTCATCTTTCAGGAATCCTCTACAGAGTCTCCAATATGGTTGAAGTCGGAATCAGGCCGGTTTTCGTGTTTGATGGGGAGCCACCGGAGTTCAAAAAAGCTGAAATTGAGGAGAGGAAGAAGAGGAGGGCTGAGGCAGAGGAGATGTGGATTGCAGCCCTGCAGGCCGGAGATAAGGATGCGAAAAAGTACGCTCAGGCTGCTGGAAGGGTTGACGAGTACATCGTCGATTCTGCGAAGACGCTTTTGGAATACATGGGGATTCCCTACGTTGATGCACCATCTGAAGGAGAAGCACAGGCAGCGTACATGGCGGCCAAAGGGGATGTGGAGTTCACCGGAAGCCAGGATTACGATTCTCTGCTTTTCGGAAGCCCAAGACTTGCAAGAAATCTTGCCATAACCGGAAAAAGAAAGCTTCCAGGCAAAAACGTTTATGTTGATGTCAAGCCGGAAATCATAATTCTCGAAAACAACCTCAAAAGGCTTGGTTTGACGAGGGAGCAGCTTATTGACATAGCGATTCTCGTCGGGACGGACTACAATGAGGGAGTAAAGGGAGTAGGAGTTAAGAAGGCACTGAACTACATCAAGACCTATGGGGACATTTTCAGAGCTCTAAAAGCCCTAAAAGTGAGCATTGACCATGTGGAGGAGATCAGGAACTTCTTCCTGAACCCTCCGGTAACTGACGACTACAGAGTAGAGTTTAAAGAGCCGGATTTTGAAAGGGCCATCGAATTTCTGTGCGAGGAGCACGATTTTAGCAGGGAGAGAGTTGAGAAGGCTTTGGAGAAGCTTAAAGCCTTAAAATCTACACAAGCCACGCTTGAGAGGTGGTTCTGATGCACGAAAAGGATGTCAGCTATGAAGTCGCGGTCATAACCGTCTCGACCAGCCGGCACGAGAAATATGGAGATGTGAAGGGTGTGGAAAACATCCCCGAAGATGATGCTTCCGGAAAGCTGCTTGTGGAGAGTTTCAACGCCTCCCAGTACTTTCTCGTTCCCGATGATATCACGAGAATTCAGAGGACTGTTTTAGAGGCTCTTGAGGGGGCCGATGTGTGCTTGATAACAGGAGGAACCGGGTTGAATCCCAGAGACGTGACAGTCGAGGCAGTAGAGCCGCTGTTTACCAAAAAAATTGAGGGTTTCGGAGAGCTTTTCAGGATGCTGAGCTATCAGGAAGTCGGCTACTCTGCAATCCTATCAAGGGCAACGGCCGGTCTTGTAGGGGACAAGGTGATCTTCTGCCTGCCCGGCTCAAGCAAGGCCGTCAGGCTTGGGGCTGAGATAATTAAGGGCTCTCTAAGGCACATTTTGAGCCACGCTAAGGGGATGAGCTGAAGAATATTCCTTTTTTCTTCATCAGCCTCCTTGAGCCGCAAAAAGGACAGTAGAGATTCGGAATGTGGAGGGGGCCTGAGTAGCTCGTAGTTCTTCTGACGTTAAGGTCGAACTCAGAGCCGCATCTCGCACAGTAGATGTTTTCAAGTTTCGTCATAGTGCAACTTATGCATGACTTGATTTATTTCTTTCTCAGCACAATGTAAATTCCCAGCAGCACCAACCCAGAGCCAGCGATGGTTCTGATTGTGAGTGGCTCAGCCAGAAGGAGGTTGCCTGCGAGCAGCGAAACCACGGGAATTGCCAGCAGAAACACTGACGCTCTTGAAGCTTCCTCCTTTTCGAGGAAGTAGTACCAGCCGAGATAGCCGAAGAAGGTGGAGAATATTCCCAGAAATACTATCGAACCAATTGGATTGGGATCACCGTTCAGGGATTGAAGCGAGTCAAGAAAAAAGGGGTAAAGCGGAATTGAACCGAGGACCATTGCGTTGCTTGTCAGAGTTATGGGATCGTACCTCGAAAGCAGACTCTTCCCGAATGTTGTGTAGATTGCAGAAGCAACGGTGCTCACCATCACAAGAGCTATCCCGAAAATGTTGGCGTGGGAAGGCTCCGATATCACCACAACTCCGAGAAAAGCGATAGCCGTTCCGGCAACCTTGGTGTATGTGATTCTCTCCTTCAGAAAAATTCCAGAAAGGATGAGAACAAAAACGGGTGCAAGAGAGATTACGACGCTCGCAACGCCTGAAGGTATGTAGACTTCACCCAGATTGAGGAAGATGTGGTAAACTGACACGCCAAAAATGCCGAGAGCAAACACTTTCGGCAAATCACCCCATCTTATCCTCCTTCCCGAAATAATAAGCAGAGCGAACAGCATGTTCGCAATGGCAAATCTTAGAGAGGCCACCGCAATTGGAGAGAGATACCTTACAGAGTATTTTATGGCCGTGAAGGCCAGCCCCCAGAAGACTACAGTTAAAGCGAGGACAATCCACTTTTTCATGCCGCAAAAAAGTAAGAAGGGGTTAATAAAGGATTAAGTAACTGCAGCTGCATCCACGGCCACGCAGGCTTGTCGTATATCATGCCAAACCTCCACTTCGCCTCAGAAATCAGAACCAAGTCAGCCTTCCCCTCATTTATGAACTCATCTCCGAGCACTAAACTCACTGTGGTGAAGCCAGAGGGGTAGATTCTGCCGTAAACCTTCTGCCAGTCGTTGATGTTGTAATTCCAGGCATAGATTTCAAGACCGTCGTTCTGGTCAGCAACAGCTAGCACAAGATTCGCAGGATTATGCACGCTGAATCTCAGGTGGATTGTTGCGTAGTTCGGATTTCCTGCGTATGCTTTAACGCACTGCTCAACGTAGTTGCTGTCTGCTTCAGATAGCTTCTGAAGCTCAGCGGAATCGAGCATTTTTTCCTTGTCAATTACCGGTGCTCCGTAGTTAATCGGCTTCCAGTAAGGGCCAGCAACGTCTCCTTCAGTGTCCTTCCACGCCTTGTCCAAGCCCACAGGCTGAGTTTCTGGCTCGAGCTTCCAGTTAACCCACGGGTCGGAGTACATTCCGTAAAGACTCCACAGCTCAAGACTGGTCAAATCGAACAGCGTCCTTGTAGCTGCCACCGGCACATTCTCGTCGTCTCCGTAGTAACCGTAATTTGGCGGGTGAAGGTAGTCAATGAGTTCCTTTCCTTTCTCAACGTCAATACTTCCGTAGCTGTCCAGAATGAGGTTTGTTAATGTCTCATACCTCCATAGTGAGTCCTTGACAGCATAGCTGATGGTAGAGTACATTTCGGGCACTATGTAGTGATTTGCCACAACCACCAAATCGTCCTTGTCCTCAATCTGCTTCGGGAAGTCGAGGGATTCGACCCAGTCGGGATAACGGTAATCCGTATATCTCACCGCGAACTTGTCGGCAGAGACTTCAAGCACCGCTCCACCCTTCTCTCTTCCCCGTCCATCTCCAACAATGTACAGCCATGGAACTCCTCTCTTAGACCCTTAACCATGTTTACGGCATCGCTGAGTTCATCGGCATACTGCACAACCTGCCTTGCAGTGAGCAAACATCCCATTCCCGAAACGAAAGGCTCTGTGTCCATTGCTGGAACCATGTCCATCCCTATTGCTATCCCCGCCGAGCTCATTGCTGAGGTCACACCAACAAAGCCAGGGGCAGAAACACTCACAAATCTGTGTCCCCTGTCAGGATACTGCTCTATCAACAATGCAACCTCATGGAAGACCTCAGGATTGAACATGAAGCTCCTTCCCATCAGCACTCTGCCATCTTTGGTGGCATCGTCCATCGCAACGAAGCCATCGCAGGCAACGCCCTTTTTGTCCTGCCATGCAACAATGGGAGTGGCTACAGGATAGGCTATGCTGAGTATTACGTCGAATCCCATGTTCAGAAGGAGCAAATCCTCGTAATCAACGTCGTATCCTTGATCTCTTGCCCCATCAGCAATTCCCTTCATCTCCTCAATGAACTCCGATGTGACATACTTCTCATTCTCCTTCGCAACCTTCTTCCCCAACTCCAAAAGCCCCGGAATCAAATCTTCCGGAATGTCGTAGCCGGCAAGAACGGACTTAACGAATTCCTTGGTCATTCTCTGAACTTCCTCTCCCGCAAGGCAGCCGTGCTGATATCCCATCTCGTAGGGAGAGCCTTCCAGGTGCATCAGGTATTTGCCGTCTCCCAGGTTTGCGATGTACCTCTGGGGTCTTTTTCACAAGTCTTCACCACCTCTAACCCACTAGCACTACCAACTGCCAGGCAGAGAAGCAGGGCCAACAGCAGATACTTCATGAAAATTTAGAGCTATTAAAAAATATAAATTTTTTTGATGAAATTATTATTACTATGATGAGTTCCTTTGCATCCTCACCATCTTCAGCCTTAAAGTTGGCAGCAACCTCAACAACAGTTATGCCCAGACTTGAAATCTTAGTGCTAGCCTAATAACGAGAGGGCCTGGGTTCGAAATCTAAGGATCCATATTATCATGGGTTCATAATTCTTATTTTGTCGTTTTCAGATTGAAAGCCGTGGAGTTTGATGTAAAAGTCAGAAAGTCCAGTTATCTCAGAGAGTGAACAGGGTTGAAGAGGGAGATTATTGAACTGTTCGTTGAGTAGATCGATGGAGAGGTTTTGAACAGAGTGCTAAGAGAAAATATCAAGAGTGAAAAATTATACTTGTATCAGGTAAATATCAAACCATCCGTTATCTGTCTCAATTCTTAGATTTGGCTTCTCGATCTTTTCATTCAAATGATTGTTGATTTTTTGAAGGTGTATTCTTTTGAAGTATCTGTCGAATGATTTTCGTCAATAGGGTAAAAAGCAAAGGCAATGTATTTTACGGCATCTGGTGGTGCGTTTTTTCTCAATCTTTCGATGTCATCTATTACTCCCATCCTTCCACGACTGATACCTTTTGAGTGCGGTTTTTCAAGTTCTTCAATCTTGTAATTAGTAGGTATAGTTTTAATTTCCATCCAGCATTCTTTGCCTGTTTTTGTCTTAAACCAGAAATCACATTTTTCTCTTTTGCCTTGGTATGGTTTTTCAGGAAGATACTCTACAACTGATGGTAACGAAGAGACTATTTTCATGATCTCTAGTTGAAACAGTTTCTCGTTAGCCAACCTGTTTTTGATAAGATAAGAAAGGTATCTATACTTTTCTTCAATTTCTTCCAGCCTTATTTTCAGTTGACTTAGTAACTCGCTTTCGATTTCTTTCACAAAAGTAGCTTACTAAAAAAGATTTTAAATGTTTTAATACTCAAAGATATTTCAATGGAAAACCAGAAAACAAAGTTTGAGGAAATCAAAAGAGAATTTCCAAGAAGAATCAATGTCGGAACGATATCAGATCAATTCTGGTGTGAAAAACAAGTTGAGTTGAGGTGTCTCTACGAAATCGAAAAAGAATCTGAAGAATTAAAAAAAGGTAGAGAAAGACATGAAGAATTACACAAGGAGGTTTCTAAGCTTTGCAAAATTCCTACACCGAAAAAAACCGAGGATAATGTCGGGATAGTTCTCCACAATGCACTTGTTGGTATTTTAAGACTCGCAAAAGTTGGTTTGACTCGTGAATTACCAATATTGGGTTGTATCGACGGATGGTATATCTTGGGGGTAATTGATGAATTAAAAATTAATGATGGAAAATTACAAGTGATTGAAAGAAAAACCCGAAAAAGCAACCGAAGTCCATCACCATCACAATTACTTGTTCACAAAATTCAGGGAATGCTTTACTATAAATTGCTATCAAGACTCCAAAAAGATAACGTAGACTATTGGAAAGAGTTTGCGGAGGCTTATGATCTGGACTTAAACGCAAAAATGAGCGATGAATATTTGGAACTGCTTGTTGAAAGGGGAGTTGTTGAAGAAAAAATATTAACTTCGAAAAAAATCTCAGGAAGAAGGCTACCTATTTCGTAGATATATTGAAGAAACTTCCTCCACTTCACGAAGAGATATTGTTGATATACGAAAATCAAGATACGGGGGAGATTATTGATTCTGTAAAAGTTCCATTTGATGAAAAATGGATTCACGAAAAATAAAATTTGCAAGAGATTACTGGCAGGGGAAGAGAGAAGCTCTAAAAGTTTCAGAGAGAAATAGATGGAAATGCAATTACTGCGATTTACGTGAATACTGTTTCTAGTCAAAAAAGAAAAAATTACTCTCCATACAGTTCCCAGGACATTACCAGCTCCCAGCGTTCTCTTCTTTTATTTCTCTTTTCTCTATTTCATTTCTTCTAAAGAGTCTTTCCAAGATTCCTAGCAAATGCAAGCATGAACCCCAGAGCCTTTTGAACCTCTGGGTCTCTCATTGCCTTTAGCGCCCCTGTCAGTCCAGCGGGCTCGAATTCTTTGGCTTTCTTGAAGGCTTCAATCATCTTTTCGAGATTCACGATCATTTCATCGTCAACAGCGGTTGCGAGCGTGAGTATGAGTTCGAGGTTCTTGCTCATCAAATCCTGAACATCCTTGTCAAGGAACTCCTCAGGAAGTAATTTTATACCAGCCACCATCCCCGACATCTCCACAAGCTCATCAAGCACACCGCTGTTTTCAAGGTATATCAGCTTGTCCATTGCGCTTATTATGGCATCTCCGTTTTCAGCAAGTTTTTCCATTAGCCTCATCAAAACGTCAGCAGCCTTATTCTCGTAATCGGCAATCATAATCGCTCGCCTTGCACTATAAATTTAAACTTTTGCTTTTGGTTATTAATAACAAATAATTTAGATAAAAAACTTAGGAAAGTTTAAATAAGCAATCTAATTCACGATTTTCAAATACTGTTGCAGAGGTGAAAGGATGGTCAGAACTGAGTTTGGCAGACTGCAAGAGCATCCTATTGTCGATTTTAAGAGAGGAAAAGAGGTTACGATCTACTTCAATGGTAAACCCATCAAAGCCTACGAGGGAGAAACAGTCGCTGCAGCTTTGTATGCCGCTGGCGTCAGAGTTTTCAGCCGATCCTTCAGGTGGCACAGACCCAGAGGCTTCTTCTGTGCCATAGGCAAGTGCTCTGCGTGCATGATGGAAGTTGACGGCATTCCGAATGTAAGGACATGCAAGGTTTACGTCAGAGACGGAATGCAGGTTAGAACGCAGAGCGGACTGCCTGATGCGGAGAAGGATATGTTCTCGATTCTCGATGATGTTATTGATGTCGTCTTCCCGCACGGCAGCCACTACAGCAAGTTCACTACCAGCAAGAAGGCAAGAGAATTCATGGTAAAGAGGATGAGGAAGTTCACGGGCTTTGGCTATCCACCAAAGGCAGTATTTCAGGGCAAGGCCGAGCTTGAGGAGATTGAGACTGACGTGCTTGTAGTTGGTGGTGGCCCTGGAGGGATGTCAGCAGCGATAAATGCAGGCAAGTACGGGGCGAAGGTTCTGCTTGTTGACGAGAACGCCTTTCTGGGCGGGCAGCTGGTTAAGCAGACGCACCGTTTCTTTGGCTCTGCCAAGGAGAGAGCAGGAACGAGAGGCATAAAGATATCTCAGATTCTGGAGGAGGAGCTTAACAGCATTGAGAATGTTGAGGTAAGAAAGGAGACAAGAGTCTTTGGAATCTACAACGGAGAGGCTGGGGCTTATCAGAGAATTGACGACGAGAATGGAAAGCTTCTGAGAATAAAGGCAAAGAAGATAGTTGTAGCAACAGGTGCCTACGAGAGGACGCTGGTTTTTGAGAACAACGATTTGCCAGGTGTTTACGGTGCTGGAGGAGTGCAGACTCTGATGAACGTCTATGGAATAAAGCCAGGCAACATGGGGCTGATTGTTGGTTCAGGCAACGTCGGGCTGATTCTGACCTACCAGCTTATGCAGGCTGGAGTGAATGTCGCTGCTATTGTTGAGGCGATGCCACGCATTGGAGGCTACTTCGTCCACGCTGCGAAGGTGAGAAGGCTTGGAGTCCCCATTTACGTAAGGCACACAATTCTTAAGGCTATAGGCAGGAAGAGCGTTGAAGGGGCTGTGATTGCTCAGCTTGACGAGAGATGGCAGCCAATTCCTGGAACTGAGAAGGAAATCAAGTGCGACTTCATCTGCGTTGCTGTTGGTCTGTCACCAACGCATGAGCTTCTGTATCAGGCTGGCTGTGAGATGAAGTTCGTGCCTGAGCTCGGAGGAATTGTGCCACTCAGAACGAGATTCAACGAGACAAGTGTTAAGGGACTCTACGTTGCGGGAGATGTGGCGGGGATTGAGGAGGCTACGGCAGCCATCATGGAAGGCAGGATCGCTGGAATACATGCGGCAGTCACACTGGGCTATGGTGGTGAAGAGGCAAAGAAGGAGCTTGAAGAGGCTGTTAAGGAGATAGAGGAGTTCAGAGCTGGGCCCTTCGGAGAGAGGATCGTTTGCGGTATAGAGAAATGTATCTTGGAGAGCGAGGTGATGCTATGACCCAGTATCTGGAAAGAGGCTACCTCGAAAGGGACGAGCTACCACCCTTCCCAAGCGAGGAGAGGTTGAAGAAGAAGGCGGTAGCTTACATAGAATGCCCTCAACCAATCCCATGCAGTCCATGTTACGAGTCATGTCCTGCTGAGGCAATAAAGATGGACAACATCAACGACCCACCCAAGGTGGACTACGAGAAGTGCACGGGCTGCATGAAGTGCATCCGCGTTTGCCCAGGCCTGGCTATTTTCATGCTCAGGCTCAGGGATGACGGAATGGGTGAAGTCACTCTCCAGTACGAGTTCTTGCCCTGGCTGAAGAAGGGGGACAGGGTGAAGCTCTACAACAGGAAGGGCGAGGAAATTGGTGAAGGGGTAGTGAACTGGGTTTTACCGCCAGAGAGAAACGATAACACGTCTCTCGTCAGGGTTGAGGTCCCAGCAGAGCTGATTTTCGAAGTCAGGGCTGTGAGGCCAGTGGGGTGATAGTGTGAAGGACAGAAAGGTTGTCTGCAGGTGTGAGGATCTGACCGAGGAGGAAATCATTCACGCCATTGAGCTGGGCTATGATGACTTAGAAAGCCTCAAAAGGTTTACTGGAGCCACCACCGGCCCCTGTCAGGGCAAGGGCTGTCTTATGCACATCTTGAGGATTCTCTCCCAGAGGACTGGCAAGAGTGTTGATGAGATTGGAGTTACAACACAGAGGCAGCCTGTAAATCCTGTCCCGCTTTTCGTACTCGCTGCTGAGAAGGGTGATGAGAAATGAAAGTTGCTGTAATCGGTGGGGGCGTTGCAGGGCTCTCTGCAGCATACTTTCTGGCTAAGAGAGGGGCAGAGGTCAAGGTTTTTGAGCAGAAGTACTTGCTTTACGGAGCAAGCGGAAGGAACTCAGGAGGTTTGACTGCTCAATTTACAAACGAGGCATTAATCAAGCTGGCAAAGAGGACGCTTGAGCTTTACGATTCCATTCAGTCTGAAGTGGGGTTCAACTTTCTGCTGAGAAGGGACGGCTACGTAAAAATAGCCAGTAAAGGTGACGAGGCGAAGCTCAAAGAGGAGGTTGAAATTCAGAAGGCCGCTGGAGTGAAGGTGAAGCTTGTTGAACCTGAATTCGTGAAGGAGCTTTTCCCTGACATTAATACATCAGCCTTCACTGCTGCAAGCTACTTTGCCGATGGAGGAGTGGTTTTCCCCTGGCCTGTGGTCTGGGGGCTGGCAAAGGGTTGCAGGGAGCTTGGAGTGGAGGTTTACGACTACACTCCAGCATCAGTGGAAGTCAAGGATGGAAGCCTGACCGTTAAGGCTAACGGAGAGAGCTACAAGGTCGATTACGTCATAAATGCTGCTGGAGCATGGAGCAACGAGATCAGCAGACAGGCAGGAGTTGAGCTGAACAACAGGGTTTTCAAGGAGGAAATATGTGTGACTGAAAGCCTTAAGCCCTACCTCGACCCCTACATAATGGACATCTCCACCGGCGTTTACCTCAGCCAGTCCATGAGAGGCGAAATTGTTGGCGGAATACTTGGCAGCGAAACTGACAGCCTTGAAACCAAAGCCTCTCTCGACTTCCTCACAAGCTATGCGAAGAGGTTAACAGAGCTTGTGCCAAAGCTCAGGGGAATGGCTGTGTTAAGGCAGTGGGCTGGGCTTTACGATGTCGGCAGGAATGGCATGCCTGTAATAGGTCCGACCAAAGTTAAGGGCTTCATCCAGCTCAACGGTTTTGGCAGGAACGGAATGTCCCTTGCACTGGCAGCTGGAGAGGGAGTTGCTGAGCTTATAACGAAGGGGAGAAGTCAGATTATTGATCCCTTTAAACCTTAATTTATTTTTTGCGATAAAGTTTCAGTTTCAATTGTAATACGGTTGTATAACAATCCAAACCGTTTTCTTCATTCTTACCAAAACCAAACCATGGGTCTGAAGTTTGTTAAAGGAGAGAGTGAAATCCTTGATTTGGCAAAGGGCAGAGTTGTCTTTGCACTTGTTATCGGTAACACGAAAACAGCTGAGGTTGAAGGAATTACAGTCGCTGGAGCGAATCCTGAGCTAATCAAGTACACCCCTCCCGCAGATGCGGAGCTTCTCTACCACGGAAAGTGCCTCTCAATTGACGCAGTCCCTGCAACACCTGATGGAAAGCCAACACCTGCGCTCATAACCTACACAGCCCTGCGTCTTACATCCATCCCGCTTTTCGTTGTGAACTCTGGCCTTATTGTTCCACCTAAAATTCCCTGCATTAACCTCGACGCTCCAGTGGGAGAGAACATAGCGGAAAGGAGGGCGATGGAGAAGGAGAAGGTTGTGGAGGTTTTAGAGAGGGCAAGAATTGTAGGAAGAGAGCTCTCAAAGCTCGCAGATGTTGTTGTGATTGGGGAAAGCATCCCTGCAGGAACCACAACGGCTGCTGCAGTGTTGAAGGCGCTCGGTATGAATGCCGCAGTCTCGTCCAGCATGCCCGAAAATCCTGTTGAGCTGAAGAGAAAAGTAGTAGAGAGGGCTGTGAGCAGGGTTGAGAGTGATGACCCTATAGAGGTGCTCTCTGCAGTCGGAGATCCAGTAATGCTCGGTGTTGCAGGCATTACACTCGGCTCCGAGAGGCCAGTCATACTTGCCGGTGGAACGCAAATGGTGGCCATAGCCAACCTAATTGCGAGAATGGGCGAAGTTGAGGCTGTGATAGCAACAACCAAGTATGTTGCAAACGACGGTACAGCAGACCTCACCCTATCTCCCTTCCCTGTCGTTGCAGCCGACCCTATGCTCGGCCAATCGAAGTACAGCGGGCTGAGAGCCTACGAGGAGGGCTTTGTGAAGGAAGGCGTTGGTGCTGGTGGCATGACTGCTGTAGCCTATGCACGTGGCATTGCTCCAGAAAAATTTGTTGCTGAAGTTGAGAGGGACTACGAAAGAATCGTGCTTTAAATTTCATTTTTTGAAGGGTTATTAATCGCTAAACCAAAAGACATAAATACTACCAATTATCAAACATTAAAATAATGTCTCAATTTATTCTCCTGAAGCTGAATAACAGGGGAAAAATTATCGACGTGAGTGGATTACCGGGTCTCAAAGGTAAGTACTTTCATGAGGTATTTACGATTGAGAACGGCACTTCATATCCAGTAGCGAAGTATAACGGGATGTGCTTTAAAATGGCCAAGGTTGATTGGGATGACGGTCAGGTTTGCGTGCTGATTCCAGAGCATGATGAGAGCTGTCTGGATTACCTCCCTGTGGGTTTGGCAGTAGTCCATGACGGTAACATTGTCTACTCCAACGAAATGTTCAGAGAATTGCTGGGGGAAAGCTACTACTCAGAACGGTTTTTAGAGCTTGTCCGCTCCCTGAATGAAAAAACAAAGGAGGGTGTTTTAAGAGAAGAGCTTGGTGTCACATCGGAACTTGGAGAGGAGAGGAAACTTGAGATTACAGCCTCAAAGGGTTACTATCATGGTAAGGAAGCGATTTTGTGCACTCTCAGAGACGTTACGAGGGACAGAGAGTTTGAAAACCTTTTTTTAACGCTGACGAGTAAAGCATTCGTCGTTGTTTACATAATTCAGGATGGAAAGTTTGCATTTGTCAACGAAATGGCCACAGCCCTCGGATATTCGCTAGATGAGCTTTACCGAATGAATCCCTTTGACCTCGCACATCCAGAGGACAGAGAGCAAGTCATCGACAACTACGTAAGAAGGCTTGCGGGTGAGTATGTCGAGGTTCCCTACAGGTTCAGAGTGATTGCAAAGGACGGCAGGGTACTTTACGTGGATGCGATAGCAGCGAGAGTGATTTTAGAGGGAGACCTGCTGTGATGGGGATGCTGATAGACAGAACTGGCGAAATGAAAAATCAGGAAAAGCTCAGAATGTATGAGAGATTCTTCAGACAGTCAAAGGACATGTTCTTCATTCTCGACAGCAGCGGCAGGTTCATCGACGTGAACCCAAGGTACGCAGAGATACTGGGGTACACCAAGGAGGACTTGCTGGGACAAACTTCGAGAATTATCGCCCATGAGGAGGATCTGGGAATACTCAGGGAAAACTTTGGAAAGGTGCTGAGAGGGGAGAGCGTGAAGTTTACCTTCAGAGTCAGGAGCAGAGATGGGAGATAAGGTACGTTGAGGTTGTCGAGTGGCCGGTGTTTAGAGACGGAAAGGTTGCAGGGGCTGAGGGTGTTATAAGAGACATTACGAATAGAGTGACAACTGAGGAAGAGTTGAAAAAGAAAAATCAGTTGCTCAAAATAATTGGTGAGATTAACGAGCTAATTTTGAAGGAGAGGGATGAATACGCTCTGCTGCAAAAGGTTTGCAGATTCTTCTCCAAAATCAGAGATATAGACTCATGGGCATGGATTCTGGAGGGAAACGGGTTGATTAAGGCTACACCTCTTGCCCCAGATTGCCCCCTGCTGAAAATGCCAAAGATGGAGTTCTGAAATTTGAAGACTGCCATTGTCCATTAAGCAGAGCAAAAAGCTTAGCCGTTCCGATCAGGCACAACGGGAATGTTTTTGGAGTTCTTGTTCTTTGCAATGTGGGTAACTTGGCCAAGGACGAGATGGCCATAATCGAGGAACTGGGAACAAACCTGGGATTTGCAGTCTCTTCCTACAAGGCTGATAGAGACAGAAAGATTGCCTTCAACCTCCTTCTTGAAAATCTGAAGCAGCTTGAGTCACTTGCGGACAGACTGAGAAACCCCGTAGCTATTATCTCCGGATTTCTTGAAATAAGGGATGATATAGGGCATGAAAGGACTTTTAGAGAGATTGAGAAGCAGATTGAGAGGATAAACAGAATTCTGGATGATTTGAGGCTTCAGGAGACCTTGACGTATTTCATCCTTAAGGGGGAAAAGTATAAATAGTCTGCTGCCAGCATTTACGAAATTTGAAATGAGGTGTTGAAATTGAGTGAATTTGGTAGAGAATTTGGCCGTGCGCCACCTGTGGAAGTTGGAGACATTAGAGAAGTAAGAATAGAGGCAGTAGGTTCGGAAGGAGACGGAATTGCCAAGGTTGATGGCTTTGTCGTCTTCGTGCCCGGAGTCAAAGTAGATGATGTCGTGACAATCAGGATTACCAAGGTCCTGAGAAAGTACGGCTTTGCTGAAGTTGTTGAGTAAAAAATAAAAATTAGAGCTTGTTCAGAAGCTCTTCAATATTATTTATTAGCTCTTTTATTTCTTTTAGCTCTCCTTTCATCTCCTCGATTTTATCGTAGCCCTCATCCCTTACCATTGCTCCGTACTGTGTCGGGACAATTATGCCGGACTGCTCAAGCACACGTAGAGAATATCTTATCCTGTGCTTGGGCATGTTGAGAATGTCCGACAACTTGAATATCCCGACCGGCTGCTTCTCCATCACTGTCTTGAGCACTTCCAAGTGTCGGAGTACAATTTCCGCCTCAGCCTTCAATTTTCTGAACACCATAATAATGGTAGTAAGTAACGTATATAAAAATTGTGTTAGCAATTGATTTGCGTTTCAAAAGCATAGTCACTCAAGCTCCACTACCTCCACAATCTCAAGTGGAATTCGTGGCATTCTCTTTCCAATTTCATACTTGGCTATTTTAGCTGCATGCTCTGCGCTCTTTGCATTAAAAACCTTCATTTCGAAAATTAGCCCAACTAATGCAACACCGGCAACCATGAACACGGCCTTCAGCGGGCTATTGCATTTGGGGCAGGCTGTGTCACCGACATCAATCTTTACGAAGTCCAAATCAGGATTCAGCTTTTTACCCGCTTCAGCAACCGCTATGTTCATTGCATCCTCTACACTCCTCGCTTTTCTTACAATCCAGGCAGCCTGCAGAACAACTAGGTAGTCTGGCATCCAACAGTAGTTGGACTTCGATTTTAAAAACTGTTGCATGTTTACGGCAAATCTTTAACAGTCGTTTTGGATTATTTGCGGGGTAAACTTAAATTTTTTGGATATATAAGCTTCAAACCACTCAAAATAAAGAAAGGCTTTTATGTTGAGTAAATTAAAGCAATCTGATGTCGGAGAACGTTGCTATTATAGGAGTAGGGCATTCGAAGTTTGGAACAAGGAAGGACGTGAACATTGCCGAACTCGCCTGGGAGTCTATCAGACCAGCTCTTGAAACTGCCAACATCGAGCAGAAAGATGTGGATTTCTTCGTCGTCAGCAACGCAGGAATGTGGAGCAGTGAGGCTGCAGTTCCAGCCCTTGTTGCTGAATACGCTGACCTCGCCCCAAAGGGCTCGATGAGGGTTGAGGCAGCCTGTGCGAGCGGGAGTGCTGCAATGAGAATTGGCTACACTGCAGTAAAGTCTGGAATGGCAGACATCGTTATGGTTCTCGGTGTGGAGAAGATGCAGGAGTCTCCCAACCCAAATGTCATCGAGCTAATTGGCAGATTTGGGAGCTACTTCTGGGAGTTCGAGAACTTTGGCCTCACATTCCCTGCTTACTACGCTCTGCACGGCACCGCATACATGATGAAGTACGGAGCTACTGAGGAAGACTACGCAAAGGTTGCAGTTAAGAACCACTACTACGGGGCTAAGAACCCCTACGCACAGTTCCAGAGGGAGATTGATGTCGAGACGGTTTTGAAGAGCCCGTATATTGCCTGGCCCTTCAAGCTGTTCGACTGCTCACCCATTACCGATGGTTCAGCCTGTGTCATCCTCGCAAGCGAGGAGAAGGTGAAGGAGCTCGGAATTGATGAGAAAGTATGGATTCTCGGACAGGGAGTTGGGACGGGAACAGCAAATCTGAGCAGGAGAGAGGAGTTCAGCTCTCTCGCTTCCGCAACCTACGCTGCAGAGCAGGCTTACAAGATGGCTGGAATTGATATTGACGACCCAACGAAGTATCTTGACGGTGCCAACGTGCATGACTGCTTCACAGCCCCTGAAATCATAGCCTACGAAGATTTGAGGTTCTGCAAGAGAGGAGAGGGATACAAGCTCATAAGGAGGAGCAGACCTACATCGGAGGAAAAATACCCGTAAACGTTGATGGTGGTTTGAAGGCAAAGGGCCATCCGATTGGTGCCACTGGAGTGAGTCAGGCTGTTGAGGCTTACAAGCAGCTTCTACAGAAAGCCGAGCCTGGAAGACAGGCAGACATAAACAAGGCAGGTGGCTGGCTCACAATGTGGGGGCACGGGGCACTACAGCTATGTTACCATTTACGGGCTTGAGAAGAGGTGATATTGATGAAAGAGGAGATAAAGAAGGTTATTGAGGAAACGGGCTTGCCAATTGTTCAGGATGAAAAGAGTGGAGCAGCGCAGTGGGTTGATTTGAGAGAGCTGAGGCTGAGCTACATAATTTCTGTGGAGAACATAAAGCCCTTCTTTGAAGGGCTGAAAGAGGGCAAGTTACTGGCAACCAAATGCAAGAAGTGCGGAAGACTCTTCTTCCCCCCGCAAAAGGACTGCCCAAGTTGCTTTGATTCTGATGTGGAGTGGGTGGAGCTCAGTAAAGAGGGTACTCTTGAGACGATGACAGTTGTGTTTGTAAAACCACCGTCTTTTGCAGCTTATGACCCCTACCCTGTGGCGATAGCCAAGCTCGATGATGGCCCGAGAATTCTTGCATGGTACAAAGGTGATCCACAGCAGGCCAGGCCCGGAATGAGGGTTAAGGTTCAGGTTGGAAAGAGGAAGGAAGGTTACCTGATGTATGAAATTGCACCGGCATGAGGTGAAAAAATGGAGGTAAAGAAGGTTTGTATTCTCGGTGCGGGAGCGATGGGAAGTGGAATTGCCCAGGTTTGTGCGACCGCAGGCTACGAAGTTTGGGTAAGGGACATAAAGCAGGAGTTTCTCGACAGGGGAAAGGCAGCAATTGAGAAGAATCTGCAAAGGGCCGTGAGCAAGGGCAAGATGACCGAGGAGAAGGCAAAGGAGATTCTCAGCAGAATTCACTTCACAGTCGACATGGAAGAGGCCGTAAAGGACGCTGATCTGGTAATAGAGGCAGTTCCAGAAATAATGGACCTCAAGAAGCAGGTGTTCGCGGAAGTGCAGAAGTATGCCAAGCCGGAGTGCATATTCGCCAGCAACACTTCAGGTTTGAGCATCACGGAGCTTGGAAATTCGACTGACAGACCTGAAAAGTTCCTCGGACTTCACTTCTTCAACCCACCACCAGTCATGGCCCTTGTAGAGGTCATCAAAGGGGAGAAGACGAGTGATGAGACAATCAAGTTTGGTGTTGAGTTCGTTAAAAGCATCGGAAAGGTTCCTGTGGTAGTGAAGAAGGATGTTGCTGGATTCATCGTTAACAGAATTCTCGTGCCCTACCTCGTTCTTGCAATTGATGATGTAGAAAAGGGAGTTGCGACAAAGGAGGAAATAGATGCAACGATGATGTACAAGTACGGCTTCCCGATGGGGCCGATTGAGCTCTCCGACTTCGTTGGACTGGACATTCTCTATCACGCAAGCCAGCAGTGGGACATTGTTCCACAATCAAAGCTTCTTGAAGAGAAGTTCAAGGCAAATGAGCTTGGAATGAAGACTGGCAAGGGATTCTACGACTGGAGTGCAGGAAGGCCAAAGATTCCGCAGGAACTTGCGGGCAAGTATGACGCTGTAAGGCTTATTGCCCCAATGGTCAACATTGCTGCTGATCTGATAGCGATGGGTGTCGCTGATGCGAAGGACATAGACACCGCAATGAAGCTTGGCACGAACATGCCCAAGGGGCCGTGTGAGCTTGGCGATGAAATAGGGCTCGATGTGATCCTTGCCAAGGTCGAGGAACTCTACAAGGAAAAGGGTTTCGAAATTCTCAAACCCTCAGAGTACCTCAAGAAGATGGTTGCTGAAGGCAAGCTTGGAGAGAAGAGTGGTGAGGGATTCTACAGCTATGGCAAGGGAGAGATGACTTTCAAGAACATCGAAATTGAGAAGGATACTGAAAACAAAATTGCCAAGCTCATAATAAACCGCCCACAGAGGCTCAATGCTCTATCCCTCGACACTCTAGACGAAATCTTTGAGGCTTTGAGAATTCTTGAAAAGGACGATGATGTGAGAGTTGTTGTCATCACCGGAGCAGGAGACAAGGCGTTCTCTGCTGGCTTCGACCTGCAGACAGCAATGGAAGCGCCGGACTTCCTTGCTCCTGCAAACTCGATGATGGTAGCAGCAAAGGGACAGTGGGTTTTCACACAGATTGAGAGGTTCCCCAAACCGGTCATTGCCGCAATCAACGGATAACGCCTTCGGTGGTGGTTGTGAGCTTGCCTTAGCCTGTGACTTCAGAATAATGAAGAGAGGTGCCAAGATTGGGCTTACGGAGATCAGCCTCGCACTCATTCCAGGATGGGGAGGAACGCAGAGGCTGCCAAAGCTCGTGGGAATGACGAAGGCCAAGGAAATGATAATGCTCGCCAAGAGAATTGACGCAGATGAGGCTGAGAGAATCGGACTTGTGAACAAGGCTGTTGATGCAGAGAAGTTTGAGGAGGAGGTCATGGCTCTCGCAAAGGAGCTTGCTGCCGGTCCGCCTGTTAGCCTGAGGGCTGCAAAGTACGCCATCAACTTTGGTGCAGAACTGCCTGCAGAGATTGGACAGATGATCGAAGCAGGAATGTTTGCAGTGGCAACCTCAACTCAAGATGTGATGGAAGGTGTTTCAGCCTTCTTCCAGAGGAGGAAGCCCGAGTTCAAAGGAAAGTAAAAATTCACCTTCCAAATTTTTAAAAATAGGAAATTTTTTATTCAGGCTTGCTCATCATGGCACGGAGGTGGTTGAATGAAAATAATCGTGCTTGCGAAGCACGCCCCAGACCCGGAGTCAGAGATTAGCGTTGCCAGTGACGGAAAAAGCATAAGCCAGAGCGGGCTGGTTTACGACATCAACGACTGGGACAGATATGCGGTTGAAGAGGCAATAAGAATCAAGGAGGAAAAGGGTGGAGAGGTTGTAGTTGTCGGCGTTGGCACAAATTGTGATGACACGCTGAGAAAGTGCCTTGCAATGGGTGCTGACAGAGCCATAAAGATTCCCGTTGACACATCCTTTGACGCATACCAGACGGCCGAGGTAATAAAGGAGGCAATAAAGGACGAGCAGTTCGACATGATTTTCGCCGGGCTCATGAGCCAGGACCTGAACAATGCACAGGTAGGTGTTTTGCTAGCTGCTATGCTTGATTTGCCGGTTGCAACAGCCGTCGCTGAGCTGAAGGTTGAGGATGGAAAGGTCATAGCAAGGAGAGAGCTTGAGGGAGGCTATCTGGAAGAGGTGGAGCTTCCCACCCCATGCGTCCTGACGATTCAGAGCGGTATCAACGAGCCGAGATACGTCTCGATCATGGGTATAAAGAGGGCCAAGTCAAAGGAGATGAAGGAAGTCAGCGTCTCACCAAGCATCTCGACTCTCGAAATTGAGAAGATGTATCTGCCTCCAGTGAAGAAGGCAGAGATGATTGAGGGAGATCCGTCACAGATAGCGGAGAAGATTATCGAGATTCTCAAGGAGAGGGGGTTGATATAATGAAGGTGTTCTGCGTTGCCGAATACAGGTTTGGAGAGCTCAACCCGCTCAGTATCGAATTGCTCAACCTCGCCAACCAGATCAAGGGAGACGGGACTGCCGAAGCTGTGGTGATTGGAAAGGACGTGAGCAAGTACGCAGAGGAGCTTGCGAAGTACGCTGACAAGGTCTGGAAGGTGGAGGACGACAGCCTTGAGACTACACGCCCGACCTTTATGTTGACGTGCTGTTACAGCTTGCTGAAAAGGAGAAGCCCGATTTAATTCTCATCGGTAACACAGCTCAGGGTGGGGAGTTTGCACCATACCTCGCAGCAAAGATGAATGTACCAATAGCAACTGACGTCGTTGCTGTTGACGTGAGCGATGGAGTTAAGGTGTCGAGGTACCTAATGCAGGGCAAACTGATGGTTGATCTGAAGTTGAAGTCCACTCCAGCAGTCCTTACCATCAGGCAGGGAGTTTTCAAGGAAGGACCTGAGGTTGGCGGAGAGATAGTGGATGCCGGAATCAAGCCGAGCAAGGAGTCGAGGAGGAAGTTTATAACGTTCGTCGAGCCGGAGGTCGGAGAAGTCGACATAACTCAGGCCGACATAATCGTCTCAGTGGGCAGAGGTATTGAGGATGCTCCAACATCGAGCTGGCTGAGGAGCTTGCAGAGCTTCTTGGTGGTGTGGTGGCTGGAAGCAGGCCGGTCATAGACAACGGATGGCTGCCGAAGGACAGGCAGGTCGGTATCTCAGGAAAGGTCGTGAAGCCAAAGCTTTATCTGGCCCTCGGTATCAGCGGTGCATTCCAGCACATCATGGGTATGAAGGACAGCGAGCTTATAATCGCCATCAACAAGGATCCGGAAGCACCGATCTTCGGTGTGGCTCACTACGGTGTTGTTGCCGACCTCTTCGAAGTTGTCCCCGAGCTCATCGAGAAGCTGAAGGAAATAAAGCTGATTTTATTTTAACTTTTTTATATTGTTCGTTATTGGTCATTCATTGCGTTGGTGGTAAAGCAGCTCCATGGTCTTACCTCAGCTGCAGACGTTCTAAGAGTTGTGGAACTGGTTTTGTCATCTCACCCATTTAAACCTCTCTTTATTTCAGGTTTCTTTAGCTGCCATTGACTCAATTTGGCGTTCGCCCACTCTGTCGCAAGCTGAGAGCTTGCTGACTACGTAACACGCGGAGTGTTGATAGCTACTAGAAGTTCCCAAAATATAGGGGATGCATTCCTAAGAAACCGAGGTGTCATGATAACAGATAAAAAGTTTTTAGAAGTCAAACACTATGGAGAATTATCTCATAACGTTATTTTTTAATACTCTATGGAACCAGAAGAGCGTAATCGAAAGAAGGTGATGTAGTTGAGTTTTGTTATCTGGATCACCGGGCCTAGCGGTGCGGGAAAGACGACGCTCGCTAATGCTCTTTACAAAAAACTGGAGAGTATGGGGTACAGGGTTGAGTTGCTGGACGGAGATGGCGTCAGGAGAAAGCTATACCCAAACTTAGGTTTTAGCGAGGAAGAGAGGTGGATGCACAATAGAGTTGTCGTGGAGATGGCGAGAAGGTTGTCGAGAAACGGTATCATAACGATAGTTTCAGTCGTGTCCCCTTACAGGGCGTGGAGAGAGTACGCAAGGAAGGAGATAGAAAAATTCGTGGAGGTTTATCCAAGATGTCCTCTCGAAGTTAGGATGAAACGCGACCCTAAAGGGCTTTACAGCAAAGCTTTGAGAGGAGAGATAAAGGGGTTGACTGGTTTGGATGGTGAATATGAGGAGCCAGAGAATCCTGAAGTTGTGGTTGATACGGACAAAATGACCGTTGAGGAGGAAGTAGAAGCAGTCTTGAAGAAGTTGATGGAATTGGGCTATCTCTAATTCGAAACTTTTTTATCAACTCGTAGAAAGGGAGGCAGAGATGTTTGGCTATCTGAAATACAGGGATGTAATTTTAACCCTCACGAAGTACGAATTCAAGCAGAGATATAGAGGAACTGTCTTTGGTGTTGCTTGGAGCCTTGTGGTTCCTTTTTTGATGGCTTTGGTTTTGTATGCTATATTCAGTCAGCTTTTGCACAGAACAGAGTACAGAATATTGTATCTGATTGTCGGTATTTTCTTTTACCGCTATTTTAGCATGGGAACATCCATCGGACTTAATGCTGTAACTGGAAAAGCTCATCTGGTTACGAAAACGACCATTCCAAGGGAGATTTTGCCTTTGACGACGACACTGGCTTATGGACTAAGCTCTTTTATCGAGATGGTAATACTTTTGCCGGGTATAATACACTTTGGAGGTGATATCAGTTACTTCTTCTTGCTTGTCTTGCTCCACCCAATATACGTTCTTCTAGTATTTGGGTTGAATTTATCGCTCTCAGCTATTGAAGTTTACTTCAGAGACCTAAAAGAAATCTGGAGTGTTGTTACGCAGCTAATGTTTTTCATGCTTCCCATAATTTATCCCATAGATATAATCCCCGTGAATCTTCTGCCATACTATATGCTCAACCCCCTCGTTAGGTTGCTCAACGCGTACAGGGATGTTATGATTTACGGAAAACTCCCGGATTTGTTTGATATGATTTACGTTCTGCTGGTGACCTTCGGTATATTGCTTATCGGCCACGCAATATTTAAAAAACTGGAAAAAGGATTTGTTGAAAGATTATGACTGCTGTTAAGGTAGAGGGAGTTTCGAAGAAATTCAGAATACCTGTTGAAAGGGCGGATACACTTTTTGAAAGAATTGTGTCAGCTTTCTCCGGTGGCTTGAAGTACAGAGAGTTCTGGGCATTGAAAGATGTATCTTTTGAAGTTGAGAAGGGAGAAATTTTTGGAATAATCGGCCCGAATGGGGGAGGGAAGACGACTCTTCTATCAATAATTGCAGGTATAATGCACCCGGACAGTGGAAGTGTTGAAGTAAACGGCAAAGTCGTTCCCATTTTGGTTTAGGAGTCGGATTCAATCCTGAACTTCCGGTAAGGGACAACATAATCATCTACGGAACGATTATGGGCTTGAAGAGGCAAGAGATTGAGAGAAAATATGAGGAGATAATCGAGTTCGCAGAACTCGAAGATTTCAGGAATGCCAAGCTGAAGAATCTATCCTCGGGAATGAAAGCGAGACTCGCATTCGCAACCGTTATCAACACTAATCCGGACGTTCTCATAGTTGATGAGGTGCTCGCTGTGGGGGATGTCAATTTCAAGAAAAAGTGCTACAAAAGGCTCAGAGAGATGAATGAAGATGGTGTCACAATTCTTTTGGTGAGTCATTCTCCCTCCATGATAAAGGCTGGTGCCACCAAGCGATGCTTCTGAAAAAGAGTGTGGTGGCTATTGGTGAACCGAGTGATGTGGTTAAGGTTTATGAAAAGATGAACGCTAAGTGATAATTTTGAGTTGGCACTAAACGAAACTGCCTTTCAGGGCTACAAATTCTATTTCAAAACTCTTGGTTCTAAAACTGGAATGTTTTCGCTCTCAGCAACCTCAAAGAACTAGTCATTTGCTTACAGCGTTTCTTGCCTTCTGCACAAAATTTCGGCATCTTATTCCGTAGTCACCTTCCTCCTAAGCTCTCCTCAACTTAGAACAATCATTACTTAATCCAAGCTCTTCTCTGCACCCCCAAAACAAGACTTTCCAGAGCTGAGAAGCGTATCCTTTGCGGCGTGAAACATAGTATGCTGTGCTGCAGCACCTCTCGTAAACTCCTTTTTGGCGTCCTGAACAAGCTTCTCAGCTTTTCTGATTCTCAATTCTAGTTCATCCAATCTTTATTCCCTCCTTTTCAATGGAAACAATAAGAGAGAATTCCATTTTTTCATGTTGTCGAAGGTTTTTTGTCTATAATATTTACAGATATCAACTTTCCAATTTTTGGAATAAAGGAGTATGCTGCTTTCCTTGAACTGTTTCGGCAAACTTTAATCCGTTGACGTACCTCAATAAGGCTTCTTTAGATTTAGCCAATGTTATAAATTGGAATGCCCCTTAAGGGATTATGAGAAGGTGAAAGAGACAAGTATCTTTAATTATCCAAGAGTAAGCAGTGATTAGTATGAATCTGATAATCCATCACTGGGACACTGATGGAATAACCTCAGCCGCTTTGCTAATCAAAGCCCTTGAGCTGGACGAGTTCAGGAACATGAGTCCGCCAATTGGGGAATTTCGCTTCGATGATAGGATTAGAAAAGCAATCGAACATGCTGAGAGGGTTTACATACTCGATTTAAATCTCCCGTATGATGTTGAGGCATAGAGAAGGAGACGGTTTTCATAGACCACCACATCCAGCCAAAAATAAAAAATCCAAGAGTTAGGCAGATAAACCCTTCTCTTGAAGGTAAAGAGAGCCCTTCAGCGTCTTTTGTCGTTTCTGAATACTTTGATGTGTGGAACACCTGGACAGCCCTTGGTGCTGTTGGAGATGTTGGAGAGAAGGCCTTTAAGATACCCAAAGTTGTGGAGCTTTTGAATAAAGAGGGTTTAGCACGAGAGGAGGTTTTGAAAGTGATTGAGCTGATAGACTCGAATTACATTGCGATGGACAGAAAAGGCGTTGAACAGGCGGTTAAGGTTGTATTGGAGAATTCAGAAAAGGACCTCCTCACCCACAAACCCTGGATTAAAAGGGCAAAAGCAGTAGGGGATGCCATTCAGGATGCCCTTTCAAACGTGGAAGTCAGGGATGGGATAGCATACATAACCTTTGAGAGCCCGTTTAACATAATCTCCAAAGTTGCAAGAAAAGCTGTCTGGGAGCTTGGCTATGATGGGGCATTAGCTGTGAACGGAAACTTCCACGAAAAGCTCAAGTGTACTTCAGAGTCTCTCCTGATATCGCTGAAAAGGTCAATATGCATAAAATCATTTCTAAACTCAGGGAAAAGGACTTCAATGCGGGTGGTAAAAAGGAGGTTTTGGGTTGTGTTTGTGAGAGGGATAGAGTTGAAGAGGTTTTGGGGGTTATTGACGGTCATTTAGGTTGAAATAGGGGAAGGGTTGGTTTTTAACCTTAGCTCAACTAAGTTTTCGAATTTAGACTTTTGACTCCGGGTCTGCTTATAGAAATCTCAGCCACTTTTATGCCATTTAAATGGATTTCTATTGGCCTCTCTGTGTCAGGAATCACGTTATCTACTCTGAACCTCGCATTCTTGGCTATTGGGTTGTCTTTGCGTTGCTCTCCGAAATAAGGGGAGGGTAAGACCCATTGCACCTCTTTGATTCCTTCTGCATCTTTACTGTTAGGTTAATCTCTTTCTTTCTTCTCGGCAGAGCGAGAACACTTACAATCAGCCTTTCATATAACAGATTTGCATTTAGAGTGTCTATTCTGAAGAATTCCAGACCCTCAAGTGGCGAGTAATTTGCGCTAACCTTCGGAAACACCTTTTCCTTGGCGATTATTCCGCTTCTTCTCATGAAGTAAAGAGCCTTTTGGTACCATAGATTGTTCTCTCTACTACTCCCCAGCATTTGATCTAACTGTCCGAAGAACTCCATTCACTCCTAAATAGACTAAGATATCCAATGAGATCGAGTCATTCAATAATAACAACATTGATATTTTCCTTAACTTGCTTAAAGTCTTCGTCCAACGTTAAGAAAGCATTGCAGTTGCCTTCGATCGCTGTGGTGATGTGGATCAAATCTCTAGGGAGCAAATTGTATTTTCTGATCAGCACACTCAGAGTTTCAACTTTTGGATGAGCTAGGGTATCTATGTTCAGACTCGAATACGTGCGGCATACACTTTCGTGGAGAGTGATGTAATGATCGTGCTTTTCTTTTACAAACTTTCTTACAGCGTTGCGCCCCCTACTTCCGTAGTATTTTTCGGCACTTATAGCTAAAACAACGTAAAGAACCTCTCCATAAGATATGGCTGATGTGAAGCGTCTTTTACCAGCTATTAAAGATTTTATAGTCCGCCTTCTTTCTTCGCTACCGAGTAGCAGTTCTACGATAACGCTTGAATCAAGGTAGACTAAATCCATACTTCATCTAGCAGTTCAAGGATTTTCTCTTTAGAAGCTTCCCCTGCTATTTTTTTAACATGCTCATGAATCCTATCAATCTCACTAAAATCTTCTATTAGTATTTTAAACCTGGAACCTTCAGGGAGATCAACCTTTTCGAGAGGCTTGAACATCCCATTTTCGTATATTACTTCAATTACTCGGGGCATAGAATTTGATTAATTCAAAAACTTAAATCTCTTTCGTCTCACTTCTCCTTATCACTATTTCATTTTTTCACCGTTCGAAATGACTCAAGCTCTCTGGAATCGGGCAATGCTATCTACTCTGAACCTTGCTTTTTTGGTACTCTCAAAAGTCCTCTCTCCCCTCGAAATCTGATCTAAAAACCCTTTATCCCGAACAGAGCAAAATTCAAAGCAACCTTAGCTTGAGCTCGGAAACATTGGCTATATCCTTAAAATCGCTGTCCTTCGTTATCAACTCTTCGTTTCTGTTTATGCAGATTGAAGCTATGAGCAAATCTGCGAATGTTTTAGCTTTGCCCAATTTCA
>LZQN01000040.1_pt1 | contig 36228 bp, 70 predicted proteins | sample 768531 | NCBI WGS metagenome assembly LZQN01 (sample SAMN05207080, study PRJNA324506) | oil field metagenome | isolation source: sample BH-FW-7 from oil reservoir | place: India: Bombay High | collected 2015-12-02
CGGTTTTATCAACCAAGGCAGCAGTTTATCGTTGTCGTTTTTCCAGCCCCGTTGGGGCCGAGGAAGCCAAAAATGTCGCCTTCATCAACAGAAATGGTAACACCATCAAGGGCTCTGAAGCTCTTGTAGACCTTAACCAGACCCTCAATCCCAATCTTTGCCATGCTATGTCTTCTGACACAGAAATATAAATGTTACCAAACCCTGTTTGACATGGTTAAAAAAGAGTGTTTGCAAAAAACAAAAAAATTAGTGGGGAGTAATGCCATAAACTCTGACCTTTTCAAGCCATGCTCCTATTTTTGGAAACACCTCACTCGGAGCTTTGAGCCAAAGGGCAAGTCGAGGTGGGCAGTATCCTCTATAATGTAGTACTCGTCAAACTGATGCGGCGTCTTTGACTCCATAAGGTCTCTTATTATCTGCTCCGCCTCCACAAGACCGTCATAATCAGAGAGCAGCGTTATGAACGGCGCTCTAACCTTTTCCATGTTCAGGATGTAGTAGTAATATCCATCCCTGCCTGGCTTGGGCTCAGGTGGCTCGATAAGGTAACCTCTTCCGCCATTTTCGAAATACTCTCTTGCAGTTTTATGGGTTCCAAAGTCGTTGTACTGGGCGAGAGTGGGGGTGTAGAGGCTGTCAGCCACATAGCGGACGAGAAAATCGTTAAGCTCTTCGTTCATGTTGTTGGGGTTCGTGAAAGTGAGGTCTCTGATCAGCTCGCAGTACTGCCCGTATTCGTCGTTCATCTCGAATATGAGATTGAAAACCTCATCCACAGTGTGGGTTGTCGCATACCATAGCTTGTCGTTCTTCGCAATCAGCTCCAGAATTTCTCTTATGTCAATGTACAGCGGTGTGTCGAGCAGCAGCCACATGAGTTTCAGGTCTGTGACCTTTGGGAGTGGGGGAATCATTGCTGGATCAAGGGCAATAACGCCAACCACAGTCTCTTCTCCCTCCACAATCCCGTTTCTCTCCTTCACCAGCTCGTCGTTCGAAACAACCTTCCTGCACCATGGCTTATTGAAAAGACAGGCGAGAGTCCATTTGAACTAAGCTCCCTGCAGGTAAACGTAGCTCACAAGACCTCCAGTACTGTGACCGCCTATTACTGGATGCTTTCCCGTCACCTCGTAAACCTTTCTGATTGCAGCCCTTGTGTCGTATATTGCCCATGTGTCGAGGCTCGTCATTGCTGAGCCAACACCACTTTTCATTTCTCCAACGCCCGTCCCTCTGTAGTTCACAAGCCACACGTCATACCCCTGCTTCCACAGGTAGTAGGCAAGGCTGTAGTAAAGCATGGGGTCTTGCTGGATTCTCCCATCTCCAACAGCCCACTCGGCGATGTCGGATGGAAGCTGCAAATCGTAAAGGTCCTTGAGCTCGGGAGGAGTGTGAGCGAGGTACTCGTTCATGTTGCATAACAATCCCGAAAAGAGAACGACTGGCTGCGCCCCGTCATTAGGCTTTCTCCCTCTGGGTGGTACCGAAGCAGCTTGATTGTTACCCCATCATCAGTTTTTGCCGTGTAAACATCCCCAAGGTACTCAAAAGCCCCTGCAGTTGCTGGTATCAGTAACAGCACGGCCAGAACAACAACTACTCTGAGCATGCAGTCTGTAATCCAAGATAATTATATATTTTTCCAAAAATTAATGATGATGATAAGGATAACAAAAAATAAAACTTTAAAGCTCCGCTTCGAAATCCTCAATGCTGTAGGTGAAGTCCTGGCCCCTGATTTTTGCAATCTCCCTTGCAAGAAGCCAGTAAACTATTGCCAGAGCTCTTCTGCCCTTGTTGTTCGTCGGGATAACGAGGTCAACGTCTGCTGATGAGTTGTTGGAGTCGCAGAGTGCCACAACAGGTATGCTCACCGCAGTGGCTTCACTAACTGCCTGCTTGTCTATAGCCGGATCATTGACGAAAACAACCTCAGGCTCCCTGTACTCTGAAAGCATCGGATTTGTCAGAGTTCCTGGAATGAATCTTCCCACTATGTAGTCGCTCCCCACAACCTTTGAAAACATCTGGACTGGCTTGTGTGCATACTGCCTCGCTGCAACCAGCAGAATCTTGGAAGGGTCGAATCTCGAAAGGAACTTGGCAGCAACCCTTATTCTCTCGTCAAGCTTTCTGATGTCCAACACATAAAGCCCGTCCTGCCTTACCTTGAAAATGAATTTCTTCATGTCTCCTGTTTTAATCTGCGTCCCTATGTGCACTCCTGCAGCAAGATAATCATCCGGTGGAACCAGATATTCGTACTCCTTCTCCATCATATCATCACCATTCTTGGTTTATCCATTAATTCCTCAATCCTGATGAGCTCGTTGAGCTTGGATATTCTCTCTCCCCCAACCACTCCGGTCTTTATTAACTTTGCGTTAAAGGCAACTGCGAGGTGGGCCAAGCCTCATCCTCCGTTTCTCCGCTCCTGTGGCTCACAACAACGCTGTAGCCGTTATCCCTCGCAACCTTCACAGCCTTTGCCGTCCCGCTAAGAGTACCGTTCTGGTTTGGCTTGATCAGGACTGTGTTTGCTGCGCCTACCTCAATTCCCCTCCTTATCAACTCGGGGTTGGTAACGAAAAGATCATCTCCGCAGACCATGCACTTAACCTGCTTTGTCAGCTCTGCAAAGCCCTCAAAGTCCGTCTCGTGCAGCGGGTCTTCGATGTAGAGCAGCTCGTATTTTTCAGCCAGCTCAGCCATGTAGGCTATCTGCTCCTCAGTAGTCAGCTTCTTGTCCGAGTAAACGTATTTTTCCCCATCCCAAAGCTCTGATGCCGCAACGTCCACACCCATTCTGACCTTGATTCCGAGGGCATCCTCAACTCTCTGTATGGCCTCGCTTAGGATTTCAAAGGCCTGCTCGTCGCTTATCTGTGCTGCCCATGCTCCCTCATCGCCCTTTGCTGCAAAAATCCCCTTTTCCTTGAAAATCTTCTTGAGTTCCTTGTGAACAGCAGCGTTTGCCTTCTGAGCTTCAAAGAAGCTCTTTGCACCTACAGGAATTACAAGGAACTCCTGAATGTTCGTGGAGCCTCTGCATGCCTCCCTCCTCCAATGACGTTGCCTAAGGGGAAGGGAAGTTCCTTAGCAAATGCTCCACCAATGTAAGCGTAAAGGGGAAGTCCAAGAATTTCGGCAGCAGCTTGGCAACGGCTATGCTTGCGGTAATTGAGAAGTTACCGCCAATCCTCGAAAAGTTTTCAGTGCCGTCAACCTCCCTGAGAGCTTCGTCAACGCTTTCCTGATCAAAAACGCTCATTCCAATTATGGCCTTTGACACCTCATCCTCAATTTCCTCGAATTTGTAGGGGCTTACAACCACAGCCTCTCCACTGCCCGTTGACGCTCCACTTGGGGCCATCGCCTTAGCTACAACCTCACCTGCAACAATCTCACACTCAACGGTTTCGTTACCGCGGCTGTCAAAAACCACTCTGTAGTGAACGTCCTCAATTATCAAGCTACCACCTCAAAAGAGGTCATACCTGTCGAGCCATACAAACTCATTTCTTCTCCTCCTGACGGTAATCGGAATTACGCCCCTGTTGAATCTTCGAGGCTATCTCAATAGGTTCGGTTTTATCAGTATCGATTAAAACCGGAGCGCCCATTGCAATCTGCAATGCTCTCGCTCCTATAATCCTCGCCTTCTCAAATCTCGTGTACTCAAACGGGAACTTTACTTTAATGCCCATCACCCCTTAAAGCAGATGGGGCCGCCGAGATTTGAACTCGGGTCACGGCGTCCCGAACGCCGCAGGATCACCAGGCTACCCCACGGCCCCATGGAAGCGGGATAGCTCCTTAATTACAGACTTGTGGGTTATGAACATTCTCCTGCAGCAGTATCTCTCAATTCCAAGCTCGTCCAGTGCCTCCTTTGGGCTCTTGCCCTGGTTGAGCTTTTTCTTGTACTCATCGTAAAGGTGGCCTATCACTGCTCCGCATGAAAAACATCGAATGGGAAAGTCGCTGGAATTCTCGTTTTTTGGTACGTCCATCGTGTTCACCTGTAGGATGTCTGCCTCCTAGCTCTTGCTCCTCTTCCTCCCTGAATCTTTGGAAGCTTTCTCCTCACGTCATTTACAAGCAAAGACCTGTCGTAATCGAGGAAAGCTTTTCTCAGCTCCTCATCCCCGCTGAACTCCAGCAGTGCTCTGGCAATCGCAGTTCTCGCAGCCTCTGCCTGAGCCATGAATCCTCCACCCCAAGTTTTGACCTCAATATCAACCTTCTTCGCAAGCTCCTTGGCTATAATCAGGGGCTCCATTATCTTCATCCTTGCCAGCTCAGGCTGATGAATTTCAACGGGAATGCTGTTTATCCTCACTCTGCCCTTGCCCGGCTTTATAACAGCCCTCGCAGTTGCAGTCTTTCTCTTTCCGCTCGTTACAACAATCTTCATCTCAGACACCTCTGAAACCGAGATACCTGCTTACCTCTGCAAGTGTAACATATTTATCTGTTTTTGAAACTTTCTCAAGCAAAGCGTCCTCAATTTTCTCAAACTCCCTCCCCTGAAGTTCCTCAGGAACGCCCATGAAAACTCTGAGCCTTCTGTAAGCATCTCTCCCTCTTGAACTCTTCCACGGAAGCATTCCCCTGACTGTCCTCTTGAAAATCCTCTCAGGATGTCTCGGGAAGTAGGGGCCTTTCTCCTTGCTCCCCCTGTCGTACTTCTCCTTGTACCTCTCAAAGACCATGTACTTGTCCCCGGTAATAACAGCCTTCTCAGCGTTCACAACAACGATTCTCTCGCCGCTAAGTAGCCTTTTCGCGATCTTGCTCGACAGCCTTCCAAGAATGTGACCAGAAGCGTCGATTACTGTGAAATCGTCACCAAGAGTTTTGATAACCCTGCTAACGTTAACTGCCATTTCAACCACCTCAGACCATCAGCCTCACACCACTGCCCTTCGGATTTTCCCTCAAAAGCTCGTCGATTTTCATGCAAACTCCTCCAGCTTCCCTGATTTTACTTGCTGCCTTCTCTGAGAAGCTGAGCGCTGCAACTTTGACGGGCTTTGAAATGCTCCCAGTGCCGAGAACTTTCCCTGGCACGACAATGTACTCGTTGGGCTTTGCATACTTCTCTATCTTTGATACGTTCACCTCTGCCTGCAACCTTCTCGGCTTCGCCAATCTTTCTGCAACCTCTTTCCACACTGGTGCCTCATTTTTTGCTGACTCACTCAGCAGTAGATCGATGAGAGTAACGAGGTTCGGATTGGACTTCCTCCTCTGCAACTTTCTTATCTTGCTCATACCAACTACACCTCAGCGTAGTTCTGACCGTTACACCACGAAATTTAAATCTTTGCCGCATGTTAATTTTTAATGTACTTCTCTGGTGGGCTAAAAACGATTTCGATGAAAAGTTTACAATTAATCAAAAACTTGGAAGTGGCTGTGAAAGCCATGAATCTGCAATCAACTCCACGCGGGCCAAATCACTGATTACCCATGGCTACACAGGAGGTATCACGAAAAAGAATTTAAAATTGAAAACAACAGGCAACATGGAAGAGAGGAACCTTAGCAAAACGCTGAACGGGTACTACAGACTGAGGGGGTGGAGCTGAGTTGCAGATTGGGGTTATAGGGGCTGGAAAGTGTGATGAAGAGCTCTACAATCTCGCCTTCAGAGTGGGGCAGCTTATTGCAGAGAGGGGGCATGTGCTCATCAACGGCGGGCTTGGAGGGGTTATGGAGGCGAGTGCGAAGGGAGCAAAGAGCAAAGGTGGACTGGTTGTGGCAGTGCTGCCGAGGAAGAAGGACTACTGCAACGAGTTTGCAGACATAAAAATTGCCACGGACATGGGGCATGCGAGGAACATAATCATCGTCCACTCCAGCGATGCCCTGATATCAGTAGGAGGGGGCTATGGCACAATCTCAGAGATTGCAATTGCCCTGAAAGAGGGAAAGAGGGTGGCGTCGCTCAGACCGCCTGTGCTGATGGAGGGGATGAAGGTATTTGAAACACCTGAAGAGGCAGTGGACTACTGTATCTCCTCCTCAGTAAGATAGCAGCTTGGATCCTCTCCCCACAAATCTCCATAGCGATAGGCTCTGACTCTGAAACCTCCGCAGATGCTCTTGTATCTGCACCTCCCGCACTTACCTCTAAGTATACTCTGTTTTTTCCTCAATTTTGCAATGAAGCTCATCATTTCCAATGCCAGATTTCCTCGAAATCTTTTTCCAGTATGTTTCCTACGGTGTAGTCCCACCAGAACTGGTTTGGATGCACATTCCCCTTGTGGTCGATGCATGCCAGCCTTATTCCACTGCTGTCCCCACCTCTGAACTTCAGAAACTCCAGTGCCCTTTCTGCCCTCTCTCTGTCCACTTCTTTGAGCTTGAGGTAGGTGTAGATGCCATCCGCAGGATTGTCAACAGTCATTATCTCAATCCCTTCCTTCTCAGCCTCCTTGAGCAGTGCATCAATCACCCTTCTCCTCTCCTCATTTGTTATATCATCCTGAACTCAGCCTTCCAGAGGGTACGAGGTGGTAGAGGCAGAACCTCGGAATTTCGTGCTCCCTTGCGAGCTTAACCAGTTCAAGAGCATGTTCGTAGTTGTATTTAGCCACAGTGAATCTTATTCCCGACAGAACCACTTCACTTGCCGTCAGAAGTCCTTTAAATGCCCTTTCGAAGGCCCCATTTACCCCCCTGAATCTATCATTTACCTCAGCCACACCATCAAGGCTAACTCCCACGTACTCAAACACCTTCAGGTTCTCAGCAATTTCCTTCGTAATTAGAGTTCCGTTGGTGGAAAGAACCGACTTTATCCCCTTTTTCTTGGCATACTCCGCTATTTCGAAGAGGTCCTCTCTCAGCAAAGGCTCTCCTCCGCTGAAGAGGATTAAAGGAACTTTAAAATCAGAAAGCTTGTCAACAATCTCAAAGCACTGTTCTGTAGTAAGCTCAAACAAATCAGTTCCAGCAGAGGCGTAACAGTGCACGCAGCTGAGGTTGCACCTGTTGGTCAGATTCCAGACAACTATGGGCCTCATCCCAGATGCAAACCTCATCAACTTTTCAGGAATGAAGCTTGAGTCTCCCTCGTAAGTTATATGCCTCGAAACTGTCGCCTCCCCTGAAATCAGCTTGCTCAGACTGATCATCCATCCCTACACTAAAGGACTTCTAAAATAGTTTTCGAAGGAAAGTTTAAAATCTGATTTACCAACTGGTGCTAAGCCGGGGTTGCAGAGCCAGGCCACTGCGGGAGACTCGAGATCTCCTGCCCGAAAGGGCGCGTGGGTTCGAATCCCACCCCCGGCGCTGTTATTCTGGATTTGCCCAAAAAACTCGCATAAAAAACACTTTTTATTGTATCACTATAAATCAAAAATAAAGGAAAAACTTAAATAATATTTATTAATCGAACGATTATGGTGTCCAAATTGATAATGGTGTTGGTGGTATTGCTAGTCTCTGCAACACCCGCGATGGGACTAATTCCCGGCGAGTGGACCGGAGATGGAAACAACCTTGACCTGAGCGTTCTGCAGCCCGGTGACATTCTGCTCTGCAGAGGTTGTGCGGGCTGGCTGGAGGATACTTTTGGCAACATCATTGGGCACTGGCATCATGCGGCGATGTACATAGGCAATGGGCAGATGGTCGAGGCGTGGAAGGATGGCGTGAGAGTTGTTCCAGTGAGCATGGCGAGAAATGCAGATGAGGTTGCTGTTTACAGAGTGAGCACGTCAAGCAATGTTAAATCGGCAGCAGTAAACTGGGCGCTGACTAAGGTCGGCTATCCTTACGATTACAAGTGGCTGACGTACATCGGCGGTAAGGAGGTTTACGGAAAAAGTTACTACTGCAGTGAGCTAATCTGGGCTGCCTACAAAGCAGTTGGTGGTCCGGACATAGACCAGAATCCGGGATGGAGCTGGAAATACGGATACAACGTAGCCCCACAGGAGCTAGCTGACGATGGAGATACCTACCTAGTAGCCTACTCTTCCTGACAATTTTTTATTATATATTTTCTAAATTTCCAGAACCCCTCAAAGCATTTATTATTCTCAACCAGATGGTCTCTGTGAGTGGTCCACCGGAAGACAGAGAACTTGAACTGAGGGAACACATCGAGGAACTGAGAAAAAGGCTGATGAGAATCTGCCTAATTCTGATCGCTGCGGTGTCAATTACCTACTACGTTTCCTACCCGTATCTTCTGGCTTTCTGGTACTCGCTCGTTGGAAAAAACCCAATCTATGTCTTTTCCCCTCTGTAGTGGATTGTTATTAGGCTCAGCTTCTCTTTAATAATTTCCCTTATCTTTCTTTATCCTTACATAATCTATGAACTCTACCTTTTTGCCAAACCAGGACTTTACGAGCATGAAAGGAGGTTCTTAAAGGCTATTCTGATTCCAAGCTACGGAATATTCCTTTTTGGAACGTTCTTTGCTTACAAATTCGTGGTTCCAGTCCTCTACAGCATTGCTCTCAGCAGTGCTGCCGACCCCTACCTCTCTGCAGAGAAGACGCTGACAAATGCCTTCAAGTTGCTTGTATCCTTCGGATTCTTCTTCCAGATCCCGCTGTTCATGGTGCTGTCTGACAGATTTGGCGTGATAAAGAACTCCACTTACAGGAGCTTAAGGATCCCTGTCTACTTCCTCATCCTGATTTTTATTACGAACCTGACAATGGACTTTACAGGTTTAACTCAGATTGCAAGCCTTGCTCTTTTTATCATCATGTATGAGGTAGGACTCATATTGCTCAGGATTCTGTCAGCAAAACAGGAGAAATGAGTTCTGAATTTCATGAAGCACGTGTCAATCAGACAGGGCAGGATGCGGTGGAAACAGTGAGGAAGCATAAAGCGCAACGATTAAATACTTATCTTTTTTCAGATTTAATAATGAATCTCGGAGGAAAAAGAAGAAGGAGAAGTTGGAGAAGAGAGGTGGTCGAATGTATAGAATAACGCCCTTGAAAGTGGCTGAAATAAGCGTCCCCCTCGGTGTAGTCCTGATGATGGGTGACATGAGAGTTATGACAACTGGACCTGTTTACGTGTGGGTTATTGACGGTGGAGATGAGAAGATAGTTGTGGATTCCGGAGTTGAGGAGGCTGAGAATGGCTTAATGCACGGATTTCCCGGCAAGGGTGGTGGAGAGAGGGGTTTGAGAGAGGCTTTGAAAAAGGTAAATCTCAAGCCTGAGGATGTAGACAAGCTCATCATCACCCACCTGCACTTCGACCACGCTGCCAATGCAAAGCTCTTCACCAACGCAAGGATTTATGTTCAGAAAAGGGAGTGGGAATCAGCGTTAAACCCTCCACCGCACTACCGCCAGACCTACGATGCCAGCATGCTTTATCCACTTGAGGAGATGGACCTCTGCCTGATTGACGGAGATGTGGAGATCGCTGATGGTGTTAAGGCTGTTTTGCTGCCGGGACACACAAAGGGATTGCAGGGTGTTGCCGTGGAGACGGAGAGGGGCACTTACTTAGTTGCTGGCGACCACTTCTACTCCTACTTCAACTTTTTCACTCCAAAACATCCCATCCAAATGACCGATACTGCAGGCAACACAGTTGAAATTGCTGCCCCACCCATTCCCTTCCTTCCACCAGGACTGCACGTTGACCTGTCAGAGTGGTATGAAAGCTGCTTTAAGGCACTGAGTGTGGCAAAGAAGGCCAACATTCTGCAGGGCACGACCCAAGCCTCGACGGCAGAGTTTTTCCCTAATTTCAATTTTTTGATATTGGTATGGTAGGTACGGACAACCAGAAGATTTATCTTTAGCCTCGCTTACAATCACCTCAGATGGAAGCTGTTGAAGAGTCAGATATTAACTCGAAACTCGCTGATATCATCCTGGAAAACCTGATGAAGGTCTACACCATTGAGGAAATAATGCAAACGGTAAGGAAAAACAGGGATAAGTCAATTTACCTCTGCGTGAAGAGAAGCAAGCCCGAAATGCCCAAGATTTTTGTCGACTCAAACGGAAATCACCGCTACCGGTGTGACGAGACACTACTCATACCAATACCGAAGAAGTTCGTAATCCTTGAGCCTGACAAGCTGTACTTCGAGATGACACTGAGGGCGAACATAATGCTGGCTCTGAACGGAGCCGAGGAGAAGGAGTTGCACCACTAACTTTTTTAAATTGCTCCTTGTCCTTCAACCATGCGATACAGTGTCGGAGTACTTGGGGCTACCGGAATGGTGGGACAGAAGTTCATTCAGATGCTTGCCAGCCATCCCTGGTTCAAGCTAACGAGCCTTGCAGCGTCTGAGAGAAGAGTGGGCAAGAAGTACGGTGAGGAGGTGGATTGGATAGTTTCCAGAGATGTCCCGGACGTTGCCAGGGATATCGAAATGGTCCCGATGGACCCGAAGCATGTGGATGCTGACATTGTTTTCTCAGCCCTGCCTTCGGACATTGCGAGGGAGGTTGAGCCGAAGTTTGCCGAAGCTGGTTTTGTGGTCGCAAGCAATGCCTCTGCGTACAGAATGGCGGAAGACGTCCCACTCGTGATCCCTGAAGTGAATCCAGAACATCTGGGGCTGATCGAGGTTCAGAAGAAGAACAGGGGCTGGGACGGGTTTATTGTGACAAACCCAAACTGCACAACAATCGTTCTCGTCCTCTCCCTGAAGCCGCTCATGGACCTCGGACTTAAAGCTGTCAGAGTTGCTTCGATGCAGGCGTTAAGCGGCGCTGGATATCCTGGAGTTCCATCCCTCGCCATTACCGACAATGTAATTCCCTTCATAAAGGGTGAGGAGGACAAGGTCGAAGAGGAGCCGCTGAAGCTGCTGGGCAAGTTCAACGGGCAGAGGGTTGAGTTTGCAAACATAAAAGTTTCAGCATCCTGTCATAGAGTCCCTGTCATCGATGGCCACACTGAAGCGGTGTGGGTTGAGTTTGATAGAGAAGTGAGCATTGATGAGGCAAAAGCTGCTTTTGAATCTCTGAAGCCCCTCGACCTGCCAACTTCACCTGAGAAAGTGATAATTGTAAGAGAAGAACCTGACAGACCGCAACCAAGGCTTGACAGGGATGCAGGGAACGGAATGAGCATTACGGTAGGCAGAATCAGGAAGGATAGTGAGAATGGGCTGAAGTACATAGTAATGGGCCACAACACTGTCAGAGGGGCAGCGGGGCAAGCATCCTTAACGCTGAACTTATGGTTAAAGAGAAGATTATCTAACAAAACTGAAATATATTTGAACCTCTTCTATTTTTTGGGGTGCTCAGTTGCAGCCAGAGAGAGAGCTTACGATATCTTCTGCACTTAAGCAGGTTCTTGTTCCCTTAGCACTCTGCCTTGTTTTCGACTTAGGGGCTGGTATCTTCCTCGGAATCAGTTTCGAAAAGTTGCTAACAACCTACCCTGAAATACTCATTGTTATCCCGGGGCTGATGGGGCTCAGAGGTAACGTCTTCGGGTCTCTCGGCTCAAGGATTTCCACTTCCCTTTATCTCGGTTCTTCTGACCCGTATATAAGGGACGAGTACATCTCAAAAAACGTTTTTTTCAGCATCTGGGCTGCAACAATCCCGGCACTCATCCTTTTCCTCATCGCGGCAGTGAAGTTTTACGGAAAAAGTAGTTTAACAGTCTCCTTTCAGGTCATTCTCGATTCCAGCGTGGTAATCTCCGCAATTCTTGCTGTTATGACCGCCTTAATTGTAATCGGAAGTTTCAGAAGAGGTCTGGATCCAGACAACATAATGGGACCAGCAGTAACGACCTTTGCAGACTTGGTTTCGATTCCCTCAATCGTACTCTTCATATTTCTTTTTGAAAAGTACACAGGAGCTTTTGTTTCAACCATTGCATGCGCGATTGCTCTCGCAATGGCTGTATACCTATCCGTGAGAGGAGGGTATGACAAAAAAGCGTACAAGGAGACACTCTTGATCGTTTCCCTGCTTGCCCTCATCCAGAGCGTTACTGGTAATGTTCTGCAGGAGTTCAGCGAAGTGATACATAAGGCCCTGTTTCTGAGTTTTGCATATCCCGCTGTAATAGGGAGCATAGGTAACTACGGCAGCATTATGGTTGCCAGAACTTCAACAAAGCTCCATCTCGGTGAAATGTCAGTTAGGAAGCTAAGCGATGTGGCCTACGTTTTTCTCACCTCACTGTTTATAGCCCCGACAATATACATTCTTGCCTCTCTTTTCGCCAGCATATTTGCAGGATTGCCCTATCCAGAAGCAAAGGACTTCCTCTACTTCACGTTTGTCTACCTTTTATTAGCAGCCTTTGTTCTGCTCTTTTCAACAACGCTTTCAGTCTGGCTTCACAGAGTTGGTGTTGACCCGGATAACGGCGGAATTCCTCTCACCACCACGTTGACAGACATCATAGGAACGATTGCTGTTGTGATTTTGGCATATTTAATTGCATAAAGTTTTTATTTGAAAGGTTACAAACACATTACAATTATTAGGAGGTGTTGCACATGGACGACGAATGTCAAAAACTCCTTGCAGAGAAGGAAGCCTTAATCAGAGAGCTTCAGAAAAGGGTCAACGAACTCGAATCAAAATTGAGATCCTACGAAATTAGAGAAGTTTACAGAGGTATAATCCCTGACGATGTCCTTGAAGAGCTTGTAAAACTACCACCGGACCAGATGGTTATAGAGATAGGGAAATACCTAAAAGAGAAGGGCTCAACAGGCCAAATTGAAGCCAAGAAAGCTGTTAGTGGTGTCAAGCAGGAAATAGCCTCAGTCGAGGAAGAAGTTTCAAAAGCTGAAAAGGAGGTCGAAAGGACAATCTCAACAATCACGGGTGTTGCAAAGGCTAAGGTTGGGGTTGATCTCAATTTCACACAGAAGTACGACTACGAAGGAAGCGACGTAGCGTTTCTAGCGGAGGATGTGATGAACGCCATTGGGGTCAAAGAGGGGGAGTATGTCAGCGTAAGAAAGAATGGAATTGTGAACCTGAGAGTTATTCCCTATTCTAAGGAGGGATTTATTGTTGTCCCCACGTGGGTTAGGGAGAAGATACCAGAAACGGAAGTGGAGGTGGAAGGAGGTCTGACAGAGGAAATTATAACCTCACCCGACGAGAGGGAGGCAATCCTCAAAAAATATGGCATAAAAATGCCCTCTGAAGAAGAGATTGACCAGATAATAATGAATGCCCTCGATGGTAGCTACGATGTCATTGCTGCTACAACCTCAGCTTCAGGCGATTTCGAGTCCCTCAAGAGGTCACTTATAAGCACGGCTGAACTCTACCTCGGGAAGATGTCCAAAAAGGTCGTTGATGTTATAAATGACTGCAAGTCTGCGGAGGAGATGGCTGAGAGGTTTGATGAAATAAGGAGTGCTGCAAAGTCGCTTGTAATTTTCATTCCAAGGAAAAAAATTGATGAAATGCTCTCCGAAATGGAGAGGCTGATTGGGGAAGGTATTTAGCCCTGCTCTTTTTCGAGTTTTTGCTCAACAATCTCAACGTACTCTCTGAGTTCTTTATTCATCTTCAAAACGGAGAGAATTTCTTTCCAGTTGGAGTCATCAACATCATCGTAGCCAAGGCTCTCCATTGCTTTATTTAAAAAAATTTTGGCCACAGGGCCAACCTCCTTCTTGAGTTCATCCAGAAGCTTTTTGTACGTTATCATTTCAGTGCCTCCTCAAGGCTCTCCATGGCAACCTTAAGACTTCTCCTGAGCCTCTCAATACTCTTTGCCAGTATTCCAATTTCATCTGCTCTGTCCTGATACGGAACCTCAGCCTCAAGGTCTCCCTCAGAGATCTTGTCTGCGGTTCTGCTGATTTCAATTATTGGTCTCGCAATGCTGGTGGTCGTGAAGATTGCCAGAACTGCAACGAAGACAATGGCTATGGCTGCAGCAATACCGAGGTTGAAGTAAACCTGCTGTCCTGCACTCTCAATGCTCTTGGTAATCTCTCCTGCGATGTTCTCCGATGGATTGGCTGGATTCTGGGTTAAGTACTGGAAGTAGCCGTCGATGTAGCTGAAGTGCCAGCGACAACCCACAGCTGGGATTTTGTAAGTGGGTCATAAACCTTGACGGTAGTGGGGTAGTGGCAGAGGTACTTGGGAATCTTCTCAACTTCAGTGGTTGTTGGATCGTCCCAGTGGTAGTATCCGCAGACGGGCTGCGGAGCTTCTGGGTTCTCGGTTATCTTGATGAGGAGGTTGTAAAGCTCCGGCATTGTTTCGTTCCATCGCAAGAAGGTGGCGAGATCAAGACCAAGAGCCTTCTCATTCTCTCCAACAAATGCAGGATGTGCGAGGATAACAGCAACATCTCTTCCACCCACTCTGTTACCGGCTCCAATCCATGTATATTCCATAGCACCCCATCTCTGCGTAGCAAGCTTTCTGAACTCTGGGTCGTTGATGAGATCGAAGGTCGTCAGCATGGTTTTGTTTTCGAGCTTCATCTTCATCTGAATGTACGTCTGAACTTGCAAGGCGAGGTCTTGAGCTTTCATTTTAACAGCTTCCTCTCCAGCCTTTGTTAAGTACTCCTGGCTGACTTCTGTAACACCCTGCTTGGCTTCTTCACCGAACTGCGAGATCCCAGCAATTGTAAGCTGGGCTAAAATTCCCAGGGGGACAAGGCTTGCAACAACCACTATAATCAAAATTTTCGGCGTTAACTTCATTTCTTAACCACCTCCACAAAATCGTTAATCTTTGCACCTAGATGCTCGACCACAGCATTCCTGTTCCACTCGAGAGCCTTTGCCACCTTTCCTTCATCAAGGGCATAAACATCAGCAACGCAGTTTCAAGACTAAGCAACTCTTCAAGCGCTCTCTCTCCAGCAATCTCGCTTTTGCTTATTATCCTCTGAATCCCAGCAGCAACGATTTTACCGTTGCTAAAAAGCACCTTGGCCTTAGATAACTCATCTTTTTTGTAGGATACTTCCAAATAACCAGTAAACCCGATATTTGATAACTCCTTCAAAATCTCTCTGAAATTCCCCCTCTTGCCAAGTTCAACTGTCTCTCCTTTCGGAATCATCATTCCCCTACACCATCGCCGTTATTTTTTCGATCGCTTTTTTAATTTCTATCTTCAGCAAGCCATAATTCGTTTTCTGATCGGCTATTATACCGAAGATTAAATCTCCCGCCCTTGAAGCTACAATCCGGTCTTTTTTACCGTCTATCATCAAAAGTTCCACTTCATCCGAGGATATTTTACCGAGAATTTCCGAAGCCTTGTTAAAGGCATCTGCAATCAGGGCGGCATAAACCTCATCGTCATCAGAAAATACTGATTCTGCCTCAATCATTGCTCCCTCTGCATCAACTATGTACACGCCCTTAACACCATTAACGCTGAGCATGTCGGCTATCACGTTTTCGAACATGGTACCACCGGCAATAAAAGGTTTTAAAAAATAACTATTTAAAAGTTATGCCAAGTTAAAACCTCTGGAAATTGCAGTTTGCAGAATCCCGCCCTTCCTGAAGGCAAGTGTATACGCGATAGCAATCGTAACAACCACTCCTACAAGCAGCCCTGGTTGTGCAGTTAATTGCAGCGAAATCAGCGTTGCACATGCTGCCATCAGAAACGCTGTGAAAACTCCGAGGAGATACACTGCAACTCCCTTCACAGCCAAACTGGAGGCTTTTGCTTCATCCAGACCTGCAAGAATGTGCCCGCTCTTGAGCCACCTGTAACCTCCAACAATCAACGGGACTATTGTTGGCAGAGCCATTGCGTAAAGCGTGATGGCGACGTTGCTTGTGGCGAAGTTAACTCCCATCGTTCTTCCAGCTGCCCAGGGCATTCCTGTTACGGTTGGATCCCACGTAAACCTCTGCCATCCAGTTCCATCCCGTCCATAAACCAGGACGAGGAAGAAGGCAAAATAGCCTGCGATCCACTGAATATGAGCCAAATAATCCCTCCCCGACTTTATTAGCTTGGCTGCAATCCAGAAACCGATAACAGCAAGCAAAGCATCTCCAGCAATGAAAACTGTTACATAAGCTGTTGGTATTTCGCTGAGCGAACTCCAGACGTGCATGGTTTCCCAGTGGGGAAAGCTCCAGAGAAGCCAGATGGCCTCGGGTACAAAGATAACCGAGATGTAGAACAGAAGTGCAACCAGGTAGGCGTTCCCAAGCAGATTTTTTTCATTCTTTAACTGCTTGGCTGCTGCTGTTGCGAACATAGCTCCTATCGCATACACCCACAGCAAATCAACCTGCAGCATGAAAAGAACTATTGATATTCGTATATATTATTACCGTTAAATTGGAAATAATAATGATAATACTGATCGATACCGTTTTCAACAACGGGTCATTTCCGAGTTCAATGGAGATAATCAAGGGTGTCAAGGTTGTTGAAGGTTTAAACAGGGGAAAATTTCCCTACTGCAACGTTGTCAGGGTTGGAAATATTGTTATTGATGCCGGGGCAGGACTGGAGGTTATGAGGAAAATAAACGCAAGCATGCTCATCCTCTCCCACCTCCACCCAGACCACTCCAGTGGTGCATGGCTTTTCAAGAGGGTTCTTGCCCCTGAAGAGGGCAAAATCACACTCGACGTACTTGCAAGGCGATTTGTTACACCCGACCTTATTGAAATCTGGAAGAGATTCATAACCGCGGCTACAGGACTGAAGGAGTTCGAGTGTAAAAGATACGAGGAAGGTGTTGTTATCGAAGAACCTGAAATAGTCGCAATACCCGTCAGGGGCATACGACTGACCATCACGTTTTTCTGATTGAACAGAAAGTTCTCTTTGGGGCGGATGTCGACTTAACCTCCTTCGGACCTTCTACGGGAATCCCGAGGCAGACCCCTATCTCTTTGAGAGGGAAATGGACAAGCTGCTCGACATAGATTTTGAGGTCTTCGTTTCGGCCCATTCAAAGCCTGTTTTTGGGAAAGAAGAGGCTGAAAGGAAAATTCTGGAGTTCAAGAGCAAAATAAAAGAAAGAGAAGAGAAAATTCTAAACCTACTTGAGGAGCCAAAGAGTTTAGAGGAGCTCGTCCAGCTTTCTCCGATTTACGGGAAAAAGCCCTATGCAAAGGAGATACTCGACTTCTTTGAAAGGGTTATGATTGAGAAACACATCAAGAAGCTCGAAATGGAGGGAAAGGTAAGAAAAGAGGACGGGAAGTACGTCAAAGTCTGATCAAGCTCGCCCCCAAGGACTCCAGCACTCTGAAGTAACCGGGAAACGAAACTGAAACTACTTCTGCATTTCTGCAAACAACCTCTCCCAGCAGTCCGAGCAGTGAGAAGGCCAGGGCCATTCTGTGGTCTCCAAATGAATCCACCACACCTTTAAACTCCCTTTTACCTCCTTTGATGATTATCCCATCCTTCAACGGTTTTGACTCAACTCCGAGAGCTTTTAGATTGCGATGAATGCCGTCAATCCTGTCTATCTCCTTTATCCTCAAGTGCTCGGCGTTATACACTCTCGTCTCACCCTTTGCCACAGCAGCGAGGACTGCAATCGTCGGGACGAGGTCGGGAATGTCAGAGGCATCAACTTCAACACCCTCCAGTTCCGACCTCTCTGCCCTGATGATTCCCCTTTTCCTATCCCACCTCACCTTACCGCCCATTTCCCTGCAGATATCGACGATTCTGCTGTCACCCTGAGCAGACTCGAACATGCCCTCTATAATGACCTCTCCTGCCATCAAACCTGCAGCAATGAGGTAACTTGCCGAAGAAAAGTCGGCTGGAACTTCATACTTCAGCAGCTTGAAGCTCTGGGATCCGGGTATGTGGTAAACATTCTCATCTCTTTCAACCTTCACACCACTTTCCCTGAGGACTTCAAGAGTTACATCTATGTAGGGCTGAGATTTCACCTTTCCAACCTTCAGCAAAGAATCGCCCTCAGCAAGGGGGAGAGCAAAGAGGAGGGAAGACACAAACTGCGAGCTCGGAGCCTCAATTTCCACCTCACCTCCCTTAACCACTCCCTGAACTGAAAAGGGTGGCTTGTAGGGCTCCTTGCCTTTGAACCTTGCGCCAAGTCTGGATAAGGCCTGCACGAGCTCTCTGTTTGGCCTTTTCCTGAGGGATGCGTCGCCATCAACAACGCTTTTGAAGGGGGAGAGTGATAAAAGTCCTGTAAAAATCCTCAAGGTCGTTCCTGAGTTTGCGAAATTGAAGTATCCCTTGGCTTTAACTCTGTCAGCTCCGCTGAAGTACCACTCGTTTTCTTTTTTAGCTGCTCCGCACCAATCAGTCTGCATGCATTGAGAGTGGAAATGGTATCTTCAGAGATCAGCGGATTCGCAATTCTCGATGATGGAGAAAGGGATGCTGCTATGAACGCTCTGTGGGTGTAGCTTTTAGACGCGGGCGGTCTTACTCTTCCCTTTACCTCACTCTTCCTGATTGCCACATCCATACCTGCTCAGCCTCTCCAGCATCTTTTTCTTTTCAAAATCGCCAATTTCGGCCTGCTTAACAGTCTCGCGCATGAACTCAATAACCTCATCGTAAACGTCTCTCCTCACCGGGAAGGGGACTCCGTCCTTACCGCCAACAGCAAAGCAGTACTTAGCTGGATCTGTCTTGTCGTACTCCGTGTTGTATATGATTTCAGCAACGAGGGCAAGGGCTCGAATCGTCTCTCTTCCAAAGCCCCTAACCAAAAGCAGTTCATCGAAACGCTCTGGCTGAAGGTTATAGGCTCTTTCAACCACCTTCCAGTCGATTTTCCTCGGAACTTTCAGCCCTTTCCTCCACCTCAGCACCGAAATCATCTTTTCGTAGTCCCTCCTGAAGCTTCCATCCCTGACGATATCAACGCAGAGCCTCTTAGCATCTCTGCTGAGGTCAGAAAGCATGTTCACAACTTCATTTTCCCTCCTCTCTGTTATAATTCCTTCATGCACGTTTTCCAGCTCAGGAATGGTTGAATAAACGTTCCAGTGGTATCTCCGAGCCATTCTTTCCTTCTCGTTCATTCCCTGCTGGATTACTGTGAAGTACCTCGGTGTGAAGATTACTGCATGGTGGTACAGGGAGTAGCCGTCGATTAGAGCGGCATTGTCAGCCTTCGCAGCCAGCCTGCTGAACTCAACCAGCTTCTCCCCATTGGCACCGATCTCCTCCGAATACTTCATAATTTCTTCTGGTGTTTTCAGGGCACTGTTTCCCTTGCCTCCTGCAATCCTTATCTCGAACTCCTCATTGTTAAGGGCAGCCTTAAGCACTCCTGTAAGGACTGTCGTGACACCGCTTGAGTTCCAGTCAAATCCAAGGACGTTTGAGAAGGACTGGAAGAATATGGGGTTGGAGAGCCTTTCAAGAAACTCTTTTTCTCCGTACTCAAGGATTATGAGCCTCACAATGGGTTTGGCCAGTTTCTTCATTCTGCCGAGCAGCCAGTGAGGAGCCTTTCCGTGGTGAAGCGGGAGGTAGATTTCCCTCATATGTCCACAACGACGAAAGCTACATACCCCTTATCGGTTTTTTCAACTCTGAACTTGTGGAGAGTAATTGCCTTGGGCTCAACCTTCACCATTTCAGCGTTGAATCTCCCTCCCTGAGCTTTCCTAACGCTCTAACCACCTCACCCTCCTCAACCTCAACTTCCACGTTCTTAGCAGCGAAGAATTCAGTGTCGAAAAGGTAAAGAAGCTCGTTCAGCCACCTGTAAAGTGTGATTTCGACGTCTTCACCCTCACACTCAACCTCAACATCCCTTTCAAGCGCTATCCTTGACGTGTCAACAAAAGCATCGTAAAAGGCTAGAGCAGCATTTTCAAATAGCTCTTTCAGGTCTGAACCGTAAACTTCAAAGGCTATGTCTGCGGTGTGGTCTATGAATTTGTATTTCATGTCAATTCTTCACACAACCTGCTATAATACCTTTCGGGCTGAACAAGCTTTAAATACCCCTCTCCAATCTTTTAATCATGGAATTTGTTTTTGGAAAGAAGGTTTTCCAGTCTGAGGTCAGAAGAGCTTCTGATTTGAAACCTGTGCTCGCGTTTCCAGAAGCGCTTAAGGAGGACTTCGACGCTTACTATATGTTCAGAGATTCCTTCAAAACTGACAGGGAAGCGGAGATTATCAGAAATGCTGACCTAAGATACGACTACACCGTCATCCCGCCCAACAACATAGGTGGGGAGAGCATAAAAACCTACGGCCACTACCATCCAGAAGTTGTGGATGGCATAACCTACCCTGAAATCTACCAGGTGCTTGAAGGGGAGGCTCTCTTCATTATGCAAAAACCATCTAACGGAAAAATTGAAGACGTGATTGTGGTTGAGGCCAAAAAGTGGGACACAGTTATAATCCCTCCAAATTACGGCCATGTAACGATAAATCCAACTGAAAACGATTTGATTACTGCAAACTGGGTGTGCAGAAGCTTCAGCTCAATCTACGAACCTTACACAAAGAAGAGAGGTGCCTGTTACTACTACATTAACGGAGAGTGGGTCAGAAACAGGAATTACGATAATGTTCCTGAGATAAGATTTGCAAAACCTGTAAACGTGCTGGACGTTAAGGGAGACATGTATGACCTCGTTTACACTATAGAGAAGCTCGAATTCCTTGTTAAGCCCCACATGCATCAGGAAATCTTCAAAAACGCTTTTAAACTTGTCTAAAAATTTTTACATCGAAAGTGCTCTTTATGTGGTAGCGCCTAGCTCCCGTCAGTTGTGGCATCATCCTTGAGGTAGTAGCTATCCACTTGAAATGTCAATTAACGCCTAACTTTTTAGTACTTTTCAGAATGCTAAGTAAAGGGCAACCAGCATTTCTGCAATCACTGCAATTCCCAGAAGCGCTGTTTTTTGTTTGAGAGCGGAAGAGTAGCAATAAGGGCAGCTAAGGTATCAGAGTTAGGGCAAAGATTAGTGTTTGTGAAAGGGAGCTTCCATAAATCTTGTCCAGGACAAAGGCCCCGATAAGGGCTGCAAAGACAGCATAGAAGCTGTATTCCACAAAGCTGGCGAAAAACCCATCCTCTCTCATCCCAACCACCCGAGTATTCCTGCAAGGCCCTTGTAAATGTTCGTTGCGGAGGCAACAAGCATTATCAGGAGAACAGCCTGCCTTATGATTGCAGGCCTTACTCTGAGGGTGAGGTAAGCCCTATTTTTGATCCAAGCGCCATTCCTACCATTGCAGGTACGGCAATCTCAGGTAGAACAGCTCCTTTGGCTATGTACACCCACCCTGCAATTGATGTGTTTAGCAGAATTATCAGCATGCTTGTTGCGACTGCAACCCTTATCGGAAGGAGCATTATCAGATTCAAGACTGGCACGTTAGCCCATCCTGCTCCCAGTCCGAACATTCCAGCAATAAGACCAACAAAGGCGAACAATACTAAGGCAATGGGTGTATTGGATGCGTGATAGCTGATCTCTCTACCAATGCTCGGCTCGAAGCACACACCTTTCATGTTGAAGGTTTTGCAGATTAAATCCTCACCCTTAGCTTCAGGAAACTCCAACCTCTCCGTTGTTAGCATTATCAGTAGAATAAGGCCAAGGAGCACGCCCAAGAGAAGAGTTATGTAGTACTTACCCTCTGGAAACTCCCTTGAAATGTAAAGGCCAAGGTAGCCTCCTGCGAAGGCAGTTAGATTTGAAACGAGGACGAGTGGCAGAACCATTCTGAGATTAGTGAATCCTCTTTTAATCGACGTTGGGGCTGAGACGAGTGAGCTCGTGAGTGCAACCATAACTCCCCCTCCTCTGATGTAATCCACATTGTAGGGCGAGAAGCTGTGAGGAGCGGAACAAACATCACTCCCCCACCCACGCCCGACAGCGGAGCTACTATGCCAATCAGCAGAGAGAAGGTGAAAATCGTCAGCTCATCCATCCTATCCCCTGCAAATCAGCAGACTTGCCTTGGATTTTTTAAGCAAAACCTCACAAGGATCTCTTCCAAAAATTCTGCCGAGGATTCCTCTTTTCAATCCAACGACTATCAAGTCGGGCTTTACCTCCTTCTCTATCAGCAGAACTCTGTCCGCATACTTCCCAAACATCACGTTCACATCAGAGACTTTAAGGCCTGCCCTTTCAAGCTCCTCCTTGAATCGCTGGAGCCTTTTCATAGATTCATTCATAAGGCGGTGATAGGCAGCGAGCTCCTTCTCTTCAGAAACGAAGGGCGGAACCTCCATTTCTCTGATGTAGAGGATAAACACCTCTCCTCTCAACCCCTCCTCAGCGAGTCTTTTCAGTTTCTGGAAGGCAACTTCTCCTCTACCTGTATCATCAAGAACAAGAAGAATCCTCTCCATGGTCTCCCTACTGAAGCCCCTCTACATACTTCATAAGCTCGCTCTCTGACATCTGGACGAAGCGGTTGTAGATGTCTTTGATTTTTTCAAAAGGACTCACCTCAATGTTGTATAGATTTATAACTCCCAGAAGGTCGCCTTTTTCAATCTTGCCATCGAAGATGGGCAGAAAGATAGCCTCTCTCACTGCTCCCCCTCTTCAACCCTCCAAGGACAATCGCACACAAGGTCGAGCAAAATCCCATCAGAGTGGCGCATGATTTGCATTGGATAAACTACAGTGTTGGCAGGGATTTTTATTTCCTCAATTTTAATCCTAACTGGCCTGTTTTCCTCCAGCTCCATGTCCTCTGCCGCAACAACAACCTCCCACCTTGCAATCGGGCTTCTGCGGTATCCGAAGGTGGAAGAGTGACTTTCTCTCTCACAACTTTCCCTTCCCTTCTGTAAACCATGGTAAAGCTCTGCTCTTTTTTGTCCGCAATTATCGGTTCGAGTTTCTTCACCCCTACATAGTAGACGTTGGCCACACCGATTAAGTCTCCTTCATTAATCTCCCCATCCTCAACCGCAACAAAAATTGCCTGCTGGATTCTCTTTGCCTCCTCAACCCTCTTTGGCTTCCCCAGCTCTACAACATCCACAACAACTCCGTAGGGGTTTCTTGTGACTGATAGCGGAACAACCACAGTGTTTGGTGGCAGCTCAACCTCCTTTATTTTAACCCTTAAAACGTCTCCAGCCCTAACTTTTACGTTTCATCTGCAACAAGAGGCTCCCAGACCCCAACGTGGGTTCTTGTGTATCCGAAAACTTCTGTCGTAATCTTCTCTCTGTAGATGTTGCCATTATCTCTCCAGGTCAGGTTTGCTTCAACTATCTCTTCCCTCAACTCAACTTTCGAAGGTTTCAGGTTAAAGAGCCTCGATAGGAGCCCTGTTTTTATGAAAAAGACTTTGAGCACACCAACTATGTCTCCCTCCTTAATCACACCATCATCGACTGGCAGGAAGACGACTTTTCTTATGCACTTCTCATCCTCAACCCTCGTCGGAATTCCGCACTCGACAACATCCAGAACAGTTCCGAGGGCATGCCTCATAATGTGCAGTGGCCCCACCATAGTTCCTCCGGGTATTGTGAAGGGCCTTACCTCAACTATCGTGGCCTCTCCCTTTCTCACCTCCACGTCATCCATGGCAATGAGAGTTTTCCACTGAGTAAGGGGAATCATCCTGTAGCCAAAGGGCTTAAGCTCAACCTCCATTCTTTCCACGTGCCCTCCGACCTCGTCAGTCCAGTACTTCATTGTGACCATAGTATCACCTTAATTAATCATGGCTTTTTTGAACTTCGGGCTTATAAAGATTGCCCGAGTTGGGACTTTGGGACAAAATTCCTCAATCCCTGACAACGATCACATAGGCTCTCCAGCAATATACCTCTTTGGAACATCAACCTTTGCTGGCCGCTTCAATTGCCACAGGCTTCAACAGGCTTGGTGTTCCAGTAGTGGTTGGACCGCACGGCACTAAGTACAGAAGAGCCTACATCGGAAAGCCATGGAAGAAGGAAAAGTGGTGGGTTTACGACATAAAGACCAAGCAGAAGGTGTTTATTGAGCCAGCTCCCGACTCATTGCTCGTTGCTGTTGAGACAAAGGAGGAAGCGATCGTCCAGCTTGCAAGGCTCTGCATAAGGCCCAACGACACCAATCAGGGCAGGCAGATCAAGCTGACTCACTACATCGAGCTTCACAAGAAGTACTACGGTGATCTGCCAGATGACTGGGCAGTGTATGTGAGAAGTGAAGCTGACCTGCCTCTGAAGATGAGAGAAGAGCTGCTTAAGGTTCTCGAAGAGGAATACGGATGGAAGATAGACTGGGACAAGAAGAAGATTGTCGAGGGGCCAATAAGGCACTTCGATGCAGGATTCAACCCAACAATAGTTGAGGAAGTGTATGAGAAGTATGCTGGTGAAAAACCACCGAGGTGATGGAGATGGCCGTGTCAAAGGAGGAAAAGTTCCCGGCAGCGAAGCGCTTTGATATTGCCGACATCCATGTGAGCAGAGAAGCGACTGCAGTAAAGCCCAAAGTTGTTGCAAACATGATAAAGAAGGCAAAGAGGCCTTTGCTCATCACTGGTGGTCAGCTGCTCAAGGACGAGAAGCTTGTAGACTTTGCGGTGAAATTTGCGGAGAAGGGCATACCAATTGCCGCAACAGCTGGCTCAAGCAAACCTTTGATAGAGAGAGGAGTTAAGCCGGTCAGCAAAACCTACACCTTCCACCAGATAACCCAGTTCCTGCAGGACGAGGAGTTTCAGGGATTTGATGGACAAGGCAATTACGACGTCGTGGTTTTCCTGGGTTTCCTGCCCTACTACCTGTCGAGGATGCTTTCCTCGCTTAAGCACTTCTCCAAGATAACAACAATTGCAATCGACGAGTTCTACCAGCCCCATGCGAAGTTCAGCTTCACCAACCTAACCAAGGATAAGGGGCTGTATTACAACATGCTTCAGGAGGTTCTCGACAACCTTTAACCTTATTTTTTTGGTGTTTCTATGTCTGCAATGGATGAAAAAGCCAAGGCAATGCTGATGCTTGGCGTGCTGAACGATGTTTTTGGAGACGTGAGGAACATGGTTTACTACCTGCAGGACTTCCTTTACTCCCATCCTGACTGGGCAGAAGATTTTGATAAAATGGGCCTGAATGATGTTCTAAATGCTGCCAGGGAACTTGAAAAGCTAACGCTGGAAAAATGGAATTGGTTAAGAGGATTGTCGGGGTAAAGGGTAAAATCTTTTAAAATATCCTCTGAAATATTAATGTGTACTGTGGAATAGATGTCGGACTCAAGAAGTGCCATGCTGCCCTAATCACTGGCAGGCTTGAGTTCGTTGGGGACTATGAAGAGCTTGATTTGGAAGGAGTTGGAGTTGTGGGAATAGATGCGCCGCTGAGCTTTCCTGCAAAGGGAACGCTGAGGGAGTGCGAGAGGTTGCTTTTGAAAATGGGTATAAGGCTGTTCCCCTCAGGAGCACCTTTTTTCAGAGGGATAGCGCTTAAAGGGATGGAGATTGCGGAGGAGTTGAGGAGCAAGGGACTGGAGGTTTACGAGGTTTATCCTTACGCTACCAGAGTGATTCTGAACATTGCCCCAAAAGCGAAGAAGCTGACAAAGAGCGGATTGGAGGAGATAAGGGCTGAGCTGTCGAAGTGGGTTGAGATTCCTGAACTCTCGCACGATGAGGTTGATGCTGTCATCGCTGCACTGACGGTCAAGCTCTACGCTGAAGGGAAGGGGGTGATGCTGAAGGGTATTGATGGCTCCATTGTGGTGCCAAAGGGGAGGGTGCAGTTGAGCCTGAATCCATAAACTTTAAATCAGAGTTGCCAGAGGCTTACCATGAAAATTTCACCCCTCTGTCCTTCATGCCTCTCGCAGAGTTTACTACGAAGCGAAGCTTGTTACGGATGATGAAGCCTTAATATCGCAGTGTGTTGAGGAATCCCTGAAAATTCTCGCAGAAAATTACTCCTCTCGGCCCGTAAACGCTCATCTCGCAACCGTAATTCACAGAAGGGTTTACGAGATTCTCGGCGTTGAGGACCCCTACGCTGAAGTGAAGGCAAGAGCCAATGAAGTGGCAATGCAGGTTTTACCATATGCCAGAGAAATTGTTGAAAGCTCTGCTGACCCCTTCAGGACTGCTGTGATAGTTTCAATCGTCGGAAACAACTTTGACTATGGTGTGCAGGGGCACAGGGTGGTTGAAAAAGAGTTTAGGGACTTTCTCCAGAAAAAGGTGGAAGAGGGGCTGAAAATTGACGATACTGAAAGAATAAAGGAGCTATCCAGCGGGAAGGTCGTATATCTGACAGATAATGCGGGTGAGATTTTCTTTGACACGCTCCTGATGGAGGAGATTAAGAGGTGGTGCAGAAAACTCACCGGTGGTGGTGAGGGGGAGGCCAATTATTAGCGACGCAACCCTTGATGATGCAAGGCTTGCGGGCGTTGATAAAATTGCGGATGAGCTTCTGACGAACGGGGAAGGAGCGATTGGCATAATAATGGAGGAGCTGCCAGATGAAACCAGAAAAGCGCTGGATGAGGCTGACTTGATAGTGGCTAAGGGAATGGCCAACTACGAGTGCCTTTCCGATGGCAGTTTAAAGCCGATAGCCTTCCTTCTGACCGCTAAATGCGAGCCGGTTGCGAAGGACATTGGTGTTAAAGTTGGAGATATGGTGGCAAAGGTGGTCGAATGATTCCGAGAGAAAGGGCATTAGTTGACCTCTTTGCTGCTATGGAGGGGCTGGCAGGCCCCGCCTTTGAGTGCACTTACTACCCCTGCCACTTCGATGGGCAGGACTGCTCGCTCTGCTACTGCCCCTTCTATCCCTGCCTCATGTACAGACTTGGTGGTGAAATCATTGTCTCGTCTGATGGCAAATACGTCTGGAGCTGCAAGAACTGCCACTGGATTCACGAGAAGGAGAATGTTGAGGAAATCCTCGCCTACTTCTCCGCCTTCCCGCGCCAGCTGCTTGTGGAAGCAGACTGGAAATTTTTCAGCAGGAGTCTTCAGGAAATCCTCTTTGGGGAGGAAGTTGGTTTCGAGAACGGCAGCGCCTACGATTTGACTCCTGCCAACATCCAAGGCTTCGAATGCGAGCCGCTGGAGGAGGGAGAGATTCTGGATGTTTCCATTGAGAACTTTGCGGTAACTGCAGTGAGGAAGCTGAGCAATCCTGAGGAGGCTGAAGGAGTTATTATTCCTGAGAAGTCGGGAAGAACTCTTATCGGCTATCTGGATGGGTTCGTGAAATGCACCTTCTGACCACCTCCAGAAAGCCGGGAAGGAAGACAAGGAGATTTGCCAAAGTTCTGGCCCGATTTTTCAACTGGAGGTATGTTAACAGAGGAAAGCTAAGCCTGGAGGACTTGGCTGCCCTGTCGGATGTATTCTGGATAATTTCGGAGGTAAAGGGCAACCCTGCAATTTTGAAGCTTTACGAAAGGGGGGAGAAGAGGCTTGAAATTAGCTTTACGGTAAGCAATGTGAATAAAATCAAGATGGATGACAGCCCTGTAGTCTTTAAGGGCAAGGCCCCCATTGACCCTCTTGTCTTTGGAGCAATCCCCCAAACAAAGGCAGGGTCAAAGCTGGCGAGGAAGGTGGACTTCAGAAAAAAGGTTGTTGTTAAAGGAGATGAATGGCTCTTTTTTTATGACAACGAGATGATTTTCAAGCTCAGAATTTTAAAAATCAGCCAAAACTTTCGCTGAAGTCGACGAACTCCTGCGGGATCTCATCCTCTCCCGCTTCGTCCATGACGTCCTCTTCCACGTATATCGGACATGAAGTTCTAATGGCAATCGCAATGCTATCGCTTGGCCTTGCGTCGATTTCTATTGTCTTATCATTTTGGCTCAAAATCAGCCTCGCGTAGAAGGTGTTGTCAATGAGGTCGTCTATTATCACCTTCTCAATTTTAGCGTTCAGCTTGCCGATTATGTCGACAAGCAGGTCGTGAGTCATGGGGTGGGGAGGAGCAAATCCGCGCAGAGCAGAGTATATCGAAAAAGCTTCTGCATGACCTATGTAGATTGGCAAAACCCTCCCATCCTCTGTTCTGAGGACAACTACCGGTGTAATACCAAATGCGGTTTTGACTCCAAACAGTCCGTAAACTTCAGCCACTAGCACAAAATCTGATATGTCATTAAAATATTAAATACTTTCCTCTGGCTGAAGGTTCTCCCCCTTGTAAACTCCCTCGTATCCCTTGGTCGGTGAAGAGAGCTTGAGAAATACGAGCTGAACGATCCTCGCGTTTCTTGAAAGCCAGATTCCGTACTCGTTGTGCACAACCAAGCCACTTCACTCCTCCCCTCGTATCCAGCGTCCCAAACCGCTGTAAGGATGTTGGCACCGCACCTGACAAGTGTTGACCTCGGACGCGCTATTGCCATGAGATCGTTTCCTAGCCTGATGATTTCGTTCAGTTTAACCCTGTAAACACCCTTGGGCAAATAAACCCAATCCTTGAATTTCACCTCTTCAAGCTCTGGCAACTCTCTTCTGCTGTTGTCGAAGTCAACCCTACCACAACTCCTCAACCTGTAAACGCTTCCCAGAGTGCAGTCAAAACCGTTTGGCTGAATCTGCGTTTCGAGGTCTATGTAGTTTTCTATCAACCTCTCCTTCAGGATCAGGTTCCTAATTTCGTCCGCACTGAGAACTGCCATGCTGCAACACTGCTGGAAGGAGTTATTTCTTTTTCTTCAGGATGTCGGGATAGTCAACGTAGTATGCGTCAATGCAGTCATACTTTCCCGTTATCTTTGCAACCTCGACGGCAATTACATGCGCGCAGGGAGATCTGCCCCTCAAATTTACGAGAAAATCGGGACACGTGCAGAACTCGCCCTCAACAACATACTCCTCTTTTCCGACAACTACAAAAAAGTCTTTGTACTTCTTGACTCTGTTCTCCTTCAAATACTCAAAGGCCTTGTCACCCCTCTTTCCGAAATTTAGCAGCAGCGCCCTGTAAAGCTCGTATTCACTGCCGCTCTTTGCTGCCTTTTCCACTTCACTCGGTAGGGGCATCAATCTTGCTTAACTCAATAACGGAGCTTATAGCGTCAATCCCATCAATCCAGCTTATTACTGCGCTATCTTCGGGAATGTCCAGCTCAGGAAGCTGCTCACCTTTAATAACCTTCGCCCCCATCAGCGCAACTGCATTCAGTGAGCCCTCGTAATCTCCGCTCCTTTCCTTTTTCAGAGCATCCTTGAGCAGAGCATCAAAGCTCTTTTTGCTAATTTTACCTTCAAAGTACAGCCTGAATGACAGCAGAACAGCCTTGATGCTTTCCAAAGTGAACTGGAAAAGGTCGTTTTTAAGCTCGTCTTTGAAGTCGTGGTTTGGTATGAGCTCGAAAATCTTCTCTATTTCCTTAACAGCGTCAGCTTTCTTAATTTCCCTCTCCTTAACAGCCCTCATCATGCTCAGGCAGGCGATTATGACATCCTCAAGCATCTGGTCAAACACTGCGAAGGTTTCTGGATTACCCTCATCAAGCTCGGTTTCGGCTATCTTGTTTATCCAGTTGCTGAACCTTGACTGGCTGTAGAACTCCATAAGTTTAATCCAGTTACTAAGGTTATAAGGATTTTGACAAAAATTTTTCAACTCCTCTTTCAACGAATGACATGCGTGAGTACAGGTTCAAGAGGGGGTTCAAGCCAACCGCAGAGAGACTTGAGGAGATGCTTACAAAGCACTTTGGTGGTTTTGAGGTTGATGGGGAGTACTACCTTGTGAAGGACTTCGGTGCAATCGAGGTTCTGAAGCTCAAGCTTGAGAACAAAAAGCTCTACGCCGAATCGAAGACGAGGCTGACGGATGATGAGACTGCTTTAAAGACCCTCAAAACTTATAACAGGTTTCTCGAAGAGCTTACAGGTTATACGGCAAAGGAGAGGCAGAAGCTGATGAAAAAGGAGGCTGAGAAAGAAGATTAACTCCAGTTAACCTCAACATCCTCTATTCTGAAATCGGGCCTGACGTAAGATTCCTCGATGGGAGTCTGGTATCCGTGCCTGTACATCAGCAGGCCAGTGTAGGCAATCATTGCTCCATTGTCCCCCGCAAGCTCCCTCGGTGGAACGTGGAAATTCGCGCCTCTGTCTTCGCACATAATTCTTAGCATCTCCTGCAGTCTTTTGTTTGCAGCAACTCCGCCAACGAGCAGCACCTCATCAAGCTCTAGGTAGGCAAGAGCCCTCTCCGTCACCTCTGTCAGCATTGCAAAGGCAGTCTCCTGAAAGCTGAATGCCACATCCTCCATTGCCACTCCTGAATCGTAGAGTCGCTGCGCTGCTGTCACCATACCGCTGAAGGAGAAGTCCATTCCCTTGACAACATAAGGAAGGAAGTGGTACTTTTTGCCTTTCCTTGCAAGCTCCTCTATCTTCGGCCCACCGGGATGCCTTAACCCCATGTGCCTTGCGAGCTTGTCCAAGGCGTTGCCGATGCCTATGTCAAGAGTCTCGCCAAAAACTCTGTATCTGTTTCCTCTCCTCGCAATAATCTGGCTGTTTCCACCGCTTACGTAAAGAGAGACCGGTTTTTTCGCCCCCGTTTTCCATCTTCCCACTTCAACATGGGCGAGACAGTGATTTACACCAACAAGTGGTTTTTCAAGCTTTATAGCCAGAAGTCTCGCGGCAGTTGCCACAACTCTCAGACAGGGCCCCATTCCAGGGCCTTGGGAAAAGGCAATGACATCGATGGAATTTTTATCGACCTTCTCAAAAACTCTCGAAAGCAGGGAGGGTAGCCTTTCGCTGTGGTGCTGTGAAGCCTCTCTTGGATGTATCCCTCCCTCTTTCGGGATGTAGGGGTCATTTTCGAGGGCTATAACGCCCTCCTCGTCGACAACACCTATGCTCAAACTCCAAGCTGTGCCCTCTATTCCGAGAGCAATCATTTCTTCTTGAATTCCGTGTAGCCACACTTGCCGCAGCTCAGTCTGTCCTTGTGCTCAGCCAAGAAAACTCCCTCACCACATCTTGGACAGAATTTCTTCTTCCTTACGACTTTCTCTCCCTTTATCTCGTAGTACTTGTAAATGCTTTCCGCACCTTTTGCCATTTTTCCACCTCCTCAATTCACTCCTCAGCAGCGGCAGCTTCAGCCTGCTCTTCAGCTTGCTCTTCAGCCTCCTCAACCTTATTCCTCTCGATTATGTGCTCCTCCTCTATTTTCTGCAGGTCCTCAACAGTGTCGTAAATTTTGACGTAGCAACTTGCCTCTGTTTTGCCGAATTCAGTTTTTATGTAGTCTACAACGACTCTTTCCAGTTCGGCGTTCATCAATCCTGCTATCTTTGCTCTGACTTCCTTTCTGGAGGGTGTTTTACCCTCAAAGCTCAGTCTGCAGTAAACCTCTCTCCTCTTCAGCAGAGGGTTGTGCCTTTCCTTCTCAACGTAAACCTCCAAGTCAATCACCTCCAAGCAAGTACTTCAATTCATCACACTCTCCGAGTATCTCCATCTTGTTAATCAGGTTGAGTATTAGAACTTTCTTCTCCTCGTCAACTTTCAATGCCACAACACCCTCTCCCGGCTGACCGTAAATGATCAAAGCCCCAAGAGGGAGCAATTTTACTAAAGGAACGACTGCAAGGTCTTCTTCTCCGTCAACAAATACGAGAACTCTCTTTCCCTCTTCACACATCCTTATTGCCTTGAGAAGGGCAGAAATCAGCTCGCAGGAGATGTGGGCAGGAGGGTTTGATGTCTCGATTACTTCATCGAAGGCATCCTTTTCGAACTCAACATTTTCCTCTCTCAGCGTCTTTCCGTCGGCAACAGCCAGATCTGGGGTTAGCCCGACTTTGATTGCTGATGCAGTTACCAATCTCCGACAGTGCAAAAAAGCTTTGCCTCTGGGATCTCCTCCACTTCAAGCAGCAGTCTCTCTCCTTTACCCCGGTAAAGCTTCCCGTGTGGCCTGGCAAGCTCTTCGCGCATGCTCTCAGGAAGTCTCAGCCCCTCATCCTACCCTCAGGGCGTACTTACCCGGAATTTTGATTTCGAGCCTCTTCGCAATCTCACTCTTCTCAGGGTCAACGATAACCACGTAACCGTACCATTCCTTCGTTAGCTCAGTGCTTCCGCAATTTCTGCAGATGTTGGTATCCACATTTATGAACCTGCAGTTCTTGCACGCAAGCTCGGCCATCAAACCTCACTCTCCTTCATGAGCTTCTCAATCTCCTCCTCAATCCACTTCAGCGCTCCAAGCCATGGCTGCCTCATGGTGAGACCTATTTTGCTCTTCTCAGGCTCTCTCTCCTTAAGGCTGAGCGAAACAATTCTTGCCCTAACCTTGTCACCCTCCTGAAGAACCTTCTTCGTCTCCCTGCCCACCAGCCTCTTGTTCTTCTCATCAAACACCATGTAGTCGTCAGTAACCTGGCTCATGTGTAGAAGAGCGTCGAATGGGCCAATAGAAACGAAAGCCCCAAACTCTACGATTTCGATAACCTCTCCCTCCACGACCTCTTGGTGGAGCGGTCTGAAACATATTGCGTTGAAAACAACGTCGAAGTAAACTCCTCCGTCCCCCTCTATAATTCTACCCTCTCCTATTTCTTCTATGCTCTCAATGCCTATAATCATTCCGTACTCTCTGTCGAGCCTGCCCTCAAACTGCTCCCACAGGAGAGAGTTAACTACCTTTTCAATGTCTTCTCCTAGCTTTGATGGAGGAACCCTCACAGTATCTCTGAGTTTTATACGGGCGTACATAAAATCATCACCGCAGCCTTTGCTGGGTCGGGAAGCAATATAAATTTAACTAAGGGTAAAATTCGTCTATTAAAATCAAACCCATGCTTCGTCGATTTTGCTGAAAAGCTTAACAATGAAGTTCACGCTCTTTGAGGTGAACTCAGCTAAAACTCTTGCGTAAGCTTCAGATAAAGTTTCGTTGTCTGAGTACGGGTAGCTTCCGTTCTGCAGAACCTCAGCCTCCTTTCTCAGAATCAAACTCAGGCCCTTTGTCCCGTTTACGTCGCCAAAAACAATGGTGCTATTCTCGCCAAGTGCATTGATGGCATCATCCAACCTTTGAGGACATGTTCCGGTCGATTTTGAGACCTCATCGAGAAGAACAGTGGTTACCTCATTGTTCACCGCCATTACAGTCAGCGTTCCGTAAATCACCCCCCAGAGGTTCTGATAAACTGCGTCACTCCCAGAGTTGTCGAGTATTTCCACAAATTTGTTGTTCATCTCAAGGTTAGAGATAGTGTTTTTCAGAAGTACAACAGCAAGCTGCCTGGAATCCATGGAGAAGTCCTCTGCGAATGCAATTGGTGCGATAAGAAGTGAGGCCAGTGATACCACCAACAGTTTCTTCATGCTATATGATGTGCTTTTACCAATATAAGTTTTAAGTTGAGTTGATGATTATTAGAGTGAGAATTTTTATCTAAACGGAAAAATTAAATGTATTGCATTGATATGGCAGCACATGAAATTGAGGTGGCAAACCATAATTCTAATACTGCTGGTAGTGGGAGGAGCTTCAGCCTCTGCAATATACTTCTCAGTGAAGGGGAACGTGGACGTAATTGACGACGAGATATCCGTTTCTCCTAAGAGTTTCAGCATCGACATTGCGAGAGGAGCGCATTACGTGAAAGAGGTGACGGTTAAAAACTCAGGTGGAGAAGCTGAGATCTACTTCGAAGACGTTGTTGAAGGTCCAGACAAAAACGCAATCCGCGTCTCCTTCCATGCTGAAAGTGGAGAGAGCATATCGAGGTCAAATAAGCTTAAGCTATCTGCAGGCACGGCAGAAAATCCCTCCGAAACTGTGGTTCACGTGCACATTGATGTTGACAATGACGCTCCTTTGGGCGCTTATTCTATCTACATCCATGCCAGGCAATGAAAAACCTTAAATTTTTTTGTGAGAAGGGTTGAAATGGCAAAGATTGCAGTAGTATCCTTGGGTGGAGCAGGGACGAGCATAATGAGAGAAATGCTCAGCATAACCTCTGATTTCGATGCATACAACGTCAACGACAGGAAAAGTCTGGAAAATGCGAAGTACTTTGGTTACGAAGAGATAGAGGTTCTTGCGGAGGAGCTTTCAGGCTATGACTGTGTCGTCTTCACAGCAGGCCTTGGATCGAGAAGTGGGGACGTTTTAACGGATCTGTACGGGATGCTCGGTGGTGTTAGAAAGCTTTGCTTCCTCGTAACACCGTTCTACTTCGAAATCGAGAGGTTGATGAGGTCTAGAGCGCAGATCGGTAAAATTATGACAGATGAATTCGAAGGAGCTGTTCTGACACTGAATTCTCTCCTGCGAGATATGGAGGAAGCTGAGCCGAGTAAAAGCAAGCTGGAGAAACTTGTAAGAAGGTTTGACAGAGAAGTGGCGGGGCTTATTGTGGAAATGATGCAGGAGGTAAGATAAAAAAGTTTATTTTTCTGGAACACCATTTCCTTCGATGATTGATGAAAAAAATCTTAAGATCATGGAAGCTATAGCCAAAGGCCTCTCCCTTGAAGAAATCGCTGAGTACGCTGGAGTTTCCAAGAAAACTGCCTATAACAGAATAAAAATGCTTGAAGACCTGGGGATAGTTAAGAAAGTGAAAAGAACCTGGGAAATTGATTACAAGAAGGCAGAGTGCGACACAATCGGAATTCTCCTTTTGGGGGTGCACAACGACTACGAGGGGCTGAAAAAGATAACGGAAAGACTGGCGAAATTTGACTTCGTGGAGAAGATTTACAAGCTCGTTGGCTCAAACTACAACCTTCTGGTTGTTGTGCGGTACAAGAATTTGAAGGAGCTCGTTTCAGAGGGCGAGAAGTTCCTGGAGTGGTTGCAGAGGAGCGGGATAAAGATTGATTCAATGGCTCAGTTTGTTGGTGAGACTGTAAAGGACAGCCAACGTACAATCCTGGTGTGAATTGCGACTGCATTACCATTTTTGGTAAAAAATTCCACTTTTGTTGAAATTCGTGAGGCAATGCCTACACTGTTGAGAAACACTTAAATAATATCATTATCAAACTGAATTATGAAGGTTCTTGTGGTCGGTGCGGGCACGATGGGGCACGGAATTGCTGAAGTCTGTGCCCTCGCTGGAAATGAGGTAATTCTCTGCGACATAAACGAGAACATTTTGAAGAATGCCCTTTCAAGGATTGAATGGAGTGTAAGAAAGCTTGAGCAAAAGGGAAGGATAAGGGGAGCAGATGAGGTGCTGAGAAGGTTGAAAACCACAACGGATTTGGCCGAGGCGGCAAAAGAGGCTGACTACGTCATTGAGGCTGTTGTTGAGAAAACTGAGGTGAAACATGAAGTTTTCAAAACGCTTGATGAGAACTGCAGGGAGGATGTAATTCTAGCTACAAACACCTCCACAATTCCAATAACAGACATAGCGGCCGCATTTAAAAGAAAGGACAAGGTGGTCGGACTTCACTTCTTCAACCCTCCAACACTTATAAGGCTTGTTGAAATCATCAGAGGTAAGGACACCAGCGATGAAACCGTCAGAAAGACTGTTGAGTTTGCCAAATCAATTGGAATGGACTACGTTCTTGTGGAAAAAGATGTTCCTGGCTTTTTAATTAACAGAATAAACATAAGAAGTTTTTGTGGAGGCAATAAGACTGCTAGAGGAGGGATTCAAGCCTGAACAGATTGATGCAGCCGTTAAATACAGAGCAGGCCTGCCCATGGGCCTCTTCGAGGTTGTTGATTTCAGCGGAGTTGACACGGTTTACAACGTCCTCAATGAGGTCAGAAAAGGGGATTTGAGGTGGAAATGCCCGAACTGCTCGAAAGGATGGTCTCAGAGGGCAGGCTGGGAATGAAGACTGGCAAGGGGTTCTACGAGTACAGTGGCTTTTATGCGAGGGCAAAAATCTCAAAGGATCTTGCTTACAGTGTTAATCCAATAAATCTGCTGTCTCCGGGAATTAACGAGGCTGCCTGGTTGATAAGGAACGAAATCGCAACAAGAGAGGACATAGACAAGGCAACAGTTAAGGGGATGGGTTATCCAAAGGGTATTCTGGACTTCGCCGATAGCTACGGCATTGACAGGGTCATCTCCGTTCTGGAAACGAGGAAGGGAAAAACCGGGCTGAAGGAATACGAGCCCGACGAGCTGCTGGTTGAGATGAAGAATGCTGGAAAGCTCGGCAAGAAGACTGGAAAGGGCTTCTACAGCTGGAACTACGAGCTTGAGGACTTCGGTCCGGTGAGATACGAGAAGAGGCACAACTATGCGGTTATAACAATGAGAAGGCTGAGAAACTCAATGCCTTGAACGAGGAAATGTGGGTGGGG
>LZQN01000041.1_pt1 | contig 36107 bp, 37 predicted proteins | sample 768531 | NCBI WGS metagenome assembly LZQN01 (sample SAMN05207080, study PRJNA324506) | oil field metagenome | isolation source: sample BH-FW-7 from oil reservoir | place: India: Bombay High | collected 2015-12-02
TAACTCATCAGCCTTATTTAGGTTTAAGAATTATGATTATGATTTTGCAAGAGTCGGAATTGCTCAGTATGGATATTTGGACACGGATTCTATCTTTGAAGTGCCGATGAATTATCATGTGAACTGTTTTGGCAAAAATCAAATTTTTGACGAGGCAAAAAAACTAATAAAAACTTTATGTGAAAAAACTTTTTATACCTGTGCCAAACTTCCATTGCGCTAACTCATCAGCCTTATTTAGGTTTAAGAATTATGATTATGATTTTGCAAGAGTCGGAATTGCTCAGTATGGATATTTGGACACGGATTCTATCTTTGACAATCCAACTTAAAACCTGTTATGTCTCTTTGGGCAGATAAAATTGTTACAAGAATACTGAAAGAAAATCAAAGAGTTGGTTACGGCGGAAAATATATGGCACAAGAAGATATGAAAATTTCCACATATAAAGTCGGTTACGGAGACGGTTTTTCAGACTTAACGGTGAACAAAAATATTTAACACCCAAAGGCTATGAAATTTTAGGAAAAGTCTCTATGGATAATCTTTCTATTAACAGTGAGGATGAAGAGGTTTTGTAATTTCGATGATGTAAGAGAATTAGCCAAAATTCACAATACAATCACTTATGAAATAACAACAGCTTTAAAGAGCATATTCCAAAAGAGATAATATGATAAAAAACTTTTCTTAATCTCTCTTATCTTTTCAACACTATTCTCTTATACTTTTGAAGAGGTTAGAAATTTTGAGAAAAGTAACGGCACTATAAAGGCATTAAGTTTTTATAAAGAGCTTGCCGAACAAAATAATACAAAAGCTATGATGCACCTGGCAAAAATATATTTAGAAGGAAAAGAGATTGAAAAAAGTTTTTCCAAAGCCAAAGAGCTTTTGGAAAGAGCCAGCAAACTAAATGATAATAAAGCCTCTTTTTATTTAGGAAGATTCTATTTATCTAAAAAAACACCCTATTTCAATCCGGCAAAAGCCTATAACAGTTTTGTCAAAGCGGCAAATAATGATTATGCACCTGCGCAAAATATGGTCGGAGAGTTTTTAGTAAACGGAATTGCCGTGGACAAAGATTATAAACTTGCCGTAAAACTTTTTGAAAAAGCTTCAAAACAAGGTTTTATAGATGCACAATGCAACCTTGCTTTTATGTATGCAAGCGGAAAAGGAGTTTTTCCAAACTTTGGTAGAGCTCATCAATTTGCAAAAAAGGGCAAAGAGCTTGGAAATAAAAGATGTATTAAAGTTTGGAATGATTATAAATTAGAAAAATATCCCGAAGATAAAGGCTGGAAATTTAACTTTTATACCAAGCCTTAACTCCTTATTTAAAGTAAAAAGAAAAAAAAGATTGACGCAGCTTGCCTGAAAAGGAGTTTACGCAATAGAGAGTTTCGCCTTAACCTGTACGAGCAGGAATTTATGGAAGATTACGATCGGGAATTGATTAAAGTAAAGACTTCGGGCTTTGCTGTGGGGCGGGCTAATGGTTTATCTGTGGTAGAAGTGGGGGATTATGTTATGGCTTTCCCTCACCAGATTTCCTGTACTGTTGGAGTAGGACATGGGGGAATTATTGACCTGGAAAGAGAGGCTGAGCTGGGAGGTCCTATTCATACCAAGGGCATGATGATTTTGAAGAGCTATCTACAAAACCTCTTTGCCCAGGATAAACCTTTGGTGCTTTCAGGAAGCCTTTGTTTTGAACAAAGTTATGCTCACATTGATGGAGATTCTGCCTCTGGAGCAGAGCTGGCTGCCTTATTATCTGCCTGGCCAGGGTTCCTCTTAATCTTCTTTGGCTTTTACTGGAGCAGTGAATCAGGCTGGGGAGATTATGGCTGTGGGTGAGGTCTCCAAAAAAATAGAAGGTTTTTTTGCTGTTTGTGTGCGCAGAGGCCTAAGTGGCGAGCAAGGAGTTATTATCCCCAGGGATAATGTGGTGCATTTGATGTTAAAGGATGAGGTGGTGGAGGCAGTAAAGGCCGGGAAGTTTCACATTTATGCTGTTTCCACCATTGAAGAGGCCCTGGAAATTTTAACAGGCAAAAAAGCTGGTAAACCTTTGGCCAGAGGGGGATTTAGTCCTAATTCCATCTATGATCTGGTAGATAGAAGGCTAAAAGAGCTCGCCTATCTGGCAGAAAGAAAAGTGGGCTTTAGAAAACGGAAATCCACTTAACTTAAAAAGAAAACTCCTCTTTTCCCATGGCCTTATTGAGATTGGCCAGGGCAATAAGATAATCGGCCATGGCCTGGATGTAATTGGCTTCAGCCTTGCTTAATCTGGCCTGGGCGTCTAAGACATCGGTGTTGGTGCCTACTTTGGCTTCATAACGGGCCTGGGCCAGACGGAAACCCTCTTCAGCTTCAGCCAGACCCTTTTTAGCCACTATGATGCTTTGTTTTTGGCTTTGCACTTTGAGGTAGGCAGCTTTTACTTCAAAGGAGAGAGTGTTTTTTAGATTTTGATATTCTGATTCCAATCTAAAGATATTGCTTTGGGCCTGTTTTACCTTATAAAAGCTCTGACCAGATTCAAAAAGATTCCACTTCAACCCTACACTTACCTGCCACTGACTGGGATCTTTAAACTTGGTGCCATCTACCCGGGGATCTTCTCCATATCGATAGTAATCAAAATCAGCCTCTACCTGAGGGTAAAAGCTACTTAAGGCCAGTTTTTTCTCTTTATGGGCAATTTCCACGCTTTTTTGGGCTAAAATAAGATCTGGCCTATTTTTCCAGGCTTCTTGCAAACATTCTTCCAGGCTCAGGTTTAAAGGTAAAAACTTTAACTCTCCGATGTAATTTTGCTCTTGAGTGATGGGAATATTTAAAAGGGAATTTAAAAGTGCTGCCTGAGTTTTTTGTTGGTTTTGAGCTGCAATAAGGTATTGCTCAGCTTGAGAAAGCTCCACTTGTGCCTGTAATACTTCTATTTTGGGTTTTAGGCCTACATTATAGAAGTTGGTAACTACCTGGAGATGGCTTTTTAATCTTTCTGTGCTTTTGAGGGCACTTTTGACTTCAGCTTGGGCTTTTAAAAAGTTGAAAAACTCTCTTCTATTTTGTAAGCCAATTCTATCCTGGCTTGCTTGAGGCGTAGTCTAGCCTGTTCTTTTTCCAGCTTGGCCTTTTGATAGTCATTTAAAAGATAAAAACCTGTGAAAAGAGGCTGACTAAGATTTAAATTCAAAGTCCAGAGGTCTTGGTCTCCTGCTTTTTGCCCTTGACTCCTGGGTTCTTCATCTAAGTGAAGGTAAGAATAGTTAGTGGTTAAGGATGGTCCAAAACTTCCTCTTTTGGCTTTGAGGTTGTACTCACTGGCTTCTAAGGCCTGTTTATAGGCTTGAAGAGAGGGATTGTCCTTAAGGCCCTTTTCTAAAGTCTGCTGAAGATTGAGCGCTTCTTGTCCATAGGCAGGGGTTAGAAGAAAAAAACAGAAGAAAAAGAATATTAATTTTTTATACATAAAATCCTCCCTATTTACTCTAAGACCACAGGTTTAAATTCTTTTCCACTGGATTGCATAAAAAAGATCAAAGGGATTAAGATTGCTGTTAAACAAGAGAAGACCAAAAAGCAATCATTAAAGGCCAACATCTGGGCTTGAGCCAGTACCTGTTTATATAATAGGGCCAGAGCCTTTCCCTGAGGTAAGAGGGCTTCTTTTCCCTCCAGGAGCTTATTTAAGAGATAGGCTTTGGCTTTTAATAAAGGATTAAAGGGGGTGATGTGCTCTACTAAAAAGTTCTGATGTACTTGAGAGCGCTGCGAGAGCAAAGTGGTGCCTATGGCTGTACCAAAACTTCCGCCCAGGTTTCTCAAAAGATTAAATATACCTGTGGCATTACCCATTTGCTCTTTGGGGATATTGAGATAGGTGGCTGCACTTAAAGGCACAAAGAAAAGTCCAAGTCCAAATCCTTGAATGATTCTAGGATAAGCTATACTGAGAAAATTGGCACTTAAATTAAAATCAGACATTAAGTACAGGGCATAACTGGCAATGATGAGCCCCAAAAAGAGGAGGTATTTGGGCTGTACCCCCCTTTTCATCAGTGCTCCGGCTATGGGCATAATCAAAAGGGTGGAGATACCTCCTGGGCCCAATACCAGACCAGCCCAGAGAGCAGTATACCCCATGAGCTGTTGTAAATATAGAGGTAGCAGGACTATCCCTCCAAAAAAGGAGAGAAATCCTAAAAACATAATAATATTTCCCAGGGTAAAGGTACGGTCTTTAAAGACTTTTAGGTTTACTACTGGGTTTTTACTTTTTAACTCCCAGAGTACAAATAGGGTGAGGCTAATGGCTGAAATAATACTCAAGGTAAGTATAAAGTCAGAATTAAACCAATCTTCTCTTTCTCCCTTATCCAAGACCACTTGCAGGGCTCCCAGCCCCACAACAATTAAGCTCAATCCAATATAATCAATATAGTTTTTGGCCTTATTTTTGAGATAGCTGGGATCATAAATAAAAAAGATAGTTAAGAGGATGGCCAAAATACCTGCTGGTAAATTGATATAAAAGACCCAGCGCCAGGAAAAGTTATCCGTAATCCATCCCCCTAAAACCGGACCTATGGTAGGTGCAAGCACCACTCCCATACCAAAAATGGCCATGGCCACTCCGTGTTCTTTGGGCGGAAAGGTCTCTAATAAAATAGCCTGAGAGAGAGGTTGTAATCCTCCCCCCCCCAATGCCCTGGAGAATTCTGGCCAGAATAAGGATTTCCAGGCTGGGTGCTGCTCCACACAATATGGAAGCAAAGGTGAAGAGAAAAATGGAAAAAAGCAAATAGCGTTTACGTCCAAAAACACTGGCTAGCCAGCCGGTAATAGGAATAATAATGGCATTGGAAACCAGATAGCTGGTAAGCACCCAGGTGGACTCATCTACTCCTGCGTTCAAACTTCCCTGAATGTGGGGAAGAGATACATTGACCACACTGGTATCCATTACTTCAATAAAGGTAGGCAGGATAACCGTACCTGCTATTATCCACTTATTTACCCTGGGTACAGACACTTACTTGGCACTCCTGAGTCTTGGACCAGTTTTTCAGAGGTAAACACAGTTACTTCCAGAGAGAGCCCCACTCTTAGAGGATATTCTGCAGGAATGGGCTCGGTAAAAAGAATTTTTACCGGCACCCTTTGTACTACTTTAATCCAGTTCCCTACAGCATTTTCTGGAGGTAAGAGGGAAAAGGTGGTGCCTGTGCCCGCTCTAATTCCTACAACTTTTCCTTCCAGTTTTAAGCCCGGATAGATATCTGGCTCAATAATTGCTTTCTGCCCCAAATACATGTGTGTTAACTGAGTTTCTTTAAAATTGGCCTCTACATAAATTTTATCTAAAGGAACAATGGCTAAAAGGGGTTCTCCAGGTTGTACTTTTTCACCTATCTGTATGCTTTTTGAGCAATATAGCCAGAAATAGGAGCAGTAATTCGAGTATAGCTTAAATACAGTTCTGTCTTTTTTATTTTAGTTTCTACTTCTTCTAGTTTGGCTTTTAAATTCTTTATATTGAGCTTTGTTCTTTGGACATTTAACTGAAGAGCCTTACTTTTTTCTAAAATAGCTCTGGAGCTTCTAATTTGACTCTGGGTTTGCTTATTAAACTTCTTTCAAAGGATTCTATTTTTTTGTCAATGGAATTCTACTTTTGCTTGTAAGATATTTAAGTTATTTTCCTTTTCTTCAAATTCTCTTGGAGATATTAGTTTATTGGTGATTAAATCTTTGTAACGCTTATAGTCTTTTTGGGCCTGGTTTAATAAAATTATGGTTTCTTCTCGTTGTTTTTTTAATCCTTCTAGTTCTTTTTCTGTCTGAGTTTTTATGTGTATAGCCTTTTTAAGATTGGCCTGGGCATTTTCTAAATCAGCTAAAGTGGTTTTATCTATCATTTCCAGGTTTATCTTTTCTGCTTCCAGAGCACTTAAAATTTATTCTTTAACGGCTAAAAGGGATTCTTTTTCTAACTTTAATTCCCTGTCATCTAAAGTTAAGAGTAAATCACCCTTTTTTACGTAATCGTCGTTTTCTACTAATATACTATTTATGGTACCAAAAATACGAGAAGAAATTTTAGCCATATCAGCATGAATATAAGCGTCATCAGTGAACTCCCGTCCTCTAACCAGGAAAAACCAGTAAAGAAAAGAAAGTATGATTAAAAGTATTACGATAGTCATAAATATCTTTATTCTTTTTTGATGTCGATGGTTATTAAAATTATTATTCACTTTCCACTCCTTTGAAAAATATTTCAATAATCAAATCAACTATTTCTTCAATTTTATTAAGCATCAAAACTTTCATCTTTGAATAAAGTTTTTAAGAGTAATGTATAGTAAATCATAGAAAAGAATAATTTAGCTAAAATATCTTCATCAAAATTTTTATTTTTTTATTTTCTATCCCTTTTTTTATAGATTTTTTTATAGGTGTAAAAAATTTTTTTCTTACTTCCTTTAAAAAGGAAAATAAAAAATCATTTTCTTCCAAAGCACTATAGAGAATAATTTTAAGAAAGTAGTATCTTGAATATTTCTCTGTAAAAATCTAATAGCACATTCTCTAAGTTCTATTTTTAGATTGTTTTTAGGTTGTTGTCCACTGGGAAAGTAAAAATCTATATCTTGAATTTTTTGATTTAAAATTTCTTCGTAAATCTCTTGTTTATTTTTAAAGTACTTGTAAAGTCCGGCTTCACTTAAGCCAGCTTCTTGAGCTAGCTTCTGGGTTGTGGTGCCTTTAAATCCCTTGCTGGCAAAAAGTTTTTTGGCAGCCTGCAATATCTTTTGTCTTCTTTCTCTTCCAGTAAGACGCATAGGGTAAGTAAATGTTTACTTACCTTTCTGGAGTCAATTATTTTTTTACTATAAAAGGAAGTGATTTAATTCTACTAAAGAGGTTCCTCTGGCTTTGCCTTGCCAGGAGTCATGTTGTTCCAATTCTAATAAGATGTTTTTTATTACCTCTTGCTTATTGCCAGCCCAGGTAGGTGCGATGAGTTCCTGGGGTTGGGGGTCGCCATTTAGGCGGTGGACTACTATGTCTGGCCGTAAACTTTCCAAGCCTTTTCTCAGCCAGGTTACATACTCTTTTAAGCTTAGAGGCATATATTTGCCCTCTTTGTAGAGGTCAGCCAGCCTGGTATTAGCGCAAATATAAAGATTATGAAACTTTATTCCTTGGACAGGTAGACTGTTGATAAACTCGATGGTTTGCAAAAAGTCTTTTTCTTTTTCTTGAGGAAGTCCAGCGATTACATGCACGCAGGTTTTAAAGCCAAAGGAGTGCACCCTTTTTACTGCTTGACTAAAGTCTTCTTTAAGATGACCTCTGTTGATGAGGGCAAGGGTGCGGTTGTGAGCAGATTGAAGGCCAATTTCCAACCACACTTCTTTAAAGTGGTATTTAGCAATTAAAGAGAGCTTTTCCTCATCTAAACAATCTGGTCTCGTGCCCAGGCATAGGCCAGCTAGCTGAGGGAAGGAACTTATTTCTTCCAGGACCTTTTTAATTTTTTCCAACGGTCCGTAAGTATTGCTGTAAGATTGAAGGTAAGCCAGGAATAATTGAGCTTTGTATTTTTTTGAAATTTTGCTTGAAAGTAGCTAAATTGTTCTTTAAGAGATAAACCCTTGGTTTTTAAAGAGGTTCCTGAACCCTGAGGGTTGCAAAAATACATCCTTGAGTGGAAAGGGTGCCGTCTCGGTTGGGACAGGAAAACCCTGCATCCAGAGGTATTTTTGCACTCTTTGACCAAATTTTTTCTTTAAATATAAATTTAGAGGAAAATATCTCATCATAGCTATTGAGTTTTTTCTTCTCTCAAGTTAGGAGTCTAAACCTAAAGTTAGTTTGGAGTTAGAATATGTTTAAAGTATTTAATAAAGTTTTAGGAGCCTTTTCTTCTGATTTAGCCATTGACCTGGGAACTGCCAATACCTGTGTTTATGTGAAAGGTAAAGGGATAGTTCTCAATGAACCTTCTGTGGTGGCAGTGCGTAGAGATTTGCGCTCGGGCAATAAGGTCCTGGCTGTAGGTTCTGATGCCAAAAGAATGCTGGGCCGAACTCCGGGAAATATTGTAGCTGTAAGGCCTATGAAAGACGGGGTAATTGCTGACTTTGAAGTGGCTGAGGCCATGCTCAGGCATTTTATCTGCAGAGTGCATAATAGTAGAAGGCTGGTTCGCCCCAGAATTATAGTGGCCGTACCTACAGGCATTACTCAGGTGGAAAAAAGGGCGGTTAGAGAGTCTGCCCAGAGTGCTGGGGCCAGGGAAGTTTATCTCATAGAAGAACCCATGGCTGCTGCTATTGGTGCTAATTTGCCCATTACTGAGCCTACTTCCAATATGGTTGTAGATATTGGAGGTGGAACTACTGAGGTGGCAGTAATTTCCCTTTCTGGAGTGGTCTATAGTCGGTCTGTGCGGGTTGGTGGAGATAAAATGGATGAAGCAATTATTCACCATGTAAAGAGAAAATATAACATGCTTATTGGCGAGAGCACAGCAGAAATGATTAAAATTAATATAGGTTCGGCCTATCCTCTACCAGAAGAAATGGAAATGGAAATTAAGGGCCGAGACCTGGTCTCTGGTATTCCCCAGCATATTACCATTACTTCTGAAGAGGTGAGAAAAGCCATTTCTGAACAGGTGGAAAATATTGTACAAGCAGTGCGCATTGCCTTAGAGCAAACTCCGCCAGAATTGGCTGCAGATATAGTGGATAAAGGTATTGTTTTAACAGGAGGCGGAGCCCTGTTAAAAGGATTAGATGCTCTAATTAGAGAGGCCACAGATTTACCTATTACTGTAGTGGACGATCCCCTTTCCACTGTGGTTTTAGGAGCAGGTAAGGTCCTGGAAAACCTGGATGTTTTAAAGGAGGTAACCATAGATTAAGCGTACTTCTACTAATCTCCTGAGGCTTTTTTTTCTTTTTCTAGCCCTGTATCTTTTGCTTTATACTCTTAACAGTAAGACTGCTATTTTGGATAAAACCTTGGGCAAGGCCGGGCTGGAAGTGGTAGGCTGGATTTTAAAGCCTGTAGATTACTTAAAGGAAAAGGGAGAGTATTTCTGGAATTCGTATATTTATCTGGTAAATTTAAAGCAGGAAAATGACCTTTTAAAAGAACAGATAGACAAGCTGCTTCTAGAAAAGCATAACCTGGAATTTAAACTAAATACCTTGGAGCGTTTTGCCAGTATTTTTCACCTTAACCCCTTTCCTGAGTATAAATATATAGGAAGTAGAATCCTAGCCAAGCGTTTAGGGCCAGGGGGGTTATTGGAGACAATTGTCCTGGATAAGGGAGAGGTTCAGGGACTAAAGCCAGATGATGTGGTTTTAAGTCCTTATGGAGTAATTGGACGTTTACAAAAAGTTTCTCTTACTTCTTCTCTAGTACTTCTGGCCTGTGACCTAATAGTAAGATTGCTGTTGTTTCAGCCAAACACAGGGTTCCTGGCGTCTTAAAGGGAGAAGGGCCTGGTTCCTTGCTTAATTTGCTTTATGTCCCTAAAAATGTCAGTCTAGATAAGGGAGAGATTCTTTTAACTTCGGGTACGGATGAACTTTTTCCACCAGGTTTGCCTATAGCCAAGATTGATTCTTTTAAATCTCAAGATATCTCTCTTTTTTTGGAAGTAAAAGCTTCTTTATTAGTTGATCCTTATCTTTTGGAAGAAGTTTTGATTTTAAGGCCATGAAAAGTTTATTTGTTTATTTGCTTTACTTTTTCTTTTCTGTATTTTTCATGTCTTATTTTCCTATAGTTGAAACTTTTTCTCCTATTTTGTTTTATAATTTAAAGAGAGGAAATTATACTAATTTTTGGGTTTTAGGTATTATTGCTTTAGCTTTTTTAGAAGGTGTATCTATTTTAAGGTTTTCTATTTTTTTTACCGTTTTTATTTTGTACAATATTTTTTTGTTTCACTTGATAAGTGAGTTTATTGATTTTGAAACTGTAGTTTTTGATGCTATATATTTTTTTATGGTTTCTTTGTCCTTGTTTTTATTAATTAAGGAATCACAAATCCTCCTGGATATATATATTAAAAATATTAACACCTTGTTATATTTTTTATTTTCCTTTTTTATGTATAATATTTTTTGTTTTGTAATAAAAAAATATGAACTTACTTAAACCGAAAATAAATTGGGAAGCAGACTATTCTTCCAAGATTTTAGTTTTATTGGTATTTTTTGTGGTATTTGTATTTGGTGTGAGGTTATGGTTTTTACAGATTTTAAAAGGTGAGTATTTTGCTAAGAAATCTTTGGATAATAGGACGCGGATTGTAAAGGTGTATGCCCCTAGGGGGCTGATTTTAGATAGAGAAAAAAAACTTTTAGCCTTTAATGAACCTGCTTATGACTTAGCTATTATTCGAGAAGACTGTAAAGATAAAGACTGTAAAGAAGAATTAGATTCTATAAGTATTCTTTTAAAAAAAGATCTTACAGAATTGAAAGAAAAATTTTTTACAGGTAAAAAAAGAGTAAAAGTTTTTGAACCTCTTATTTTGTCAACTAACTTAAGTTTTCCTGAATTAGCTAAAATAGAGTCTAGACTTTATAAGTGGCCGGCTTTGAAGATAGTTGTAAGACCAAGAAGAAAATATAATTATGCTTATGCCTTAAGTCATGTTTTAGGTTATGTAAGTTTGGCTAGTGAAGAAGATTTAAGTAATGATTTAAATTTAGATCCTGGAGATTATATAGGTAAAAGTGGAATAGAAAAGAGTTATGAAGACATCTTAAGAGGAAAAAAAGGGAAAAAAAAATTAGAAATTGATGCTGTTGGTAGAGTTTTTAAAGAGTCTTTAATCGAGCTACCGCAACCTGGAAAGGATTTGTTTCTAAGTATAGATCTGGAGTTGCAAAATTATATTTACCATCTCCTGGAAGGAAAAGCTGGAGCGGTGGTAGTGTTGGAGCCGGAGACAGGACAAATTTTGGCTTTGGTAAGTTCTCCGGGGTATGATTTAAATAGGTTTGTTTTTGGAGTAAAGGAAAAAGAATGGAAAAGCTGGTTAAAACATCCTTTTCATCCTTTGCAAAATAAAGTCATTCAGGGGACTTATCCTCCAGGTTCTGTATTTAAGTTAGTTATGGCAGGTTTTTTCTTGAATCGACTATCTCTTGATCCTTTGGAGTCAGTATTTTGTTCCGGAGATTACAAATTGGGGCTAAGGGTCTTTAGATGCTGGCGTAAGGAGGGACATGGCTGGGTAAATTTAAAAAGGGCATTAGTGGAGTCCTGTGATGTTTATTTCTACAAACAAGGAGAAGGCTTAGATATTGATGAACTAAAGTCTTTTGTCGTAGCCAGTGGTTTTTCGAGGCTTACTTTGATTGATTTACCCTATGAAAAGGCAGGATTTTTCCCCAGTAAAGAGTGGAAGAGGAAACGATTCAGAGAAGGCTGGCAAAAGGGGGAAAATTTGAATATATCCATTGGGCAAGGCTATGTCCTGGTAACTCCGTTGCAAGTAGCTAAATTTGTAGCAGGTATTGTCAACAATGGAATTACTTATAAACCTTCTTTGCTTTTAAAAGAAAAAAAAATGTTTCCAGAAACATTGCCTTTTTCTCAAAAAAGTTTGGAGTTTATTCGGAGAGCCATGATTGAAACAGTGGAAAACGATCGAGGAACAGCCAGAAGTTTAAAAGAGCGAGGCATAGTGATAGGCGCTAAAACAGGTACTGCGCAAGTAGTAAAATTAAAAGAGGAAGACTTGGAAAAGGAAGTGGAAGAAATTCCTTATAAGTATAGAGATCATGCCTGGATGGCCAGTTTTGGGGTAATTAACCAGAAAAAGTATGTGGTAGTTTGTTTAATGGAACATGGTGGGCATGGGGCTTCTGGAAGTGGTCCTATTGTAAAAAAAATATATACATATCTAAAACAGAAAAATGATAGATAGAAGACTAATTGAAAATATAGAATTTTAAATTTTTTTCTTTAGTAATTATTCTTTTTATAATTGGAGTTATAAATCTATTCTCTGCTAGTGTCTATAGATTAGAGGACGGTTTAAATTTTACTCCTTTTTTTATAAAACAATCTATTTGGGGTTTAATTGGTTTTTTGCCTTGTTAAGTTCTCTCTTTATAGATTATAGACATTTAAAATATATATCTATCTATTTTTATGGTGTTTCTATTGGTTGTTTATTAGTAGTATTTAAATTTGGAAAAATAGTTTATGGAGCTAGGAGATGGATAGATTTAAGGTTTTTTAGTTTTCAACCCAGCGAAATGGCTAAGATTGCCACTCTCATTTTAGTTGCCTATTTACTCAGTAAAACAGAAGGTGTTTTAAGTAAAAAGGATTTTTTTAAGATTAGTTGTATTGGTTTAATTCCATCTTTTTTAATTATGAAACAGCCAGATTTAGGTACAGCATTGTTATTGCTTTTAATTATTGGAGGGATGATTTTTTATAAGGGAATTCAAAAGAGATTGGTAAAAATTATTGTCTTTTTATTCCCTTTAATTTTACCCCTTTTTTGGTTTTTTTTACATGATTATCAAAAGGAGCGAATTTTAAATTTTCTAGATCCTTCTAGAGACCCTTTGGGGGCTGGTTACCATGTCATTCAGTCCCAGATAGCCATCGGTTCTGGTAGACTTTGGGGTAAAGGTTTTTTAGCTGGAAGTCAAAGTCAACTAAGATTTTTACCTGAGAAGCATACGGATTTTGCCTTTGCTGTGTTTGCAGAGGAGTGGGGCTTTATGGGGACTATTTTTTTGCTTTTTTTATTTTGTTTTTTTCTCTATTCTATTTTGCAGATAGCTTTTCAGGCCAAAGATGCCTTTGGTCGTTATTTGGGAGTGGGAATCTTTTTTTACTTTTTTTGGCAAATTGTCATTAATATGGGAATGGTCCTGGGTTTAATGCCTGTGGTGGGAGTTCCTCTTCCCTTTATTAGTTATGGAGGAACTTCTTTAATTATTAACTTTATTTTAGTGGGGTTGGTGATAAATGTTGGTATGCGGCGCTTTATTTTCAAAAAAAATCTAGGAGTGAAGAAATGGGCAAAGACGATTTTAATGCTTTTTTGGGTAAAGGTACCCATTATGAAGGGAAACTGGTATTTCAGGGTACGGTGCGTCTGGATGGTAGTTTTAATGGCGAGATTGACTCTCAGGGAACCCTGGTTGTGGGACAAGAAGCTGAGGTAAAGGGTAATATCAGTGTGGAGCAACTTATGGTCAGTGGAAAAATTGAGGGAGAAGTTAAGGTTGCCAATCGAGCTGTATTTTATAAGGGGGCTCAGTTCTTGGGTAATTTGGAAACCAGTGTTTTAGTGGTAGAGGAAGGTGCCCAAATTCATGGTCAAGTAAGCATGAAAAATGGGGTAAAAACAGAGTCGTTAGAAAATATGTGAAATCTTTAACAATAAATAGATTAAGGGTTTGTAGCCTGTTTTTAGTTAGTTTTTTGTGAAAAACTCTTTGACACAGGCCTTAAAATTAGCTAAAGCCCGACTGACTTTGAACAAAAATTCACATACTTTGAAGGGGGCACTATGATTGAATTAAATTTTACCTTTTTTGTCCAACTGGTTAACTTTTTGATTGCTCTCTTGGTTTTAAACCTCATTTTATTTCGTCCTATTCGAGAAAATCTGCGTAAAAGAGCAGAGCTTATGGCTTCTCGTTTGGAGGAAATAGAAAAGTTTTCCAATGCAGCAGAAGAGAAGCTTTCTTCTTATGAAGTTTCTCTGGATGAAGCCAGAAAGCAGGCTCAGGAAATCAGGAGTAAATTAAAAGAAGAAGGGTATGCAGAAGAAAAGTCGTTAGTGGAAGCAGCTATGGGTGAAGCTGCTGGAGTGATTAAGAGTGCTAGAGAAAAATTTGAGCAAGAGCGTAATGCTGCTTTAAAGAGCTTAGAAGCAAAAGTAAGTGATTATGCAGCAAAAGTGGCCTCCAAGATTTTGGGAGGAGCCTAAAAAATAGGGCAAGAGGAGGGCGTAAATTGAGTAGCAGGTGGAAAAAAGTCTTGTGGTTTAGCCTGATGTTCCTGCTAACGGCAGGGATAGCCTGGGCCTCAGAAGGTGGTGGAGGTCATGGCGATAAGTGGATGAACTTCCTTTATCGAGTGATTAACTTTGTCTTGGTGGTGGGAATTATTTATAAGCTGGTGGGAAAACGTATTCGCGATTTCTTTTCTGGGCGTTCCTATCAAATTGAAAGTGAATTGACAGATTTAGAGAACAGGAGAAAGGAAGCTGAGGCAAAGCTAAAGGAAGTTGAAGGTAAAATTGCTAATTTAGAGCAGGAGCGTGAGGCTATTTTGCAGGCAGCTAGAGAGCAAGGTGAGGCTGTGAAAGCTCAGATTATTGAGAAGGCCAAAAAGTCTGCAGAGCAGATTAAAGAACAGGCCAAGATTACTGCTGAGCAGGAAGCCAAGGCTGCCTTTGATCAGGTAAAGGCAGAGTTGGCAGACAAAATTGTAGAGGCTGCCGAAAAGATTATTCAAGAGAGGCTAAGTGGAGATATTCATAAGAAACTTATTAATGAATATCTAACAAAGGTGGTGGTAAATTGAGAGGGAACATAGTAGCTAGAAGGTATGCAAGAGCCCTTTTTGCCCTGGGTCAAAAGGAAGGGCAAGAGGCTTTAGAGAGGTATGGCAAGGGCCTAGATGCTGTAGTTGAAGTTTTGAATGTAGCCCCTGAGCTTCTTAGAATATTTGCTAATCCCATTTTTACTGTAGAAGAAAAGAAGGCAGTTTTAGCTAAGGTTCTGGAGAAGATCGAGCCAGAACCCATGATTAAAAATTTCTGTTTTCTTTTAGCTGATAAAAACCGTTTGGCCTTTTTGCCAGAGATTCAGGCTTATTATAGCCATCTTTTGGACTTGGCCAGTGGTGTTATCAGGGGCGAGTTGTTTACAGCTATCGAACTGGAAGAAGAGCTAAAATCAGAGATTGCTACCAAGTTGGCAGAGCAGTCCAAAGCCAAGGTGGTCTTGGATTATAAAGTAGATCCAGGCATCTTGGGTGGACTTATTTTAAAGGTAGGGGATAAGGTTTTAGACGCCAGTATTAAGGCTCAGTTACAAATTTTGAAAGAAAACATAAAAAGGGGTGAGTAGTGGCCATGCAAATCAGAGCAGAAGAAATTAGTCAAATCATTGAGAATCAGATTAAGAAACTACGAACAACGTGTAGAGATGAGTGAGACAGGAGTGGTCCTGTCTGTGGGTGACGGTATTGCCAGGGTTTATGGCGTAGAAAATGCCATGGCAATGGAGCTTTTGGAGTTCCCTGGCGGTGTTATGGGAATGGTTCTTAACCTGGAAGAAGACAGTGTTGGTGTTGCCCTTTTGGGTGAAGATACCCACATTAAAGAGGGTGACCTGGTCAAAAGGACGGGCAAAATTGTTCAGGTACCTGTAGGTGATGCAGTTATTGGTAGAGTTATCGATCCTTTGGGTAATCCTTTAGATGGTAAAGGTCCTATCCAAGCCAAAGAATATCGTTTTGTAGAAATTAAGGCTCCAGGTCTTATGGCTAGAAAGCCAGTACATGAACCCATGTATACTGGCTTAAAGGCTATTGATGCCATGACTCCTATCGGACGTGGTCAACGTGAGCTTATCATTGGTGACCGTCAGGTAGGTAAGACTGCTGTTTGTATTGACGCCATATTAGCTCAGAAGAATTCTGATATTTACTGTTTTTATGTTGCCATTGGACAAAAGAAATCTACAGTGGCTCAGGTGGTAGACACCCTGGAAAAGCATGGAGCCATGGAATACACTACAGTTATTGCAGCTACAGCTTCTGAACCTGCTTCTTTGCAGTTTATTGCTGCTTATTCTGGTTGTACTATGGGTGAATATTATAGAGATAATGGCAAGCATGCCCTTATTATTTACGATGACCTTTCCAAGCAGGCTGTGGCTTATCGTGAAATGTCCTTGCTCTTAAGACGTCCTCCAGGACGTGAGGCTTTCCCTGGTGACGTTTTCTACCTGCACTCCCGTTTGTTAGAGCGTGCAGCTAAGATGCATGACAGCTTGGGTGCTGGTTCCTTAACTGCTTTGCCTATCATTGAGACCCAGGCTGGTGACGTATCTGCTTACATTCCTACCAACGTTATTTCCATTACTGACGGTCAGGTTTACCTGGAACCCAACCTATTTTACGCAGGTATTCGTCCTGCTATTAATGTTGGTTTGTCTGTATCCAGGGTTGGTGGTGCTGCTCAGATTAAGGCTATGAAAAAGGTTGCTGGTACCTTGCGTCTGGATTTGGCTCAATATCGTGAGTTGGCTGCCTTTGCTCAGTTTGGTTCTGATTTGGATAAAGCTACCAAGCAAAAGCTTATTCGTGGTGAAAGATTGGTAGAGCTCTTAAAACAACCTCAGTATCAACCCATGCCTGTAGAAGAGCAGGTAGTATCCCTTTATGCTGGTACTCGTGGTTTTATGGATGATTTACCTGTAGAAGCTGTAAGAAAGTTTGAAGATGGACTTTTGGATTACATGAGAAATCAAAGAAGTGATATCTTAAATGAAATTAAAGAAACTCAAGACCTAAGTCCTGAGTTGGATAAGAAACTTGCTGCGGCTATTGAGGAATTTAAAAAGACCTTTAAGGCTTAAAGGGAGATAATATAATGGGTGCATCATTAAGGGATATTAAGCGCAAAATAGATGCGGTCAAAAAGACCAAACAGATAACCAAGGCCATGAATATGGTGGCCTCGGCAAAGTTACGCAACGCCCAGTTGCGAATTGAGCGCTTTCGTCCCTATGCTGATAAATACTATGAAATCATAGCTGACCTTTCTGGCAGGGCAGATGCCTCTATCCATCCTCTTCTGGAAAAGAGAGAAGAGGTAAAGACAGTAGGCATCCTCCTGGTTACCTCTGATAAAGGGCTTTGTGGTGCTTTTAATACCAATTTGTGCAATGCTGCTAACAAATTAGCCCTGGAAAAGAAGGCCGAAGGAAAGGAAGTAAAGTTTATCTGTGTAGGGAAGAAAGGCCGGGATTTTTTCAAGAAAACAGAGTTTGAAGTTATAGAAGCAAAAGCAGATGTCTTAAATAACTTTGACTTTCAGCTAGCCAACGAGACAGGTGAATTCCTTATCAGTAAATTCTTAAACCAGGAACTGGATGAGGTATATGCTATCTTTGGTAAGTTTGTTTCTGTGGTCAAACAGGACCCGGTAGTAAGCAAGATTCTTCCTGTAGAGTCAGAGGCTGAAGCTGGAGCAAGTAGTGAATATATTTTTGAACCCTCTGTGGAAGGTCTTTTGGCAGAACTTTTACCTCGCTATGTAAAAGTCCAAGTGTACAGAGCTTTACTGGATACTTCTGCTAGTGAACATGCTGCCAGAATGACTGCCATGGATAATGCTACTAAAAACTGTGATGAGTTGGTTAACTCTTTAACTCTAGTCTTTAACAAAGTAAGACAGGCAAGCATCACTGCAGAACTTATGGATATTGTGGGTGGTGCTGAAGCCTTAAAAAATGCTTAAACTAAGAGGGGGCTTTTAAAATGAGTGAAAATATAGGCAAAATTGTGCAAGTTATTGGTAACGTTATTGACGTGGAATTCCCAGAGGGGAAACTTCCTAATATTTTGAATGCCTTGGTTTTGAACAACCCAACTATTAGTGATGAACCTGATAACCTGGTTGTAGAAGTTGCTCAGCATCTTGGAAACAATGTTGTTCGTTGTGTAGCTATGGATACCACTGATGGTCTGGTTAGGGGTATGCCTGTAAAGGATACTGGTGCTCCTATCCAGGTGCCTGTAGGAAAGTCTGCTTTGGGTCGTGTATTGAATGTAGTAGGACGTCCTGTGGATGATATGGGGCCTGTTAAGGGCGAAAAGATGTATCCCATCCACAGAGAAGCTCCTGCTTTTGTAGAGCAAAGCACCAAGATTGAGCTGTTGGAAACAGGTGTTAAGGTTATTGACCTGCTCATTCCCTTTCCCAAGGGTGGTAAGCTGGGAATGTTTGGTGGTGCTGGTGTAGGTAAGACCGTTATCTTAATGGAGCTTATTAATAACATCGCTAAGCAGCACGGTGGTATTTCTGTGTTTGCTGGTGTTGGTGAAAGGACTAGAGAAGGTACTGACCTTTACCTGGAAATGAAGGAAGCTGGCGTATTGGAAAAAGCTGGTTTGGTTTATGGTCAGATGAACGAGCCTCCAGGAGCTAGAGCTAGAGTAGCTTTGACTGCTTTGGCCATGGCTGAATACTTCCGTGATGAAGAGAATCAGGACGTACTTCTGTTTATTGACAATATTTTCCGTTTTACTCAGGCCAACTCTGAGGTATCTGCGTTGCTTGGACGTATGCCCTCTGCAGTAGGTTATCAGCCCACCCTGGCCACTGACCTTGGTGCCTTGCAGGAAAGAATTACCTCTACCAAGAAGGGTTCTATTACTTCTGTTCAGGCTGTTTACGTACCTGCGGACGACTTAACTGACCCTGCTCCTGCTACTACCTTTGCTCACTTGGATGGTACCATCGTTCTTTCCCGTCAGATTGCTGAGCTTGGTATTTATCCTGCGGTGGATCCCTTGGATTCTACTTCTCGTATCCTGGATCCCAATGTTCTGGGTAATGAACACTACATGGTTGCTCGTCAGGTACAGCAGATCTTGCAGAAATATAAAGACTTGCAGGATATTATTGCTATCCTGGGTATGGATGAGCTTTCTGATGAAGATAAGCTTATCGTATCCAGAGCTAGAAAAATTCAAAGATTCCTGTCTCAGCCCTTCCATGTTGCTGAACAGTTCACAGGTAAGCCTGGTCGTTATGTAAAGCTGGAAGATACCATTAGAGGATTTAAGGAAATCATCGAAGGTAAGCACGATGATGTGCCTGAGCAGGCCTTCTATATGGTTGGTACAATTGAGGAGGCTTTAGAAAAAGCTAAAGAAGCATAAAAAAAGGTGACATCATGGCACGTACATTAAAGTTAGAAATAGTGACTCCAGATAGAAAGGTTCTTTCTGAGGAAGTGGAATATGTAGCTGCTCCTGGAGTAGAGGGTGAGTTTGGGGTCTTGCCCAACCACATCCCTTTTCTCTCTGCTTTGGGAGTGGGCAGTCTTTATTATAAAAAAGATGGTAGACGTTTTTATGTCTTTGTTGCTGGGGGATTTGCAGAAGTAGGTCAAAATAAAGTCTCTGTGTTAGCTGAACTGGCGGAAAAGGCTGAAGAAATCGATGTGGAAAGGGCCAGAAAGGCTTTGGAAAGAGCCCAGCAAAGACTTCAAGAACAAGCAGATAGAGAGGCTTATGCCAGGGCAAAGGCTTCTCTTGCCAAGGCCTTACATAGAATGCGCTGTAGAGAAAGTGCTGTACAGGCTGGCACTTGCAAAATGTAATTAAAAGTTAGCTTGCTTTTTAAATGCCCCACTCTTAAATAGTCAAAGAGTGGGGCATTTCTTTTTAAAGGAGTAATGAATTTATGCAGGTTTTGGGGATAATTTTAGCTGCAGGAAAAGGGACGAGAATGGGGCTGACAGGTCCCAAGGTGATGCAGGAAATACTGGGAAAGCCTTTACTCTGGTATGTGCTAAAGAGTTTAGAGGAAATAGCTGATACAGAAGTTTATCCTTTGATAGGACATCAAAGGGCAGTTATAGAAAATTATTTCCCAGAATATAAAGATAGATTTATCGTGCAAGAAAGTCAGCTGGGTACCGGACATGCCCTGCAAATGGCCTGGCCTTTAATTGAGCAAAAAAAGCCAGAGTATATCTTGGTTACCAATGGAGATACTCCTTTAGTGGAACCTGAGCATTTTAAATTGTTATTGGATAGAGGGAAGGATTTTGACTTGAGTTTTCTTTCCTTAACTCTGGAAAATCCCAAAGACTATGGACGGGTGTTGAGAAATGCTAATTTTGAAGTAGAAAGGATTGTGGAAGCCAAAGACCTATCAGTACAGGAAAAAGTAATTAAGGAAGTAAATGCTGGAATTTATTGTTTTAAATTCAAATTTTTACAGGAATGCCTATTTGAATTAAAGGCAGAAAATGCTCAAAAAGAGTATTATATTACCGATTTGATTGGTATAGCTAAAAAAGAGGTTTTAAGGTTGAAGGAGTCAATTTAGGTAATGTTTCTGAGTTGTTGGGCATAAATACTGTTTACGAACTTAGCTCACAAGAGGAGTTTTTACGCCAAAAGATTGTAAATTACTGGCAAGAGCAGGGTGTACTTATCAGACAACCCTGGGGTGTGGTCATTGGACCTGAAGTTGAACTGGAAAAGGGAAGTATCCTGAGTGGCCCACTTCACCTTCTGGGGAAAACCCGAATTTATGCTTCCGCCAGGATTGGTGCTTATACCTTTATTAAAGATTCTGAGATTGAAGGTACCATCCATGAATTTTGTCATGTAGAAGGGGCTGAGGTAAAAAGAGGAGTCAATGTAGGACCTTATGCCAGACTTAGGCCTGGAGCTTATTTAGAAGAAGAATCCAGAGTTGGTAATTTCGTAGAAGTGAAAAAAAGCAGACTGGGACGAGGCAGCAAGGCCAATCACTTAACTTATCTTGGAGATAGTGACATTGGACCTGGAGTGAATATTGGAGCTGGTACCATTACTTGTAATTATGACGGTAAAAACAAACACCAAACCATTATAGAAGAAGGTGCTTTTATTGGCAGTAATACTGCCCTGGTTGCTCCCATTAAGATTGGCAAAAGAAGTTTAGTGGGTGCGGGTTCCACCTTGACTAAAGAGGTGCCAGAGAATACCCTGGCTATTGCTAGAGCTAAACAAGTGCTTCTACCCAGAAAGAAAAAAGACTGAGATGGAACAAATTAGCTTGCTGGAAAAAAAAATTGAAGAACTCTTACTTAAACAGCGCAAAATTTTAAAGGAAAACTGGCAGTTAAAAAGAGAGCTTGAAAAAGAAAATCATAAAAAACAACAGGTTAGGAAAAAGATAGAGAAGTTGTTGCAAAAAATAGAAGAACTAAATATAGAATAAGAAGGATGACTGGCTATAATTTAAAAATTTTAGGAATGGAGGTATCTTTTAAAACTGATGTGCCTCCAGAAAGGGTGAATAAAGCCAGGTCCTTGTTAGAAGAACGTTTTAAGGTGTTGGAAGAGAGGGGAAAAAAGCTAAGCAAAGAGAAGTTGCTTATATATTTAAGTCTAAGCTTGGCAGATGACTACCTGGAGTTGGAGAAAAAGTTTCAGCAGGTAGAAAGTCGTATCTCCAGGCTTTTAGATAGATTAAACCGAGAAGAATAATCTTCCTGAAGGGTTCGTGATAGTGGGAATAATTTTTGAGCCAATGCTTACCTCTTGGGAGCCGTTGTGTAGCTCTGGTGTGCAGGCCTCTTGTCTGACAAGAGGAAGCCTAAAAGAGTTACTTTGGCGCCCACCTATACATAAGAGGTTCAAAATTACCCGCTACACGGCCTTTTGGGGTTTTATCTAAAAAGGCACTTCCTGTTTTCTTTTCCCCTCTTAATAGATATTTTGTTTTTGCGCCTGAAAGAGGCGTTACTATATATATTTTAAGGAGTTAGCGATGTTAAGTAGTATCATTATTACCGCCTTTATTACTTTTGGAGTTGGAGCTGTTGCTGGGATTTTCTTTTATAAATACTTTTTAGGTAAAGAATTAGCTGAAAGTAAGAAGCTAGCTGACAAGATTTTAGAAGAAGCTAGAAAGGAAGCCAGTGCTCAGAAAAAAGAAGCTCTATTACAGGCCAAGGATGAAATATTTCGTCAAAAAAGGGAATGGGAGCAGGAATATCGGGAAAAGGAGAAAGAGCTTAAAAAGCAAGAGCAGCGCCTGCAGGAAAAGGAAGAGCGTTTAGAAAAAAAACTAGAAGATGTTTCTCAAAAGGAGCGAGAACTTCTTTCCTGGGAAAGTAAACTCAGTAAAGAGGAGAGAAGGCTAGAAGAAAAAAGAGCAGAGCTGGATGCTTTGATTTTGGAAGAGACCAAGAAATTAGAAGAAGTTTCTGGCCTTACCAGAGAAGAAGCCAAAAAGATTTTACTGGCTGAAATGGAAAATCAGGTTAGGCATGAAGCAGCCAAAAGAATGCGTCAGATTGAAATGGAAGCTCAAGAACAGGCTGCCAAAAAAGCCAAAGAAATTTTGGCCACAGCTGTACAGCGTTATTCTGGAGAATATGTAATTGATAATACAGTTACAGTGGTAGAACTTCCCAGTGAAGAGATGAAGGGTAGGATTATTGGACGAGAAGGTAGAAATATTAGGGCCTTAGAGGCTGTTACTGGAGTTGACCTTATTATTGACGATACACCAGAGACAGTAGTCCTTTCTGCCTTTAATCCTTTACGCAGGGAAATTGCCAGACAGGCTTTAGAGCGCCTTATTAGTGATGGTCGCATTCATCCTGCCCGTATTGAAGAGGTGGTGCAGAAAGTAGAAAAGGAAATGGAAGACAAGTTAAAAGAAATAGGAGAACAGGCCACCTTTGATGTGGGTGTGCATGGTATTCATCCAGAGTTGGTGAAACTTTTGGGTAGGCTTTATTATCGAACCAGTTTTTCTCAAAATGTCCTGCAACATTCCTTAGAAGTAGCCTTTTTGTGCGGAATTATGGCTGCTGAATTGGGATTGGATGAGAAAATAGCCAAGCGAGCAGGCTTGCTTCATGACCTAGGCAAAGCTGTGGATCACGAAGTAGAGGGCCCCCATGCCTTAATCGGAGCTGATTTGGCTAAAAATATGGAGAGAGTGAAGAAGTGGTGCATGCTATTGCTGCTCACCATGAAGATGTAACTCCTTCCAGTGTGTTGGCTGTTTTGGTCCAGGCTGCAGATAGTCTTTCTGGAGCCAGGCCTGGTGCTAGAAAAGAACTTTTAGAGAATTATGTAAAGCGCTTAGAGGAATTGGAAAACATAGCTACCAGCTTTGATGGCGTGGAAAAGGCCTATGCTATTCAGGCAGGAAGAGAGCTTAGAGTGATGGTGGATTGTGAAAAGGTAGGTGATGAAAATACTTATCTCTTGTGTAAGGATATTGCCAAAAAAATAGAAGAAGAAATGACCTATCCTGGACAGATAAAGGTCACTGTAATTAGAGAAAGAAGGGCTGTGGACTTTGCCAAGTAAGTTCAGGGTATTGTTCTTAGGAGATATTGTGGGCCGCAGAGGACGAAAGGTAGTAAAGTCCTTTGTAGCCAAGGTAAGAAAAGAATATGAACTTATTATTGCCAATGCAGAAAATGCCTCTGGCGGTTTGGGACTGAATGCCAAAAATGCCTGGGAGTTAAAGAAAGCAGGCATAGACATTCTAACCTCTGGTAATCATATCTGGAAGTTTAAAGATATAATTAAGGTTTTAGAAACAGAAGAGTGGATACTTAGGCCTCTAAATTATCCTTTAGCCCCTGGACGGGGCTTTACTTTTTTTCTCTTCCACAGGGAGGAGAGATTCTGGTGATTAATCTGCAGGGCAGGACTTTTATGGAGGCTATAGATTGCCCTTTTTTAGGTGTAGATAGGTTGCTGGAAGAGCTCAATTTTAAGGGACCTGTTATAGTAGATTTTCATGCTGAGGCTACTTCTGAAAAGGTGGCTATGGGCTATTTTTTGGCCGGGAGAGTCAGTGGAGTCTTGGGAACCCATACCCATGTGCAAACCAATGATTGTAGAATACTGGATGGTTTTACCGCTTATATTAGTGATGTGGGCATGTGTGGCCCTGTGGATTCTGTTTTAGGAATGGAAAAAAGTATTATTATAGAGAGATTTTTAAGCAAGCGTCCACAAAAGTTTGATTTGGCTAAGGGAAAGGTCAAGGTTTGTGGACTGAGCTTGACTATAGATAGGCTTACTGGCAGATGTGAGGACATTGCTTTTTGTAATTGGGAGGAAGAAAATGATTCCTGTTGAAGAACAGTTAGCCCTTATTAAAAGAGGGGCTGTGGAAGTTATTGAAGAAAAAGAATTGGTGGAAAAAATTAAAACCAGGAAAGTATTACGCGTCAAAGCTGGGTTTGACCCCACTGCTCCAGATTTGCACCTGGGACATACTGTTTTGATTCACAAACTCAGACACTTTCAGGAGTTGGGCCATCAAGTTATTTTTCTAATTGGTGACTTTACTGGAATGATTGGCGATCCCACAGGTAAGTCTGAGACACGGAAAAAACTTACCCGGGAAGAAGTGCTAAAAAATGCAGAGACTTACAAAGAGCAAATTTTTAAAATCCTGGACCCAGAGAAAACTGAAATCGCCTTTAATTCTTCCTGGATGGATAAGTTTTCTGCTGCAGATTTTGTGGAGTTGTGCTCCAAATACACAGTAGCCAGGATGATGGAAAGAGATGATTTTAGCAAGCGCTGGAAAGAAAATAGACCCATTTCCATTCACGAATTTCTATATCCTTTGGTGCAGGGCTATGATTCAGTGGCCTTGCAGGCAGATGTGGAACTGGGGGGGACAGATCAAAAGTTTAATTTGTTAGTGGGAAGGACCCTGCAAAGAGAATATGGCCAGGAGCCCCAGGTAATCTTGACCATGCCTATTTTAGAAGGCCTGGATGGGGTGCAAAAAATGAGCAAATCCCTGGGGAATTATATTGGAATTACTGAGCCTGCCAAGGATATGTTTGGTAAACTCATGTCCATTTCAGACGAGCTTATGTGGCGTTATTATGAGTTGTTGTCCAGTAAGTCCATGGCTGAAATTGAAAAGATGAAGGAGCAGGTGAGCAAAGGAGAGCTTCATCCCAAAAAATGTAAAGAAGAACTGGCCCTGGAGATTACTGCCCGTTATCATGGAGTGGAAGCAGCCAGAAAAGAATTAGAAGCCTTTAACCTGGTCTTTGCCAAAGGCAATATTCCAGAAGATATTCCTGTATTTGAAGTTAAAGAGAAAAAAACAATTGTGGATATCTTATTTGAAAGTGGATTATGTAAATCCAGGGGTGAAGCCAAACGATTGTGTAAGCAAAAGGCCATTCATCTGCCGGAAAAAGACAATCAGAGTATAACTGCTATTGATTTTGTGTTTGAGCCCGGGGAATATGTCCTTAAGGTGGGAAAAAAAAGGTTTTTAAAGGTAATAGTAGATAAATAAGTTGTTTTTAGAAACAATGGATAAAAAGATGCTGGAAAAGAATTTGCTTTTAAAAAAAATAAAAGCCTTTTGCCTATTAGTAAAAATAGAGCATTCTGTTTTTGCCCTCCCTTTTGCCTATATTGGCCTTTTTTGGTCAGCTAAAGGTTGGCCTGGCTGGAAGAGTTTTTTATTTCTCACTTTGGCCATGGTGAGTGTGCGTTCTTTTGCCATGGTGGCCAATAGATTGGCTGACTTAAAATTTGATGCCAAAAACCCCAGAACCCAGGACCGTCCTTTAGTAAGTGGAAAGATAAGTGTAAAGGAAGGCTATCTCTATTTAGGTGGGGCTGCTTTAATCTTTATCCTGGCCTGTTTGGGGTTAAATAAGCTTTGTTTTTACCTTTCTTTTCCAGCACTTATCTGGTCTGCAGGTTATAGCTTTAGTAAGAGGTTTACCTGGTTTTGTCATTTTATCTTGGGCTCTGTATTGGGACTTGCTCCCATAGCTGGATGGATTGCTTATAAACCTGAGTTTGCCTTGCCTCCTGTACTCCTGGGATTGGGCGTTATGTTTTGGGTAGCTGGCTTTGATATCCTTTATAGTTTGCAGGACATCCAATTTGACCAGCAGGAAAAGTTGTTTTCTGTTCCAGCTTGTTTTGGCCTAGAAGCTGGTTTTGGTTTTGCCATGCTTTCTCACTTTATTGCCTTTTTATTTTTTCTTTTAGCTGGCTATGCCTTTAGCAGTGGTTATATTTATTTTTTAGGGCTTTTACTGGTAGGTATTGTTTTAAGCATAGAGCATAAAATTATTTCTCCTAAGGATTTGAGTAAGATTAACCTGGCTTTTTTTACCTTAAATGGTTTTATTGCCATTTTTTTGTTTTTAATTGTGTTATTTGATTTATATGTAGGAGTTTAGCTATGTTATCTTTTCCTCAATATAGGGGCAATTTATCTTACCGATGTCTTTCTTGTGGGCAAGAATATCCCAGTTCTAACCTTTATTATACCTGTCCCGAGTGTAAGGGTGTTTTTTTGCTAGTGGACCATAATTTTTCTAGTTTAACGCAGAAAAGCGGCTCAGAGTGGCAGGAAATTTTTGATAATAGAGCCAGAAGTAAACGTAAGGCCTTTAGAGGAATTTTTCGCTATTATGAACTTATGGCTCCTATTTTAGAGGAAGAGGATATTGTTTATCTGGGAGAAGGACATACTCCCATCGTAGAAGCCAGTGAAAAACTTAGCAGGTATGTTGGTCAGCCTTTAGCTTATAAAAATGATGGGCAAAATCCCAGTGCATCTTTTAAAGACAGGGGCATGGCCTGTGCCTTTAGTTATTTAAATTATTTGGTGCGTAAACATGGTTATAAAAAGATTTTAACCATTTGTGCTTCTACCGGGGATACCTCTGCTGCAGCTGCCATGTATGCTGCCTATGTGAGTGAGTCCATTGGTTCAGTGGTACTGTTGCCTAAGGGTAAGGTTACTCCCCAGCAACTGGCTCAGCCCCTGGGCAGTGGTGCTCTGGTTTTAGAGCTTCCAGGAGTCTTTGATGATTGCATGAAGGTAGTGGAATATCTGGCAGACAACTATCAGGTTGCTTTACTCAATTCTAAAAATGCCTGGAGAATTTTAGGCCAGGAAGTTATGGCTTTGAGATTGCCCAGTGGTATGATTGGGATTTAGCCAACAAGGCTGTTTTTGTGCCCATTGGCAATGCAGGAAACATTACAGCAGTTATTAATAGTTTTTTAAAGTTATATAAATTACAAATAATTTCCACTTTACCCAAAATTATTGGAGTCCAATCTGAGCACGCTGACCCTGTGTTTAAATACTATAGCCAACCCAAGGACAAGAGAAGGTATAGTCCGGTAAAAGTAAAGCCCAGTGTGGCTCAGGCCGCCATGATTGGCAATCCGGTTTCCTTTCCCAGGGTAAAAGGGCTGGTAGAAGAGTATGAAAATCTGGGAGGAACTTTTTATGTGGTGCAGGTTAAGGAACAGGAAATTATTGAAGGCATGCTTTTAGCCAACAGGCATGGCCATATTTCCTGTACCCAGGGGGGAGAATGTTTGGCTGGACTTATCAGAGCCAAGGAAGAAGGGTTACTGGATAAAAGGGAACTGGCAATTTTAGATGCTACTGCTCACATGCTCAAATTTGTAGGTTTTCAGCAGATGTATTTTGAGAATTCCTTTCCTCCTGAATATGGCATTACACCTAAGAAAGAATTAATTAACTGGCCTAAAGAGGTTTTATCTGAAGAAGAGAAAAGTCAGCTTGATTTTCAGGATTTTGTGCAGAAGGCAGGCGAAGCCATTGTCCAGACTTTGGGAATAGAAAAAAACGAGGAGTAGTAGATGACCAAGATTCCAGACGGACCTTTTTATTATCCCAATCCCTTGGATAAAAAAGAACGCATGTACGTGCGTAAAAATGAACAGGGAGAGATAGAATTTCGATTATGGCACCAGGACCACCCTAGAGTCTGGGAAGAGCATGGCTGGCTGGATTTAGGTATCGTAAAAAGGGCACTTAGCCTGTATCAGGGCAAAGACAACCCCTTAAAGTTATATGACCTGGTTATAGCTAGAGCAATTTTAAAAGAGTGGGAAGAAAAAAATAAAAAATAAGAGCCTTATTTTTTTAAATCACAGGCTATTTCAGAATAACACTTTACCTGATTACGCCCACCACTTTTGGCTGCATAAAGGGCTTTATCTGCTTTACCAATAAGGTCTTCAGGCAAATCAGAAGGAGCTACCTCGGCTACTCCTATACTCACACTAAAGTGAATAGGGGAAGTAGTTTTTCCATCTTCTTGTCTGGGCACAAACTGGTAGCGGTTGATATCTAGCCTCAGAGCTTCTGCTCGTAAGTAGGCTTCTTTTTCATTTAAGTCTTCTAAAATTACAGCTATTTCCTCACCCCCATAACGACAGGCCAGGCCACTAGAAACATCAGCGTGGGACTTAATAATTTTAGCAGCAGCTCTAAGCACATCGTCTCCAATCAAGTGTCCCCATTTGTCATTTATGGACTTAAAGTGGTCTATATCTATCATAAGTAAAGAAAGTTTGCGGCCACTTTTTATCAGAGCTGGAGCAGTTTCTTTGATATAACGGTCAAAAACACTGCGATTAAAAAGATTGTCCAGGAGGTGGTCATATCTGGCCTTTTCTTCTAACATTTTGGCCTTTTTTTCCCACTTTAGGGCTTCTTTTTGGTTGTTTTCAATGATAGTGGTCACTTCTTTTTTGATAAAAGTAATTAAGTCTCTGGGGTTGGGATTTTTTTCAATGGTGGCAATGGTTTTATCTTGAAAGGTTTTTAATTGTTGATTTTGAGATATAAAGTTGTTTTTTAAGGAATTCAGGATATCTTCTATTTCAGCCACAATTTGACTATTTATCTTTTTTTCTTCTTCCAGGCGCCTTTGGGTTTGGATTAATTTTTCCCGGCAATTTTCCAATAAGCCGTTTTCCAGAACCAGAAGAGCAGTAAAAAACTTGCCCAGGGAAAAGTCTTTTTCAGCAAAAAAAGCGAGTAATTTTTTCTGTAAGTTGGCTTTTTGTTCTTCTTTTAAAGAGGAAAAATAATAGATTAAATTGCGGATAAAAAGAAGAAGACCTGTCCAGTTGGGATTGTCGGCTATGCCTAAGTTTTTAAGCGTTTCTAAAAGTTCAGCTTGTTTTAATGGTTTTAATGGATTGTTTTTATTCATATTTTTTTTGGCACTTGATGCAAAAAGTGCTAGTCCTTCCTGCTACTTTTAAAGTAGTTAATGTGTTTTTACACTTAGGGCAAGGTTTTTCTTTTTGTCCATAGACTTGAAATTCCTTTTGAAAATTTCCCTTTTGTCCTAAACCATTTACATAATCTCTAAAAGAACTACCTCCAGCTTGAATGGCCTTTTTTAATACCTGCAATAAGGATTGGTGTAGTTTTTTTAGTATATCAGGAGGAATGGCCCTGGCTATACTTTGAGGATGAATCTTGGCAGCAAACAGGGCTTCATCAGCATAAATATTACCTATGCCTGCAATAACTTTTTGATTTAATAGTAAAGATTTTACCCTGGCAGAAGATTGAAAAAGGGTTATAAACTTTTCTTCAGTTATTTCAAATGGTTCTGGACCAAGGTTTTTAATAAAAGACCAATTAAAAAATTCTTCTTGGGTAAAGAGATAGATACGACCAAATTTGCGTACATCTTCAAAAAATACTTTTTTATTTTCACAGGTTAAGATAAAATGCACATGTTTGTCTGGTGCTTCTTTAGAGTGAGCTACAAAAATTTTTCCTGTCATTTTTAGGTGAAAGGCCAAAATTTTTTTCTTGCTTAAAAGAAAGTAAAGCAATTTACCTCTTCTTTTTATATCCAGGATAGGCTCTCCTAAAAGGTCCTGGGGGAATTTAAGATTGTTTTGCACCAGGCAATGAGAGTTTATCAATTGGGCCCTGGTTATAATCTTTTCTTGAAGTAAAGGAAGAAGAGAATTTTTTATGGTTTCTACTTCAGGAAGTTCTGGCATTATAACTCCAAATTAAGGGTTAAAATTTCTTTTTCCCGCCTTATTTTAAATTCAAGACGACTCTTATTCTGGATAGCTTTTAGAGCCAATTTATGAAGTTGCCAGAGGTCATGGATTTTTTGTTTATTTACTTCCAAAATAATATCTCCCTTTTTTAGGCCAGCCAGGTCTGCTTTGCTTTTGGGTTTTACTGCTTTTATTTGAATGGATTTATCCTTTTTTATTAGCCAGAGCCCCAGGCGAAAGGTTCTTTTGTGCGGAGTTTCTGGGCAGGTATAATAATATAGACTTGGGTTAAAGGTCTTAGAGTCTGAGGGGGTAGTTTTAGGTAAAAAGGCAAAGATGGTGGCCAGGGGGTCAAGTAAATGCAGACGTTTTTGCAATCCAAAACCACCTTCTAAGTGGCCTGAGCCAATGTAAATCACTACTGGCGAGTTATATTTTTTCCTGGCCCAAAAAGCCTGTTCTGCCATTTTGCTTTCCCAAAGTGCCTGGCCTTTTAAGAAAGAATTTATTTTTACTGAGAAGTTGGGCAAAAAACTTTGATGTTCGTGAAATTGTTTTGCTAAAAATTCTTTTTGCTTGGAAGTGGGAGGCTGGTAAAAATAGGGCATGAGGTTTTGTTCATAAGGGGTTAGTTTTTTATCTTGAGTCCATTTTTTTAAAATGGCTTTGGGGATGTTTAAGGCGATTATTTTTAGCTGATATTCCTTGGCTCTTTTAAAAAGAGGCGCATAAAAGGCAAAATCATATCCCCAGGTCTTGTCCCAGTTAAGTTTTTGCGGAAGTTCTTGGATACTAATTTTTTGGGCTAAAAGATCATCCAGGACCTTTTGATAAGTTACATCCACCATTTCTAAGCCCAGAACAGGGCGGATGCCTTTTTGTAAAAGAAGGTCCAGAACTTTTGCTTCTATTAAGTGGTCGCAGGGATTTAAGTGGCGCTCTCCCACTAGGATATAATCACTTTTACTCCAGGAAGAATAAGCCCCCTCCAGTTTTAAAGGGGGCCTGGAAGCACAAGCAAAAAGAAAAAAACAGAGTAAAAAAGAGAAAAAGAGTTGTTTTAATCCCATTTCCTCTTGTCTTCAATGGGTTTGATTTGAGGTGGAAGAGTCCCTGGAGGAACTATTTTTAAAATAGGTCTGATTTTTATTTTTTCTCTAAAGGCGTGCAGTAAATCTGCCTCTCTGGTAAATTGACTGGCTTCAATGTAGAGGGTCATTTCATCGATTCCACCAGGATTGGTTACTTCTATTTGCCATCTTTTTACTTCTTCAAAGGAGGCCATCACCTGTTCTACCTGGTGTGGATAGACAAACATGCCCTTAATTCTGGCAGTGGTGTCCACTCTACCTACAATATTTCCTAGTCTGGGAGAGGTCCTTCCACAGGCACAGGGCGAATAGTCGATATAGGCCAGATCTCCTGTAGCCAGGCGAATTAAAGGATAGGTCTTGTTAAATACAGTTACTACTACTTCGCCTACCTCTCCCTCTTTAAGAGGGATGCCTGTATCAGGATGACATATTTCTACATAAGCTTTAGTGGAGATATGCAATCCTGTTTTGTGATAGCACTCATAACCAATACAACCCACATCTGCTGTTCCATAACCCTGGCGCATAATCAAATCAAATTTCTTTTCTATGGTAGAGCGCATCTTTTCAGAAAATTTTTCTCCAGTAACAAAAGCTACCTCTAAAAATAAGTCCTTTCTTAAGTTAAGCCCTTTTTCCTCACCCTTTTGCGCTAAGTGCAAAAGATAACTGGGAGTACCTACATAACCTGTTACCCTTAATTTTTGCATAATTTCTAACTGGAGATTGGTATTTCCAGGGCCTGCAGGCACCACAGCACAGTTTAAGTTATTTAGGGGTTCTTCAAACATAAGCCCTGCTGGAGTTAAGTGATAATTTAAGGTTATTTGAGCAATATCACCTCTTCTAAAGCCAGCAGCATAAAAGGCTTCGGTCCAGCCCCAGTAGTCAGGCTCTCTACTTTCAGGGTCAAAAATGGGACCAGGAGACATAAATATTCTTTTTAACTCTCTCAAGTCCTGGGTGAGCAACCCTCCCAGCCTTGGACCCATGGATTGCAAAAAGATAAGTTCTTTTTTCTTTAAAATGGGAATATGTTTTAAGTCGTTTAAAGTTTTAAATTTTTCTACAGAAAACTGTGCCCGGTCAAAACGCTTTTTTACATCCTCAGAATACCTGTAAGCATAATTTAAAAGTTCTTTTAATTTTAATAGGTAATACTTTTCTCTTTCCTGGGGAGTTAAAACCTCCTTTCTACTCAATATGCCTTCAGTTCTGTCTTTACGAGTCATTTATCTTTTACCCCCTTCATGCAGGTTTTCTATCTTTAAAAAAATATTTTAATAGTAAAAAAAAAGAAAAAATCAAGTTTTTCTTTTTTTTTCTGGCGTAATAAATTGTAATTATTTACTTTTTTCTATGTATCTAGAAAAGACCAAAAAGCCTGTGTGGGCTACCATTTGGTCTTGAGGTCTAAACCTTTCTGGAACCGGTTTATAGCGTCTAAGTAGTATCTCTACTACTTCTGGAGGGTAAAAGGGACCATTTTCCAGATGAGTAAGAAGGGTTATTACTTGGTTGGTGGTAGGGAGTAAAAAACCAAGAGGGGCTCCTGGTTTTACTGCTTTAAAGATGTGTTCCAGATAGTCCCAGGGAGTGCGTACATCTAAAAATAGGGCATCCACATCTTGTTGTAAGAAGCCTTCTGCTATATCCTGGTTAAAAAATTCAACCCGGTGCTGGAGATTGGCTCTTTTTAAGTTTTCCTGAGCTAATTGAGAAAAATTTTCTCTTTTTTCGTAGGAATAAACTTTACCTTCTTCTCCTACCATAAAGGCCAGAGCTGTAGTTAGAGCACCAGAGCCAGTACCTGCTTCAATTACCTTTTTACCTGGCCCAATATCCAGCTTGAGTAAAATATAGCCTATTTCTTTAGGATAAATGATTTGGGTTTTTCTTTTTACTGATTTGACCAGGTCGTAAAGAGTGGGCTTTAAGAGATAAAAGGTTTTCCCTAAATGCGTACTTATTTGCTGGCCAAAATTGCTCTCTAGAATCTGCCTGTATTCTATCATGCCTTCGTTGGTGTTTAAAGAGCCTTCTTCTTTTACCACCCTAAAGTAGGTCTTGTCCTTTTCACTAACTAGCATTACCAAAGTATTGGGTTTTATCATTTTGACAATCTCCCTGCTTAAGTCTAAGCAGAGCGCTAGACAGTTGTCTTCTCTGTGTCAAGTTTTTAAAGAGGAAGAGGTTGATGAGTTTTAATTATGTGTTTGGTCCTGTTTATTCCAGCCGTTTGGGGCGTTCTCTGGGTATAGACCTGTTGGGAGAAAAGATTTGTAGTTTTGATTGCCTTTATTGTGAAGTGGGTAAAACTAAAGAAAAGACTTTAGAACGCAAGCCCTATGTTCTGGCTGAACAGGTGCTTAGAGAAGTGGAAGTTTGGTTTGCCCAAAACACTTTTTTGCCAGATGTAATCACCCTGGGTGGTAGTGGGGAGCCTTGCCTTAATGTACAGTTAGGAGAGATAGCAAAAAGCTTAAAACAAAAATATGATTTGCCCCTGGCCTTGCTTACCAATAGTAGTCTTTTGTTTTTGCCTGAGGTCTTAAAAGAAATAGAAGTATTTGATTTAATTTTACCTTCTCTGGATAGTTGTGTAGAAAAAGAGTTTCAAAAAATTAATCGTCCAGTAAAAGACATTACCTTAAAGGAAATAAAAGCCGGATTATTGGCTTTAAGTAAGCATTTTAAGGGACAAATTTTTTAGAAGTGCCTTTGTTACCTAAAATCAATAATTCTAGGGAGAACTTAAAAGCTTTGCAGGATTTTATTTCCCAGCTGAATCTAGCCAGGGTGGATGTCACGACCATGACCAGGCCTGGAGCTTACCTTTTTCAAAGGGTGTCTTCAGAGGAAATAAAATACTGGCAGAAAAATCTTAGGGTGAATTTTAATAAAGAGGATACCAAGCCTAAGGCTGACTTTCATATTTTTTCAAAAAGGGAAATAGATGAATCTAGTGTGCTTGCTTCTCTAAAAAGAAGACCCCAGAGGGTAGAAGATATGGCAGAGGCTTTGGGGGTGGAAAAAGCAAGGTTAGAAGATATGCTATATAAGTTGCTGCAAGAAAAAAAAGTTATGCAGATAAGAGATGAAAAAGAAATTTATTATCAAATAAATGAGGGAAAGAATGAAAAAAAGAATGTTTATTAGTTATCTTCCAGAAGAAGAAGTGGAAGTGGCCATTACTGAAAAGGGATTGTTACAGGAATATTATGTTGAAGTAATTTCCCAGGATAAGACCAAGGGAAATATTTATAAGGGAAAAATTCACAATATAGATGCTTCTTTACAAGCTGCTTTTGTCAATTATGGAGCAGAAAAAAATGGTTTTTTACAGGTAGATGAGGTGCACCCTGAATACTATCAAAAGGAAATTCAGCCCTTACCTGGACAAAAGTATCCTCCTTTACATCGAGTACTAAAGGCTGGCCAGGAGATTTTGGTGCAGGTGGTAAAAGAGCCTACAGGCTCCAAAGGGGCCTATTTGACCACTTATTTGTCTTTACCTGGTAGGTACCTGGTACTTACGCCTGGAAGAGAAGAAATAGGCGTTTCCAGAAAAATAGAAAAGGCCAAGGAAAGGGAGAGACTTAAAAAAATAGTGGAGAGCTTTGGCCTGGAAGAAGGTTTGGGGATTATTGTACGCACGGTAAGTGAAGGTCAGACCAAGGCCAGTTTGCAACATGATTTTAATTTTTTAAAGAGATTGTGGAAAGATATTAAAGAAAAGGCCAGAAGTAAAAGCGCTCCAGCCCTACTTTATGAAGAAAAGGACTTGGTTTTTCGAGCCATTAGAGATTATTTGACCCAGGATGTGGAAGAAGTTTGGGTAGACCACGAACTGGTGGCTGTACAGGTAGAAGAATATATTGGGCTTATGTTTCCCCGCAAAAAGAACTTGGTGCGTTTACATGTGCCGACCAGCGGGCTTAGCTTGTTTGAACGCTTTAACCTGGATGAGGAAATAGCCAATATCTACTCACGGGAGATAGATTTACCCTGCGGAGCCAGGCTGGTTTTTGACTACACAGAAGCGCTTACTTCTATTGATATTAATTCTGGCAAAATCTCTGGAGAGAAAAATTTTAAGGAAATGGCTTATAGAGCGAACCTGGAAGCTGCCCAGGTAATACCTTTACAGTTAAGACTTAGGGATATTGGAGGGCAGATAGTTGTAGATTTTATTGAAATGAAAGACAGACGCTATATTCGAGAAGTGGAAAAGGTATTACGCCAGGGTTTAAAAAAGGATAAGGCCAGGACAGATTTTATCCCCATCTCTCGTTTTGGGTTGGCCCAGATAGTAAGACAAAGACTGGGCACTTCTGCCTTTTCTTCTTCTTTGGAAAAGTGCACCTGTTGTCAGGGCCGAGGAGTTTTTCCCAGCCTGGAATGGCAGGCTCAATTGAGTTTGAAGAAAATCTATACCACCTTGAGAAAAGAGCACCCTAAAGAAGAGATAAATTTTAAGTTTCCAGCCCAACTGGCTTTATATCTTTTAAATAACAAGAAAAAAAATATTTTGCGTTTGGAAGATAAATTTAAAGTCAAAATTATAATAGAGGCTGTATAGGTGAGGATTGTAGTTCATTGCTGTTGCGGTCCCTGCTCTATTTATCCTTTTCAGGTCTTAAAGGAGAAAGGTTGGGAGATTTTTGCCCTTTTTTATAATCCCAATATTCATCCTTTAACAGAATACCTACAAAGAAGAAATGCTTTCATAGAAGTTTGCAAGTATTTTGATATAAAATATCTGTGCCTGGACAAGGATTATAATCCTCAAGAATATTTTAGGCTGGTTAATTTTAGAGAAAACAATAGATGTTTTTATTGTTATCAAGTAAGATTGGAAAAGTCTTTTTATATTGCTAGAAGAGGAAAGTTTGACTATTTTACTACTACTTTGCTCTATAGTAAATTTCAAAACATAACTTGATTAAAAGATTTGGCTCTAGATATTTGTGCTGGGAGCAAGGTAAATTTTTACTATTATGATTTTCGTGAAGGCTGGAGTATAGGACAAGAGCAAAGTAAAAAAATGGGTATTTATCGTCAGCAGTATTGTGGTTGTTTGTATAGTGAAGTAGAAAGATACGCCAAAGAACTTAATTCTTAATTTTTATTTGCATGCTTCTTTATATTCATTTTCCCTTTTGTGTTCAAAAATGTAAGTATTGTGCCTTTTATTCTCAGGTTTTGGTGCCTGAGATGGTTGAAATCTATGAGCGGGCTCTTTTGCAGGAGATTGATTTTTGGGCCAGAAATTTGGGAAGCAGGCAAATTGAGAGCATTTACTTAGGAGGTGGCACTCCTTCTTTATGTTCCTTCTTTTCTTAAGC
>LZQN01000042.1_pt1 | contig 35920 bp, 51 predicted proteins | sample 768531 | NCBI WGS metagenome assembly LZQN01 (sample SAMN05207080, study PRJNA324506) | oil field metagenome | isolation source: sample BH-FW-7 from oil reservoir | place: India: Bombay High | collected 2015-12-02
CCCAAAAACAACGAGAAGTATGTCAAGAGCTGAGAGTGTTCCCTTGATTGTCGCTGCAGCTATCCATTCTGGTGGCATTTTCCAGTAGGCAAAAGCAATGATGACCGTAACGAGCCAGCCGATTGGCATCGCTTTCATCGCTGACATTCTCAGGCCTGCCATCAGAAACAGCACCAACAGGATTGGTATTGCTGCGATTATGGCATCCACACCACCACCTCCATGTTTTTAATTTTAAAAATTTAATCCAGCAGAGAAGAATTGAATTTGGGTTCACATGTGAACAGTAAAGGTTATCTACACACACGAACACTTATATTTCAAATGAAATTGTTAATGGTTGAACTGCATCAAGAGGACTGCAGTAATATCGCTGTGAGTGAGAAAATAAAAGATGCTGAAATCAATTTAGTAAATGTTAACGAGAAAGACTGCTACACGCATATAGATGCCATTTTCTTTGGAGACATGTTTAAGGACAATGTAATCGAAACGCTCAGGAAAGAGAGAGCCTTTAACGTTAATTTAAGGATGAAATCGAAGTCAGAAATATGGGTGAGCTACGATATTCACACAACTGCTGCCTGGAAAGCTCTCTCCATATTGGGTTGCACAGTTATCCCCCCGCTCCGAGTTGCGAACGGGATCGAGAAGTGGTTCGTGTACACTCCAGACGACATCTCTAACAGAGAGGTTAGAAAGCGCCTTGAAGTCGACGGCGCAACACATGTTCCCAGAATTAAAGAGATAACTCTGAAAAGTTTTTTGAAAGTTATATACAACATGGATTTTCTCACAGACTTTATTAACGTGATTGAAAACCTCACCGAGCTTCAGCTTAAAACAATAAAGCAGGCATACGAAAGCGGATATTATGAGTACCCAAGAGGGTGCACTCTCAGCCATTTGGCCAAAACCAACGGAATTTCAAAAAATGCGATGGCGAAGAGGTTAAAGGCTGCAGAAAAGAAGATTTTTGGGTCTATTTTTGAATATTTGGTTAAGAACTATTCGGATACTGCTCTGTCCAAATAAATCTCAAAACTTTTTTCAATTGTTTTCGAACCTCTTTTTATGTTCAGCAATTTCAGGCATGATTGAAAGGTCTGTGAAATTAGTTCTATTATGCTCTTCTCTATCTCACCATTCAGATAATTTCTGAATTACCTTCTTTTCCCTGAATCCAATACCAATGGTTATCCTGTTAAGAGGACAGAAAGAGAACACCTCTTTTTAACAGACTCGAAATCGTAGCACTGCAATTTCCTCAAACTGAAAGCTTCTTTCCCCAATTTTATTACGTCCTCTATTATGCTCCTAAGTTTCTTCAGATTTAGCTTCAATCCTTCAAATAACTTCTTAACAAGTCTCTTATCCTCTTCTTTCCTTTTCAACGTTTTTGAGTTAAATATGAAAGAGGATAGCTTATCAGGCTTTCAAGCTTCCAACTCTGAAATGTTTTTTAGGAAGTATCAAAGGAACTATCCCGTATCTTATTCCGATCAGATAGTTCTTGTAGGCGTAGAATCCTTCCATAAGGATAGAGTCTCCAAACCTTATCAGCCTCTTGAGCATTTCCAGAATCAGAGGGTAAATCCTGCTTTCGTGAACGTTAGCTGGATAAACGTGGAAGAACAAAGGCATTCTGGTTTTGTAATCGATTAAAATCATAAGCTTCATGCCCGAGAAGAATCCTTTCGTTGAATAACCCCACTTGCGGTTTGTTCTTCAAATTCCTTTTTCTGAATGGATTTAGATCTAAAGATATATCAGTCCAATCCAATATTAACAAAGAGGACTTCTCCTCTTTGAATTGACGTTTAAAATGGAAAAAACGAAGCTTATAAATTGTTCTGATTCAAATTTTGACATGAATGAATAGACTGATTTCAATTTTACTTCTTCATCTATCCTCAAGAACTTCTCAGTTCATAGCGCTTATTTACCTCGCTAACTGCATAAGAAATCTCTAATTCAAAGAACATAGCTAGAATTATGGTTTTGAGGAATTCTATCGCTTTATTGACAGGAGTTATCTTATTCCTTGCCAAAGCTTTCTTCGTTTCCCTCTTTTCAAGCTTATCTAAGACTTTCGATAAAAGCTCCCATTTCTCATCTCCTTTTACTGGAATAACCGGTAATTTCATTCCAATCCTCGAGAAAAGGTAAAATCAATGAGATTTATTTAATTTTTACCGTTTATAATTGGTTTATTTTTCATTTAGAGAGAATTGATGATGTTCCTTTAAAAGAGAAGGTAGATTAAATGTTTGTTTTGAATTTAGAATAACTTGAATAGAGATTTGATGTTTGGTTTGTGGAACACCTTATATGTTGTTTTTACCCACACCCACACACCTGAGCGTCAAGTGTCACCGCAAAGGAGGTGCTTTAAGGACCCAGTAAATCGACGCGAGGAAACCCACGACCATGATAAACAGCGACGCGTAGAGTCCTTTAGAGGGCTTCTCGACTCTGAGAGCGTATGCCAGAGACAGGGGAATGAGGCCGATTCCGTAGGGAGACCAGACCATGAGAGCTCCCAGAGCGAGGGGAAAAATGCCGACCTTAAACCTGGGGATTCCACCGATCAAGATCAGCACCCAGCCAAGAGAGAAGAGGATGGCTGCAAAGAGCAACCCTCCTCCCGTTCCCGTGTAGCCACTGAGAGACCACTCGGCTATGTTGAGGCTTATTAGAGCTAGGGGGATAGTTGTTAGGGAATAGAGAATTCCCGCGCTTGGCTTCCTCACAGCAAAAAGATTAGGAAGAGCAGAACTGCTGGAGCGAGAAACGTCATGCAGATGATGTAGAGTCCATAGGGTTCTACGGGGGTTACGAAGTAAGGGACGATTAAGGAAATGACCCCGGTCTCGAAGAGTACTCCGAGTCCGACCAAGATAACGCCTAACTTCCTGCCCTTGAGGTACAGCATGGCCCCCACGAGAATCAGGAGGAGGTAAACTTCCCCGAGGAATAGTCGCAGCAGTTCTAGGTGTAGAAAGGTGTGACCAAATTCCGTTGGCGCGCGTTTCACGTATCCCAGCCAGTAGGTTATGGGGAAACGATAGAACGAAACGCCAAAGAGGATCATGTAAAGTGAAAATGCGAGCAGAATTACCTTTTGCTTAACAGTAATCGACGAAAAATCTTCGACCGACACCTCGACGTCTTTTTCCATTAACTTTGGTCTCTTCGAATCTTCAAAAACATTTTGTACGGCCTCCATGTCGACTCACTGAATCATGTTTTAATCTCTGTCAGAAGAGCTATTCAAGCCATGTAAATTTGAGTCCGTACACTGAACTTTGAGGGCCCGGACCGGGATTCGAACCCGGCTCCTGGGATCCACAGTCCCAGAGGATAACCACTACCCCATCCGGGCCATTCGGAGGTATAGAGGCTTAAGACGCCCAGCATTTAAACTTCACTGTCCAGGTTTAAATTCTTTTTCGGTTAGTGGGTGATAGCTTTAATGCAGAGATGTTTACATTTGGGCTATGGATCGAAGGTCTCGCAGGGCTACTTCATCATGTCCACAGCTATGGCCCCGATGACGGCAAATGTGCTTATCAGGATGGTTGCGTTGATGAACTGCGTTGTTGTGAAGTGTGCCACAAGGTTTATTCCGTAAAGATATATCATTCCAGCCGAAATGAGGTAAGCGATGAACAGAACAGTTAGGAGTCTCTTCGGGATGTAGAACAGAGTCTCCTTCTTTAAATTTCCAATTCTGGACTTCGCGATGAAAAGGTAAGCCACAACCACTGTTATGATAAAAATCGCTAAAGAGCGCTCAAACGATATCTCCCTCGCAATGTCCCATAGCTCACCGGTAAAGAGAAAGGGGAAGGCAAAGGTTATTGCACCAATTATTTCCTGGGTTATATCGTCCCATCCCAGCTTGTCAGGTTGCTCTTCAAGCTCCACACGCAGCTTTTTAAGGCTGTTAAAGACTTCATCGATTTTTCCCTCAATTTCAGCCTGTTTTTTAGCCATTTCATCTACCTTCCTCGATGTGTCATCCACAAAAGTAGGATTTGCCAAAATTTATATAGTCTTCGTTGATTAGCAGGCAGAGACGCAAGTTATATATTCCAATCTCAAAAAGATGGCTGGGAGGTGACGATCATGGCAAGAATTCATGCAAGAAGAAGGGGTAAATCAGGATCAAAAAGAATCTATCGGGACTCACCACCTGAGTGGGTGGACATGTCACCAGAAGAGGTAGAAAAGAAAGTCATTGAGCTTTACAACGAAGGATACGAGCCGAGCATGATTGGATGATTCTCAGAGACCGCTACGGTATTCCGTCAGTAAAGCAGGTGACCGGAAAGAAGATTCAGAAAATCCTGAAGGAGCACGGTGTTGAGATAAAGTATCCTGAAGACCTGAAGGCACTCATAAAGAAGGCACTTAAGCTGAGGGCACATCTCGAAGTCCACAGGAAAGATAAGCACAACAGAAGAGGTCTGCAGCTAATAGAGGCAAAAATCTGGAGGCTTTCAAGCTACTACAAGGAGAAGGGAGTGCTGCCAGCAGACTGGAAGTACAATCCAGAGAGACTCAAAATTGAAATTTCGAAGTAAACTATTTTTAGCCCATTCACACTTTTAATTACATGTTTTCAAGCAGTGACGGAATTCTGGCAGTGGAGGGAGTGAAGGTAACAGAGATTGTCAGAGAAACAGGCACACCTGTTTACATCACTTCAAAGGCTTTGTTAGAGAGCAACCTGAAGGCCTACAAAGAAGCCTTTCCTGATAGCGGGCTGCTTTATGCTGTGAAGGCAAATAACAACCTCGCTTTGATGAAAATAATTGCCTCTCATGGCTTCGGTGCTGACGTTTTTAGTGACGGTGAACTCTACCTTGCATCACTTGCAGGCTTCAGTAAGGAAAGGATTCTATTCAATGGCAATTCGAAAAGCAGAGAAGAGATAGAGATGGGAGTGACTGCGGGAGTTAAGTTCAGCGTTGACAGCCTGGATGAACTCAGAATTATCTCAGATGTTGCCAGGGAGTTTGGAAAGGAGGTTGAAATCGCTTTCAGAGTTAATCCAGATGTCGACCCGAAAACGCATCCGAAAATAGCTACGGGACTCAGGGAGTCAAAATTCGGCATTCCGCATGAGATGGTGGGAAAGGCTTACGAGATGGCTTTAAAGCTGGATGGTGTTGTCCCAGTAGGGATACACTGTCACATTGGCAGCCAGCTCCTCGATCTCTCTCCATTCGTGCATGCGCTGAATAAGGTCATGGATATTGCCAGAGAAATTGAGAAACTGGGTGTTGAGCTGAAGTTTGTAGACATGGGGGGTGGGCTTGGAATCGACTATGAAGGTAAAGGCGCTCCAACTCCCAAGGATCTTGCCAACGCAATTCTGCCAGAATTCGAAAAAAGGAAGGCTGAGCTGAGTTCTGACGTGCAGCTCTGGCTGGAACCGGGAAGGAGCATTGTTGGCAACACCACTGTTTTGATTACGAGAGTGAATGCCGTGAAGAGAAGCTACAAGAACTTTGTTGCTGTTGATGCTGGCTTCAATATCCTCATCCGCCCTGCAATGTACGGTTCTTACCACAGAGTGGCGGTGGCGAACAAAATGGATGCTGAGCCTGAAGAGGTTTACACGGTCGTGGGGCCGATATGTGAGAGCGGAGACATTCTGGCGAAGGACAGGATGCTTCCGAGAGTTGAGGCAGGTGATTTAATCGCAGTCTTTGATGCGGGAGCATACGGCTTTGTGATGAGCAGCCAGTACAACGGCAGGCCAAGGTGCGCTGAAGTGCTTGTGAACGGGGACAGGTGGGACATTATCAGGGAGAAAGAATCGTACGGGGACTTGATAGCGAAGCAAAGGCTACCTGAATGGTTGCTATGAAAATTTTAATTTTTGGAGACACTCACATCCCGGAAAGAGCAAAGGAAATCCCGAAAGAGTTTACTGAGTACCTTAAAGACTTCGATGTGGTGGTTATTACCGGGGACCTGACTTCAGAAAGAGTGCTCAGGTTCGCTGAGAGAATTGCGGAAACTGTAATAGCGGTGAGGGGAAATATGGACCGACTTTCCTTACCAAACTCGGCGAAATTCAAGGTTGAAGGGCTGAGTTTTGGAGTCGTTCACGGTCATCAGGTGTATCCAAGAGGCGACAGAGAGCAGCTTGAGCAAATAGCATTCGAAATGGGTGTTGACGTATTAATTTCTGGCCACACGCATCTTCCTGATGTCTACAGAGGGGAGAAAGTGCTTCTCAACCCAGGCTCCATGACCGGAGTCTGGGTGGGGAGCATTCTCAACAGTTCCGTCCTTCATGGTTCTGGAAGTGAAAAAAGAAGGCTTCAAAGGAAGGCTTTACAGGCTGCTTGGTGGAGAGGTCGTTGTAGAGCAGTTCTCAGTTTAGGTGGTAAAAGAAATAAATCCTCCTGAAGACAACTAAATGGCCGATGATGACTGATGGGCGACCTGAGAAATGATGAAAGGGAGAGTCTGAGGCTACTCTAAAATGTTGTAGAGCGTATCTCTCTGTTTTGGAACCCTTCCGGCAGTCTTTATCAGCTCTCTAAGTTCCTCCGGATGCATGAACTCCCCGCTCGTTGCCCCTGCTGATTTAGATATGTTCTCCTCCATAAGAGTCCCTCCAAGGTCGTTTGCACCAACGTAAAGTGCTGCCTGAGCCAGCTTCTGCCCCATCTTGACCCACGAGGCCTGTATGTTTCGAATTTCGGGATAGAGCAAAATCCTTGCGATGGCAATCATCAGCAGGTCCTCAAACCCAGAACTGCCCTTCGCATACCTCCCAAGCTCGTTGTTTTTTGACATGAAAGGCAGGGGAATCAGTTCTGTAATTCCCCCTGTTTCCTGCTGAATTCTTTTTATCAGCATTAGGTGGTTAATTCTGTGCTCCCAGGTGTCGATGTGGCCATACATTATCGTTGCTGTTGTCGGGATGCCTACACGGTGAGCAGTTTTGATGACTTCAACCACTCTGCCGTTTTGAGCTTTTTGGGACAGATTAAGGCTCTTATACTGTCATCGAGAATCTCTGCAGCAGTCCCTGGCATCGACCCAAGTCCCCTCTTTTTGCAGTCTCCTTTAAAACATCCTCTACAGCCATCCCGCTGTTTCTTGCTGCATGAACGACCTCCATTGGGGAGAAGGCATGAATGTGTATCTTTTTGTCGACATCTCTCACAGCCTGAAGAATTGAAAGGTAGAAGTCCAAATCTGCATTGGGCAGCAAACCACCCTGAATGCACAGTTCAGTGCAGCCAAACTCAACAGCCTCCTCCACCTTCTGCCTGATTTCATCGAGGCTAAGCAGGTACCTTTCCTGTTGCGGAAGGAGCAGAACTTGCAGTCGTTGATGCAGATGTCGGTGAAGTTTATGTTCCTGTTGACAACGTATGTTACAGTGTCTCCTACCATCTCTCTCCTGAGCTCATCAGCAATTCTGAAAGTTTCGTAAGGATTCTTCAACAAGTCGTCAAGGGCGAGCATAACCATCAACATCCGAATACTTTTCAATCAGCGGCTCTATAGCTTCGCCATACCATTTAAGCTTTACGAATCTTGGATAAATGGGCAGCCTTTCTTTAAGTATGAACTCTCCACGGAGAGCTTTTTCAATCTTCTCAACCTCAGGCCACGGTGATTCCGGGTTTATGTAGTCGTGTGTTACGTTAGAAATTCCACCAACGTCGCTGGCTCCAGCCTTTATGAAGGGGTAGATATCCTCAACCAAATTGGGTGGTATCTGAACGGCCACCTCCTCAGGAAGTATTTTTCTCGCTGCCCTCACCGCCTCAAGCATCTCCTCAGCGGTTGGTGGTGGGAAGTTCTCCATTGGTGTGCCTTTCTTCGGCTTGAAGTTCTGAACGATCACTTCCTGAATGTGCCCGTAGTTGTCCTGAATCTCGGCTATAACTTCGAGTGAGTAAAGCCTGTCTTCCTTGCTTTCCCCTATTCCGATGAGTATTCCCGTTGTAAAAGGAATTTGAAGCTTTCCAGCATCTCTAATCATCTTTATCCTTACTTCAGGTTTCTTGCCCGGGCTGTTTGCATGGCAGTCAAGCTCCACAGCCTGCTCAAGCATCAGCCCCATGCTTGCGTTGTAAGGCTTCAGCTTTCGCATTTCTTCCTTGGTGAGTATTCCAGCGTTTGTGTGGGGCAGGAAACCCATTTTCACAGCAATTTTGTTCGTTTCGAGGATGTAGTCAATCATGCTTTTGAAGCCCATTTCACGCAGCAGTTTTGTTATCTCTGGATGAACTTCGTCGGGCCTCTCTCCAAAGGTAAAAAGAGCCTCCTTAGCTCCCCTTGCTGCTGACAGGATTTTTTGCACCTCCTCAATGCTCATTATGCCAATCTCATCGCTTCTGAATCCGCAGTAGTCACAGCGATTTCTGCAATTTCTTGTCAAAGGGATGAAAACGTTTTTGGAGTAGGTGACAATTTTCACAGTTCTGGGTTTGCAAAGGTTAAAAAAAGATTTGGGATTAAAGGTGCATTTTTACTTCATGCAGAAGCTGTGCCGGAGATTTTATCGGATAATTGAGCTTTTCGACAACCTCTTCGGCACGCTTGCCCTTTATAACCAGCCCCTTTAGCCTTTCAAGCAGAGTCTCCTTGTTTACCGGGAAGTCCAGCCCCTTTATTCTTGCAAGGACATGCACAGCCCAGTCAATGTCAAGGACTTCAAGCTCCTCGTGCTTTATCTCGACCTCCTCTGTGTCAAGTCTCCCTTCCTCCTTCAGCTTTCTGTATGCCAGTTTTGCTATTCCTCCAGCTATGTGCTCCCTTGGCCTCTCTTCGAGTTCCCCTTCGAGGTATCTCTTTACCTCCTCCTCATCGGCAGTTGCAATGTTTTTCGCGGTCTGCTCTGTTATCCCGAGTTCTCTGGCAATCTCTCCGTAGGTTTTCATAGCCTCGTTTTTCAGCACAACGACGTAGGCAGCTTCTGCGAGGCTTGGAAGCCAGGTGAGGTTTCTGTATTCAATCAGCTTCTTTAAACCTCCTAGAAGCTTTATGCTTTCGTAAAATACCTTCTCAGCCATCTTGTCAATGTTCCCACCCTTAGGTTTTGCAATAACCTCAAACCCCATTTTAACCACCTCCTGTTATTTTTCCTCCTCTCCCAAATCCCTCTTCCCCTCTTCTTTATGTACTCGCTAAGCGGTGCGATGATTTCTATTGTTCCAATCTCGCTGATTTCGAAGACCCACACTCTTGAGTCGTGAGGTGCGATTCTGCATCCGTCAATCCTGATTGTTCTCAGAATGCTGCCGAGAGGGAGGCCGTAGAGGCTGACATCCCACCGCGATTCTATGAGCTTTTTGTCAAGCACGATTGTGCCATCAACGATATGCGCCACCGCAAGACCACCTGCAGCTTCAGCACTCTCGCTCGCCTGTGCTGACCTTTTCTGAGAAACGAAAATCCCTGTCTGGCGGTACCTCTTCATGAAATTGAAAACTGTCTGACTATCTGCCTCGCCATCATCTCCTTATGCTCGTAAGGCCAGTGATGCTGTCGATTATTGTATTCGTAACTTTTTTCTCCTTAATCGCGTAAGCCATTGTCTCCATGAGCGCTTTCGGATTTTCTCTCAGCTCATCGCTCTCGCTCGCATCAATGACAACAACGTTGCTCTCAACCTTGCTGAAATCAACTCCCATAGCCTCGCTCCTTTCCTTCATTGCCGTGTAGAGGAAGTTGGCTGGACTCTCTACAGTTACGTAAAGAACTCTGTAGCCATTGCCAGCCTGTGTTATGGCGAACTGCTCTGCAAGCAGCGATTTTCCCGTATCTGGAACTCCTGTGATGTTCATCACCGCGAGGTGTGGAATGCCGCCGAGTGGCTTTTTAACGTACCTGTCCCCCTCCTTTTCAACCTTGTAAAAGAGCTCATCCAGCTTGGTTCCTGTTGGGATGCCGAAGAGTTTGGGAGCCTTACCTTCGAGATCCTTTAGCTCATAATACTTATACATGTTATATTTTATGGTGGTTCTGAATTTATAGTTATCTACTAGTTGAACATCAAGAAATGGAAAGATATTTTAACCTCTTAATAGGAGTACGTATCAATGGAGGTTAGGAAGCTTCAGTTAATAGGTGGTTCAAGTTACATGGTAAGTCTGCCCAAGAACTGGGTGAAGGAGAATCAGCTAACACAGGGTGACGACATCTACCTCCAAGTTGAGGACAGCGTGATAACTCTCTACCCAAAGTCTTTTCGGGAGTTCTCTAGGATAACGAGTGTTCAGATTGAAAGGTTGCTCAGGCTCGACGAAAAGTTTGTGCGAAGGTTCATTTATGCTCTCTATTTGCAGGGAATTGATGAGATAGTGATCAGCGATGACAGGATAAACGCGAGAATGGTTAGCAGAATAGGGGAAATCGTGAAGGACCTGATTGGGATGGAGATCATTGACGCAACTGAGGGCAAAGTTGTGCTGAAATGCCTGACTTCAACCGACTTCGACGTTTATGGAGTGGTTAGGAGAATGAGCCAGATTATACAGAGCATGATAGCCACAATAATGGAAGGTATAGAAAAAGGAGACAGTGAGGCTTTAAACGACATAGAGAACCTTGAAAAGGATTCGGACAGACTTTACCTCCTTGCGGTCAGACAGGAGCACAGGCTGGTCAGAGAGTTCTCAAGTCCGAGCAAGTGGAACGAGTTGAGGTTGATACTGGGCATAAGGACTGTTGCAAAGCTTATCGAGGAGATTGCCGACTCGCTTTACAACTTCTCAACCTACGCTGTCGAGATGGCTCCAGAAGAACTCAAGAAGGTGAGGGTTTACTTTGAAAGACTCGGTAAAATTTTCGACTCCCTGGCGAGGGCCTATTTCAACTCTGATGTTGAACTTTCTGAGGAAACAATTGAGGAGCTTGAGGAGCTTGAAGAGACGCTTTTGAACAACATGGAGGGGGGTGTTTACTACCGACTGGCAGTTGAGACCATTTTGAGCGCGTGCAGACACATGAAGTCCATAGGGGAGATAGCCTTCAACAAGTCAGTCAGGGAGTCCCTGAGAGAGATGAGAAAATCAGAGAGGATGCAGTCAGCAAAAAGTATCCAATAAAGACTATTCCAGCAACGATGGCAGCATTTTTTAAACTCAGATTTCTCACATTTTTAACGGCAAAAGTCCAGTAAACTGCCTGCCATAGAGTGGTCGCAACTCCTAAGATGGCGTTTGGCAGAAGAGAGCTTTTTATTCCATAAATAACCTGCTGAGTTGTTTCGTAGCTGAGATAAATTGATATCGGGCTGAGAATTATGACAGGAATGTAGGAGTAAGCCACAAGCTTGGCTAGATTACCGAAATTCCCCTCTCCACCGAAAAGTGCCGAAAGTATATGGAGAACGACGGATATTACAAGCCAGATAACGAGGGTTGCGATGAAAGGGATATCAGCATCATGTAGTAGGTCATCTGAAGCGTCGCTTCAATCTGTTCCTCTGTTAGACTTCCAACCTCCGAAATACGCTCTCTCACGCTTTCAAGCATCATTGGAGCCACAATGTAGGAAGCAAGAGATGAAATCAAAGCAGCAGCAACAACAACAGCTAAAGCCTCGTCAATTCCCTTTTCCAGCCTTTTCTTCAGGAAGCTATCGGGGTTTGTTATTACTTCCATACTGATACTTGATGTCAGATGTATATATCTTTTGCCTGTCTATGGAGTCCCAACATTAAAAACTCGCGGATTAACAAACAGTATGAAGCTGAAAGTTGGATGCTGCGGTTTTCCGGTATCGATGAAAAAGTACTTTGAAACATTCGATGTGGTTGAAGTTCAGAAGACTTTTTACAAGCCGCCAGAGGTCAAAACCGCTGAAAAGTGGAGAAAATCTGCTCCTGAAGATTTCGAGTTCACCATAAAGGCATGGCAGGTAATCACCCACCCTCCCAGCAGCCCCACTTACAGAAAGGCAGGAATCAGGTTCGAGAACTGTGGTTTTTTCAGACCAACTGAAGTTGTTTTCATGGCATGGGAAAAACCGAGGAAGATTGCAAAAGCTCTGGGAGCCAAAGTAATCGTTTTCCAAACGCCAAAGAGCTTTAAGGACACTTCAGAGAACATGGAAAACATGCGGGCTTTCTTTAACAGCATTGACAGGAATTTCACCTTCTGCTTCGAACCAAGGGGCTGGAGCGAGGAGAAAGTGAGGCAAATCTGCGAAGAGCTTGGTTTAGTTCATGTCGTTGACCCCTTTGTCTCCAGGCAGGTTTACGGGGAAATCTGCTACTACAGGCTCCACGGATTTGACTACAAGCACAAGTACACCGATGAGGAGCTTGAAAAACTGCTCAGCATGATTGACAGGGATGGATACGTGATGTTCAACAATGTTCACATGTTCGATGACGCGCTGAGGTTCAAAAAGCTTGTTGAGAGAGAAGCAACGTCAGAATGAAGCTGAAAGCGAATGCCGTGAGCGGAGTTAAAATCCAGCTTGCAACGATTCTCTTCAGGAATGCAAATTTAACACCCCTGACACTCTTGTAGAGGCCAACTCCAGTTACGGCGCCGACAGTGCAGTATGTAGTTGAGACGGGCATTCCAGCAAGCGTGAAAAGTAAAACGGTTATTCCAGCCGCGAACTGTGCGGCAAATCCCGTAAATGGGTCGAGGGCTGTAATTCCTTTCCCCACAACCTCAGCCACTCTCACACTGACGATCCAGGCACCAAGAAAAAGCATTGCAGAGCCAAGGAGTGCAGCTTCAAGTACATTCATGGCTCCAAACATCACAATGGGTGCGAGTGCTGTCGCAAGCTCGTTGGCCCCAGTGTTGAAACCAATTACCGTCGCTCCAATAAATAGCAGCACTCTCAGGACTCTCTCAACCTTCAAAGCTGGAAGCTTTGCGAGAGTTCTTTCCATAATCCAGTAAAAAGCAATCGAAAGCAGGAGCGCTCCAAAGGGTGAGATAATCCATGACAGGACGATTTTTATAACTGTATTAACATCAATTCGGTTTCCAAGAGCAAAAGCTGACCCTATAAGGCTCATAACGATTGCTTGGTGGCTTGAAACGGGCGTGCGGAGGTAGTTGGCCATTACGATGGCAGCCGAGGATATAATCAGGGAAACGGAAACGACAACCTCGTTGAGCTCAACAAGCTCTCTGCCGACAGTGTCCATTATCCTGCCACCACCGAGCAGCATCCCAGCAAAAACCAGCAGAAAGAGGATGTACGCGGCTCTTTTCATCGTAAGCAGACCGCATCCTACGCAGATTCCGAAGGAGTTGCAGGTATCGTTAGAGCCGATTGCGAAGGCGATTGCAAGTGCTGCAATCAGAGCGATGGTGACATCCATTGAGTTTTTATGCGTCAAACCATACTTATTTTTTTCCGAGAAGAACGAAGGTAGAAGAGGAGAGAGAACACATAAATTCCGGAGTTTTAATTTAATTCAATGGACATCTTTGACAGAAATGCCGAGAGGTATGATGCATGGTACGACAGGAACAGGGAGCTTTACGAAGCAGAGCTGGAACTGCTTCCCAAGCCGGCATCCCCATCAGTCGAAATTGGCGTTGGAACGGGAAGGTTCGCAATCATAGGTATTGACGTTGGCGTTGACATCTCGCTTCCAATGCTTAAAATTGCTAAAAAAAGAGGAATTGAGTGTGTTGCGGGAGATGCAGCAAGACTGCCTTTCAAGGATAAAATCTTCCGCTCAGCCTACCTTATCTTTACACTCTGCTTTCTCGATGAGCCGGTTAAAGCACTAATGGAAATAAGGAGGGTTCTTCAGGGCACTCTTGTTGCTTGCGTGGTTCCTGCGAACTCTGGCCTGGGAAGAGAGTACTCAGGAAAAGACAGTCCCTTCTACAAAAAAGCGAGGTTTTTCACTGAGGACGAGGTTGTATCCATGCTTCGTGACACTGGCTTCAGGGTCAAAGAAATTAGGAGAAGAAAGCTGAAGTACGACGAAAACGACTTTGTTTGCTTTATTGCTGAGAGTTAAATCCCAGCTCTTCCTTTAACTTCTCTATCTCCTTTTCCAGCTCGTTAAGTTCGGCAAATCCGAACTCCTTTTCTCCCACTCCGGCAAGTTTCCAGAAGAGCCTTGCTACGATGGGCATCATTTTGCCCGCATAACCCGGGGAGTGGGGGAGGAGTTTTGCAGCCAGGTCTCCGAGTTTTTCAAGCTGCTCTTTGGTAAGTTTGTCGAGATTCATGCTTGCCTCTCCGAGAAGGGAAACTCCTGCTCCGACGACCTTCTCTCTCTGGGCATAATACTTCGCAGCTTCACTTGTTATTCTGTGCACACCCATACTATCACCCAATTCTATCTTTGTTTTCAAACTATATGAGGATTGCGACATATCAAAAATGCTCAGACTAAAAGGCTAAACTCTGAGAGAAACGATGATTACTGCCACCAATATTAAAAATGCACCAAAGTACTGCACTGGAGTTAGAATCTCAGCCAGAACCGCGACGCTGAAAAGATGGGCAAAGACTCCTTCCAGAGACAGAATAACCGCAGCATCAGAGGACTTTGTGTAGCTCTGAAGCCAGTTCTGAAGCATTTTAGCCACGAAGGTTGCAAAGAAGGCTGTGATGAGTAGGCAGATAATTACTGTTGTGTTAATCTCGAATTTTGTGGTTGTGAAGGCTGCAAAGGGAGCAGAGAGAATGAAAATGGCGAAGGATTGCCAGAAGGCGAGCATCGTCGGATTGCTGAGGCGGGAGTAGTGGGAAATCATTGCAATTTCTGCTCCAAAAAAGAGCGCGCAAAAGAGCATCAGAATGTCTCCGATGTTAAAGCCTGTATATCCTGAAAGGAAATAGAAACCGATAAAGGCAAGCAGAACTCCTGAAACGTCTCTCCTGTCGAATACGTCCTTGTAGACCAACCACGATATGATAGGGGCTAGAACGACGTATGTTGAGGTGATGAAGCCAGCGTTGGTTGCGGTGGTGTAGTCGAGCCCAACGGTCTGGAAGGTGTATCCTAGGAATGATGCTACTCCTATTTTAAAGCCGTCCTTGAAGTCCCAGCCCCTCAGGAAGGGAATGAAGAAAAGGCATGCTATGAAGAACCTGACAGTGTTGAAGGCGAAAGGTGACATACTGTCAAGGGCTATTTTGACGACCGGGAAAGTAGAGCCCCAGATTAACGCAACCAGAGCGAGTCCGAGGTCAGCATAGAGACGCTTCACTGCCCCTGCCCTTCTCTGTTGTTTATAAACCTAACTTCTTTTTCACAGCACGTATATTATCACGAAGTAAACACCCATCATGATCAGCCCTAGGGGAACTCCCACTCTCGCCCACTCCCCCATTGTGATCCTCAGCCTTCCGGCTGCGACAATGTTCGGAATGTTTCCGGGAATAAGCATGCCCCTGAGACTATCAGCCCCATCAGAGCGCCTTTTATCTGCAGTTCAGTTAGCTGTGGCCCTATTTCTGCTGCTGCGAGCGTTGCATTGTCGAGGACTGCAGAAACCATGTTCACCCAGTAGATTATTTCAGGTGGTATTTTTGAGATATACCAATCAATGATTGGTGTAAAGCCCTCTCCAAGCAGCACAAGTGCTGCGATGAACACGTAAACTCTGATTGCTCTGATTACAACAGTTCTCAGAGTTTCGGTATATTCTGGAATTTCTATTTCTTTAACGGAAACACTACCGACTCTTATAGCCGAATAAATTCCGAGAATTATCACCGAGGGGATGATGTACTCTCCTACGAGCTCCAAAAGGTAGAAAAAGTCCTCATTTAGCTTCTTAACAACTATGGTTGAAAGGGGCTCACCTATTGGAGTTAATGCAGCCCCGAGACCTACAGCAAAGCAGGCTATGACCACGAACTCGATTTTCGATTTTCTTTCTAGTGGCATTACCAAGGCGATTTCTGCCAGTATAACTGCCGAGACTATGACTGAGATAATGCTGGAAACAAGACCAAAGACCGTAACAACGAGGAAAGCAAAGACCTTAATTCCGAGCTTCTTGAGAACGGCTACAAGAAAGGAGTAAACCTGCCTGTTGTAGTAGTGAATTATTAACCCCACAATCAGCACAACTTGAAATATCCCTATTGGGATGCCCATTACCTCTGATATCTTGACAGGAGTCTCAAGAGCTTCAATAACCAGTTCTAAGCTCCATAAACCGCTTATAGTCACAGCTGCGATGCCCATTAGCAGGAAAAAGGCTCAAGATTCTCTTCGATTTTTCTTACTCTAAACGGGAGAATGAGAACTAGGAGAAGAATTATGAAGAGACCAGCGGCAATCAGTGGGTCTTCCTGCGTGTGAGGCTGAACGACCATGCACCTTCTATTTCAGCCAACATATAATTTTTGCGGAAGTTTTTGACAGAGTTTTACATGGGCCTGTTCCGCTTAAGCAAACACCACCTTGACCTGTTGTAATACAGCAGCTTAAGAACAAATTCTGCTTAAGAGGGAGAAAACAGACTCTCCGGAACGGTAAGATTATTTACCCAATTTGTGCATTAAAACCATGCTCAAAATTGCTACCTTCAATGTAAACTCCATCAGAAGCAGGCTGCACATCGTCATTCCCTGGCTGAAGGAGAACAAGCCCGATATTCTGTGCATGCAGGAGACAAAGGTTGAGAACAGGAAGTTTCCTGAGGCAGACTTTCACCGAATTGGCTATCATGTCGTCTTCAGCGGCAGCAAGGGGAGGAATGGTGTTGCCATTGCATCTCTGGAGGAGCCAGAAGACGTTACCTTTGGCCTCGATTCAGAGCCAAGAGATGAGGACAGGCTGATAAGGGCAAAGATAGCCGGTATAGATGTGATCAACACCTACGTCCCTCAGGGATTCAGAATTGACAGCGATAAGTACATTTACAAGCTTCAGTGGCTTGAAAGGCTTTACCATTACCTGCAGAGAACGGTGGACTTTAGCAGCTTCGCTGTGTGGTGCGGAGACATGAATGTGGCCCCTGAGCCAATTGACGTCCACTCACCTGAAAAGCTGAAGAACCACGTCTGCTTCCATGAGGACGCAAGGAAGGCCTACAAAAAGCTACTCAGCCTTGGTTTCGTTGATGTGCTGAGAAAAATTCATCCAGAGGAGAGGATCTACACCTTTTACGACTACAGGGTTAAGGGAGCGATTGAGCGTGGGTTAGGATGGAGGGTAGATGCCATCCTCGCCACACCCCCTCTGGCTGAGAGATGTGTGGACTGCTATGTCGACATCAAACCGAGGCTGGCTGAAAAACCGTCTGACCACCTTCCCCTCATTGCAGAGTTTGATGTTTAGGGAAAAGCAAATATTTCAACCCTCAGTCCTTAGCACAATGAAAATCAGCATCGTTCTTCCAGCGTACAATGAAGCGAGAAGGCTCAGAAGTGCGGTTGAAGAGGTTTTCAAAGCAGCCGAAAAAACGGGATACGATTTTGAGATTATCATTGCCGAAGATGGTTCGAGAGACGGGACTGACAGAATTGCAGCAGAGCTTGCTGCAAGCAATCCCAGAATTCTGCATCTTCACTCCGATGAGAGACTGGGAAGAGGAAAGGCTCTGATGAACGCCTTTGCAACTGCAAGCGGAGATGTTGTGGTTTACATGGACGTTGACCTTGCCACCGACCTCTCACATCTGAAGGAGCTTGTTGATGCCATCATCGTTGAGGGCTACGATTTGGCAACTGGCTCAAGGCTGATGAAGGAGAGCCAGACTGACAGACCTGCAAAGAGAGAGATTGCATCGAGAGGTTACAACTTCCTTGTAAGGCTTTTCCTTGGCTCAAAACTCCACGACCACCAGTGCGGGTTTAAGGCTTTCAGGCGAGATGTGATACTGGAGTTGGGGAAGGAGGTGAAGGACAACCACTGGTTCTGGGACACAGAGGTTCTGGTTCTGGCTCAGAAGAAGGGTTACAGGGTAAAGGAAATTCCTGTCAGATGGAAGCACGGCGGGGAGACGAAGGTTGATTTTGGGAAGGACGTTGCTTACATGTTCTCCCGGATTCTCAGGATGTGGATGGATGAGAAAAAGGGCAGTAAGAGGTATCTGTTTGTTTCCACCCTGATCGCTCTGGCTATTCTCGGAGTAATTGCACTTAAGGCGGGTGTGGAGAATGTTTATGAAAGCCTGATCTCCATAAACCCCTTTTTTCTCCTTGCTTCTGCCCTGCTCTACTCTCTTTCCTATATCCTGAGAGGCTTCAGATTCGACTACATTATGGGAAATCTGGAAAGGAGGAGTGGCTTGCTGTTCTCAACTGCTGCAGTCAGCATCAGTCAGACGGTTAACGTAATAACTCCCATCAGACTTGGAGATCTGGCTAGAGCTTACGTCTTCAGAAAGAAAGATGTTCCATATTCAGAGTCGATTGGAGGAATTGCTGCTGAAAGAGTTTACGATTTGGTATCAGTTGCTTTGATAGCCGCAGCGTCAGCGATGCTGCTTGGAGCCGGGTTGAAGGAGCCGATTTATGCATTCATTTTTGCCGGTTTGATCTTTGCAGGCATCCTTCTGCTTTCCAGGATGGAGAATGTGGTTGGCAGGGTGTTTAAAAATGCCATGAAGGTGATGGGGTTCAGGCAGAGCATTGTTTTAACCTTCCTGTCACTTTTGCTCTGGCTCTCGGACATAACTGTCTGCTACCTGATTGCTCTGAGCTTTGGAGAGGTTAGCTTCATGCTAGTTGCCCTGGCAGTTGCTGTCGGAAACATTGTGAAGGCTTTACCCATAACTCCCGGAGGTGTGGGGACTTATGAGGCTGCGGTTACCGCAATCCTTCTTTCACATTTTTCTGCCGGAGAAGCCTTTACGGTTGCCCTTGTAGATCATGCGGTTAAAAACGTGACAACTGTGCTTCTCGGCCTGCTGTCGCTTGCAGCGCTGAACATGAGCCTGAAAGAGGTGGAGCAGGGTTAGCATGTACACCTTAATTTACGCAGTTTGCTTCTATACCTCCTCTCTCCTCCTCTCGATACCATTTCTCAGGCACTTCAACTATCATGAAGCTCGGCTTCTCTCCCTTCTGACCATCTCTGCAATCTCCTTCCTTGCAGGATTCTTCATTCCATTCAAAGTTTCCTTTTATATTGCATTCTTCGCCTTCATGGCCCTCTCCCTGTACACAATATACAGGAGCGACGTGAAGATTGAGAGTTCTGAAATCATATTCGCGGCAGTCTTTGCTTTTTTCATATTTCTGCGATTCCTCAACCCATACATACTGGATGCGGAGAAGTTCATGGATTCTGCCTTCATGAATGCCGTATTGAAGGCCAGCAGCCTCCCTCCTAACGACCCCTTCCTTGCAGGGGGTAAGCTCGATTTCTACTACTACTTCGGTCATCTGATTGGGGCGTGCATAACACTCCTTTCCTTCGCACCTCCTGAAGTGGGTTACAACATAGCAATTGCAGCTTTGCCAGCCTACACCTCTTTGATAGTTTATGGTATGCTGAGGAACAAGGGCCTCAAAATATCTCTATTCGGAGTTTTTCTGGCAGTGTTTTCCGGGAATCTTTATTCGTTTGTTGACTTCTTCAACCGCATTTTTTCTGGAAAGCCCGTTGACGGTGGATACTACTGGAACTGTACAAGGGTGATAGAAAACACGATTAATGAGTTTCCGTACTTCAGTTTCATTCATGCCGATTTGCATGCTCACGTCGTTGCAATACCCATAATCGCCCTTACATTTGCCCAGCTCGCTCGCGAAGAGAAAGACAGGTTTGCTTACGCTGCAATCATCCTCTCACTCTTTGCACTCTTCGCCACGAACTCCTGGCACTACCCACTTGCGTTTCTTGCTGTTTTTTTCGCAGGACTTGCTGCGAGGGACAGATGGCTCACTCTTTCAGCAATTTTATCAGCAATACCGGCGTTTCTCCTTTTCCTCCACATGAACACTCCTGCTGCTAACTTTTTGATAATAGACGAGAGAAGCGATGTCTTGCAGTTCATACTCTACGGCTTTACACCAGTTTTCGCTTCCTATGCCTTCACAGGCAGAAGGCATCTGCTGTACTTCCTCCCCCTGTCTCTGCCCCTCTACTTCATATCTCCTGTTCTTGCCATCTTCACACCCCTTATCGCGACATCTCTCATCGGAATTTACAGAAGGGAAGTTCACTCTGCCATACTGTTATCAGGGCTGCTTGCTTCGTGCTTCCCGAATTCTTTGCTGTGGAGTCAAGAATGAACACGGTTTTCAAGTTTTACATATACGCCTGGCTGGCTGTCACGATTTCTGCAACTGCAAGCGTTGAGTGGGGCAAATGGAGAAGGGTCGCATTCATCATCCTGCTTGTAATTGGCATTGTTTATCCTCTGGCCGCAACACCTGTTAGGTACAGCACTCACGAATTCACGCTTGATGGAATGAGCTTCATGAAAGCATACGATGGTGATTACTATGCGGTGAAATGGCTTCAGAGCAAGGAGGGCGTTATCATTGAAGAGGGCTGCACGCAGGGAGCGCTTTGTGCCTACCATTACGGTGGAAGGGTTGCGGCATTTACCGGAAATCCAGCAGTGATTGCCTGGACGAACCACGAGTATGTTTGGAGAAGAAACTTCACTCTCGTTGCAGAGAGGGGAAAGGACGTAAGAGAGTTCTACTCCACCGATAGCTGTGAAAAATGAGAGAGATCGTAAAGAAATATGATGTGAAATATATATTTTTGGCTATGAAGAAAAGAGGTTGTTCTCGCCAAATGCAGAAAGATTTGAAAAGTGCTTCGAAAAGGTTTTTGAAAAGGACGGCACTTACATATTTGTAACAAAAAATTTATCTTAAGAACAAAAACATTTTCATTATGGACGAAAAAGATATGCTGATACTCTCTGAGCTTGTTAAAGATTCGAGAAAAACTCTCTCTGAGCTTGCCGAAATGCTCGACATGTCAATTTCGAGCATTCACAAGAGAGTTAAAAAACTCGAAAAGGAGGGGATTATTGAGCGATACACAGCAGTAGTAAATCCGGACTTTTTTGATACTGTTACAGCCTTCCTGCTCATAGGCGCGGAAAACCCGGAAAAAATATTTAATAATATAAAATCAATTGATAGTGTAGTGGAGGTTTACAAAGCACTGGGAAATTTCAACATGGTCGTCAAAATCAGGTCGAACGACCTTGACAAGATTGGTGAAATAACTTCAAAGATATCTGCAATGGAGGGCGTTATGATGGTGGAGTGCATCGTCACGACGAAGAGATTAAAGGAGGAAATATGGTTTCCCGAAATGAGGTGATGTGATGAGCGACTACTTTGATATCTTAACCCTCGTGCTGACGGCCATATACCTGCTGATAGGAGGAGGTTTCATAATTTACATCTACGACACCTACAAGAGGACAAAGCAGGAATTTCTCCTCTACCTCTCTCTTGGCTTCTTCATGCTCATCATAGGTGCTGCTCTGCCAGTCCTCACCTTTGTTGCCCAAGTGCTGGACATGAGCGTCGTTGTGGTGGCAATTCTGATGCAGATTGCTGGCCTGAGTTCGATATTCTATTCCATAGTAAGGTGAGAAATGAGGGGAGAGAAGCTAACTAAGAAGTGGAGGCTGATAAAGCTCTCCAGAATGCCCCACAGCGACTTCGCAGTTCGGTTTATCGAGGAAGTGCTGGAAGACGATGAAAGGCTTTATGACTTCTCAGTTAAGTTTGGGATGGAGAAGGGGGCGGAGGTTAGGAGAAATCTACCACTGAGGGATTTCAACGACATAGCGGAGTTTCTCGGCATGATTACAGGTGTTCGGGTCAGCGAGGAGGATGATGGCGTGATTTTTGATGGCTGCCCATCAAGGGAGATGACCGAAGTGAGGAAAGGCAAAGTGTGTGTAGGATTTCTGAAAGGCTTTTTTGGAGTTTTTGGCCACGATGTTGAGGTAAATGCCGCATGCGGGGAAAAATGCAGGGTAGAAGTTAAAAGGAAAACTTCCTCTTCACATTAATCGCTATCCCCTTCTCGCTTTCTGCCATCTCCTTCCCGCTCATGGCTGCAATTCCAACTCCGAAAATGCGGCTGTTGTGGAAGACAACAACATCATTTGGTCTTATTTTTTCGTCTGCTCCCAGAACTCCTCCAGCGAAAATTGTGCCCCTAACCTCGAAATCACCGATCTCCACCGTGTAGAGGTTCTTTTCAAGGAGGTAAGCCGCGATTTTTTCGTAAATGTCGAGCATTCCGTAAATTCTGTCAACCCTTGCCACTCTCTTTTTCCCTTCAAGAAGCTCCAGTTCAGGGTACCTTCCAGCAACCCTTCCACTCCAAGAGATGCCAAACTGGTAAGAAAGCATGTGCTCCACAATTTTGCGGTAAAGGTCAACTCTTTCTCTACCTTTCAATTTCTCTTTTCAGGCGCTCAATTGACTCAGCGCTCAGAATGTCATTCTCGGCGGTGTAAACGACCTCGGCATCAATTTCATTTTCAACTCTTTCCACAACCCTCCTGTAGCCTCCTGTAACGTGTGCGACCACCTTTTTGAATCCACCCTTCTCCAAGAACTTTTTAAGCCATCCTGAGACAAAGGAGATCTCCTCATCGCTCCAGTGTCCCGTTACTGGAGTGTCGTAGTTTACTGCCGGGTAGAGTAGCTCAAACTCCCTCGGAACAACGAGGGGGGAGGAGATTATGATTTCGTTTACATCCACCCTAACCCTGCTCCTCAAAGCTCTGTGAGTCCTTGAGGACAGATAGGGCTTTCTGGCAGTGCAGGGCAAAAGCAAAACGGTGTCGCTGAAAGGCTCGTAACATTCCAGAGCCCTCTCGAAGAAGTACCTAACTTCGAACCTGTTCGAGCTCTCTGCTGCGGAGAAGTTGCACCTCGACCTCCTGAATCGGGGAAAGTGGCTGTGATCCCTCAACGCATCGCTCAGGCGGAGAGCAGCTGTGTGCTCAGGATTCAGCTTCACCTTTGCCTCAACGTAGTTTCTGAGCTCCTCGTTAAGAATTAGCCTGCGACACTTCTCAACTTCCATCCTGAGCATCTCCGTGTTGTGCTTTGCAACGGTCTCGTGGAGGTTATCCACCTCATCGATAACTCTGCCACGACAGTGTACGCAGTTGCATGGGAGCTTCTGGAGCTTTTCGACATGCACTTCAACATCTCCGAGGAAGTACAGGCCGCTGTACGCTTTGGCGATTGCCAGAACATTGTCAACGAGGTCGGTGCCGAGGTATATCAGGCAGCGAAGCGTTAGAGGCAGGCCAGAAGCTGCAGCGTAAACTACCTTACCTTTAGCCTTTTCCGCCTCCTCAAAAATCTGCACGAGCTGTCTCGGAGACAGCAGATGCAGAGAGGTGAGAATTTCCACTTCCTCGTTTGCAGGTTTCAGTTTTGAAAAAAGCTCCTCGTTGAGGAACTTTAAGGAAGCTGGAGCCAGTCCGAAATCCCAGTCAGGGATCTCCTCAACCTCCAGCATTGCAGGCGTTTGGACTGTTCTGCCATCAACCTCGAATTTTCCGCTCCTTGCGAATCCGTCTCTCTTCTCAGGATAGAACATTCAGCTCACCGTTAGGAGGAAGATTTTGCAGATACTTTACCCAAATCTCTGAAACGTAAACCTTAAACCTTTTCTCAGGATGGGCGTTCATAAGCTCTATCAGCGCTTTCGAAGCTGTTTTCAGTGCCTCTTCCTCAACCACATCCTCTTCAGGAATTTCTGCATGTCCAGCGGGGTAGGTTTCCAGCATCTCTGCTGGCACTGGACCGAAGACAGGTCTGAGATAGATATTCGCGTAAACTCCAAAGTCTGAAGAGACTGTTACTTCATTCGGAAGCTCCACATTTTTGACTGCTCTGACGTGTCTGCTAACAGCGGGACGGTAAAGGCTGTCGAGGCCGGTGTAGAGGAACTTCCTTTTCATCTTCGGGTCTGAGCGCTCCAACAATGCCTGATAATCTCTAATCTGCCTCCACCCAGCGAGCATGTTGGGGTGTGCCCTGACTCTCTTCTCAACGAGTTCAAACAGTGAGTTCTCCTTTATTGCCTGCTTTATCGTCGCAATTTCCTGAAAGCTGACGTACAGGTTGTGCTCCGCAATCAGCTTCTCCCTTTCACTCTTTTCCATTCTCCTTAACTCCTCTGGATCGTGGTTGGAGCATACGGGACACTTACAGGGGAAGTAGTTCATCTCTGACAGCTTTTTAGTACCGTAAACTGTAAGGTAGCGGTCGTCTTTGGCGTAAAGGGCGTATGCTGCTGAGTCGAAGAGGTCGCAGCCCAGCGCAACAGCCATGGCGAAAAGCATCGGGTGTCCGCAGCCAAAGAGGTGGATGGGCTCAACAGGAATAGCGCTTCTTACTTCGAGAATTACCTTCGCCAAGTCTCTGAAGCGGTAGGTATCCATCAGAGGAACAACTGCCCCAATGGGGTAGATATCTCCACCTATCTTTCTGGCCTCGTTTGCCGCAAACCTTCTAAGCTCGAAGTGAGTCGAGCCCTGAACTGGAACAGCTAGAAGGTTCTCTGCATCTTTCAAAAGCTCCTTTGCCTCCTTTTCCCTCTCAAGGGTGATTTTGAGGTCTGACTCAGCAGTGCTGTATTCAGCATCGGGTGGTGTGGGGATGTCGAGAGGGACGATGATGTCTGAGCCAATAAGCCTTTGAAACTCCACAATCTCGGCATTCTTAATCTCCACATCGCCGTATACCATGAGCTGGTAGCTTCCGCTGTCTGTCATCACAGGCATGTCGGTTCCAAGGATGCCGTGAACACCTTTTTCTATAGCCACCTCTCGCATGCTCCTGTAAATAATATAGGAGTTGGTGATTACTGCTTGAGCACCGAACTTCTTCATGTCCTCTGCCTTAATGAAGGGGATGTTCGGGTTTATTACGGGCAAAATCGTGGGTGTTTCAATTCTGCCGTGAGGTGTTTCGATTCTGCAAATTCTTCCCATTGCATCCTTGTCAAGAATCTCGAACTTTTGCATTGCTGCCAATAGTGAGCGGGGATAATAATACTTCTGATTACTAAAAATTGAAAAACACTAACTTAATCATGATGGTGCTGTGAAAATCCTGGGAGACTGCAGCATCTTGAAAGAAAAGTGTGGGAGTCTTTCTGCAAGTTTGATGGGTAGAGATAACCTCAAACTATATCTACCTCTCAGCAACCATATTCCATGGTAATCCTTGTAGGCGGGACAAACGGGCTGATGGCTCTGAAGGTTGCAAAAATTTCCGGCCTTCCTCTCTGCTACTCTCATGTTGACCGCTATCCTGATGGAGAGAAGTACTTCCGCTTCGCGTCGAACGTTGAAGGAGAGGACGTTGTAATTTTCAACTCAATGCATCCCAACCCCGACGAGATACTCTTTGAAACCTTGCTCATAGCTGAGACTGCTTACAGCAACGGGGCAAACTCTGTAACGTGTGTTTTTCCCTACTTTGCCTATGCGAGGAGTTTGGATACTGTAAAAGGGGAGGCTCTCCCCATCAAAACTGTAGTAAAGGTGCTGAAAACTGCTGATGTCAAAAAAATCATAACAGTTGACTTCCACCTACAGGAGAACGTGTTTGGTGTTGAGCACATCGACCTGACTGGGATGGAAAAGCTGGCTGAGTTTTGCCTTGAAGAGTTCTCCGAAAGCTTTACAGTCCTTGCTCCGGATGAGAAAGCTTCCTTCTGGGCAAAGAAGTTCGCTGAGAAGGCCAACTGCGAGGTTGTGGCTTTGAGGAAGATAAGAATCGATGCAGAGAACGTGATTATAGACGACTTGGGGAGGGAATTGGAGAATGATGTTGTTATAGTGGACGACATCGTCTCCACTGGTGGGACGGTCTGTCAGGCGGCGAGAATAGCAAAGAAGGCAGGGGCTAGGAGAGTTTTTGTTGCGTGCACCCACGCAATTCTCGCTAAGGATGCAATGATGAGAATCCTTGAGTCGGGGATAGAGGATATCGTTTCAACTGACACCATACTCAGCCCGGTCAGCCACGTAAGCGTTGCTGATGTCATTGCTTCCGCACTAAGTTAAGCTTTTAAAACCCACCGCTTTTACAGTAAAGCCATGATGGAGAACGAAAAGGTCAAGGTTTACTTCCCTGATGGTCATCTTGAAAAGCCGATTTGGGATGCTTTAATTACCGCAGGCTACAGACTCGGAAAGACGGAAAGGGGATACCTGATTGATGTTGACCACCCAAAGCTGGTTTTCAAGCAGGTGAGACCTCAGATAATGCCCTTCTACATTGAAATGGGTAAGGGAGATGGAGGGATTACAGGAGAGGACATTTTGCAGAACTGGATGTTAAAATCCAACCTGAAGAACGTGGAAGTGCTGGAAGAGCTGCCGTTAAGGCCCACGAAGCTTGTGGTGGCAATTTCTGAGGAAATTTACCCGGACGTTTACACAATAGAAGATTTCAAGGAGAAAGTGGGCGATAGGGAGGTTTTCATAGCATCCGAGTTTCCTGAAATAGCCAGAAAATACGCTGAGAAGCACGGCCTGAATGCGATTGTATTTGACCCCATAGGGAAGACTGAGGCTGCTTTGCTCCCTCCAATGCCTGAGGCAGACCTCATTATCGAAATTACGGAGTTTGGAACTACGCTGAAGGAGAACATGTGCAGAATTATCGACCTTGTGATGGATAAGGTTCACTCGGTGTTCATTGTAAACAGGGAGTCTCTTAAGGATAAGGAGAAGAAGAAAATTATGGAGAACCTCGTTACAGATCTCAGAGAGGTTATCGAGTCGAGAAACCTCGTGAGTTTTTACTTCAATGTCCCTAACGACGAAGACTTGAAGAGGATAATTGACTACTTAACCGAAAACGGCTTCGACCCGACAATATCTCCGCTGGCTAAGGGTGGTGCGGCAGTCCACATAATTGTCGATAGGAGCAGGGTTAAGTTTCTGAAACCAATACTCAGGAGCATGGGGGCCAAGAGAATTGCCACCACACCTGTGATAACTTTCGGGGACTAATCGATCAGCTCAACAAAAATTCTTTTATCTTCTTTCAGGTATCCAACCGGAATGCCCCTTTGCTTTGCCCTTCTTTTTAGCTCCTTGTCGTTCGTGACCAGAACGCACCCGTACTTTTCAGCAGCTTCTATCAAAGATGAGTCCCCTTCGCTTTCAGTCTCCACAACTTCAAAGTGCTCAAGAAGCTTCAGGCAAATCTCGCAGCTAATCTCTCTCTTCCCTTCAAGCTCGATTCAAGTTTTTCAAGCTCCCTTTTGATGGATGCTGTTACAAAAAACCTCCTGAAGCCGAGCTCTTTAAGCTGCCCCACTACATCGGCCTTGTTGAGGTATACGTACATCAGTACATTGGTGTCTATTACAGCACATCTCACCTTATTATTCCTGCACCTATCAGCCTCCATCTGCTCCCTACTCTCCTGCTGATGGCAACCCTTGAACCTTTATCAGCGCACACGGGCCTTCTGAGCTTCACTTCAACAACATCATCCCTCGCTGAAGTTACCACTCCGAGAGTTATCGCAGTGCCCACTGCGAGCATCAGTGGTTCGTTCATCTTTATTTTCTCTACCTCCATTTCCTCATCGAGCCCCACAACTCTCTCAAGAAGGTTCACTTCCATTGTAAAGCTTGTCAGCACGTCCGGCAACTTGTCCGGATAACCAACAACATTTCCAACAAGGGCATCGCTTTTTGTGAGGGCGGGGTCAAGTTTCGTTGCTATACCCACAAGGCCACCGGGTGTAGCCTCGTCAACGAACCTTCCAGAAGCAACGATACTCTGAACTTCCGTAAAGAGCGGATTCCAGTTGCCCCTGTCATCCTTCACCCCTGGCCTGATTTCTATCTCATCACCAACCTTTATTCTCCCTCTCGAAAGGCTCCCCCAAGCACACCTCCAAGCAACTTCTCAGGCGGAGTTCCGGGCTTGTTTACGTCAAAGCTCCTGGCCACGTGCATTAGCGGGGGCGAATCGAGGTCTCTCTCCGGTGTGGGGATGGTTTCCTCAATTGCCTCAATCAGAGCATCCATGTTTACCTTTTGCTGGGCTGAGATGGGAATTATTGGTGCATTCTCGGCAACAGTCCCCTTCACGAACTCCTTTATTTCCTGATAGTTTTCCAGCACCCTCTCAGGGCTTACGATGTCTATCTTGTTCTGGGCAATGACTATTTTGTCGACACCTATTATCTGCAGAGCCATCAGGTGCTCTTTTGTTTGGGGGCGGGGGCACTTTTCGTTGGCCGCTATAACCAGCACTGCCCCATCCATGATCGCTGCACCGCTGAGCATTGTGGCCATCAGCATCTCGTGGCCCGGGCTGTCAACGAAGCTAACTGTCCTCAAAATCTCGGTCTCAACACCATGAATCGGGCAGACCTCCTCAACGGTGTACGCTTCTGGAGGTTCGCATTCTGGACATTTTCTGAATGTTGCGTCTGCATAACCGAGCTTGATTGAAATACCTCTTTTCAACTCCTCACTGTGCCTATCAGTCCAGACACCACTCAACGCTGCAACAAGAGTGGTTTTACCGTGATCAACGTGACCGACAAGTCCAATATTAACTTCAGGAAGCGGAACTTCACTCATGAAATCAATCCTTAGGGGAATGTATTTAAATGTTGAGGGATTGGGGAGTTTTGCTATTCGGGCATGAAAAGGCCCCGCGAGGGCTGAGGTTTCATAACGTCCGTAAGATGTTATCCCGTTGTATCCAACAAAAATGTCTCCAGGCTCGTATATGTGTTCAACTTTCCCTTAGTGGAGATGTTGTCAGCAACCAGCATCATTCTGAACTCATACTCTAGCCCTTAAAGCCCTTACCACGAACTCTTTCTGCTTTTCATCGAGCTTGGGCAGAAGAACTTCTATCCCCACAATCTCCCCTTCCTCATCTATATCCACGATTATATTGTCTGCTAAGGGTTCAGACTCCTCAACCTTTCCTTCCTTAAGCCTGATATACATCACATTGACCTTTGGATCAAAATCCACTGAAGCCATACCTCCTCAACCTCTCTCCATTCACCTTCAATGTAGTCACAACCACTATTTCATCCTTTTTCTTCAAAATTACAACCACGTATTTGTTCCCTACCTGTCTGAAAGCTGCCCTCCTCCTTGCATGCTCCGAAATTACGACCTTCATCAGAATTCACACGCTAACAGCCTTTATGAAAATCCCTAAAAACGCAAGTAGCCCCGGCCGGATTCGAACCGGCGTCGCCGGATCCAGAGTCCGGCAGGATTGACCGCTACCCCACGGGGCTTCAGGTTAGATTGCACCCTGGGATTTATCAAAATTTTGGTTCTTGAAAATCCAACCTAATTCCTGAATGGCAAATGATATATATTTCCACAATTTAAAACTCACATGCGTCCATTTGGTGTCACTGCACTCGCAATCGTTCTGCTGGCAATCGGTTCTCTTGCGGTTGTTACCGGTGCCATTCTCCTCTCAACAAAAGAAGAGTCATATCCCGTCTTTGTTGAAGAGTATGAGAAGCTGCTTAATCAGTCTCTGGGTGATATGCCCATCAGCGAGGAAGACCTGAAGAGTATCTACGAGATGTCAGCATACATGGCAGCATCTTTCGGGATTGTTTACTTGATAGCAGGCTTCGGTCTCCTCACATTGAGAGAGTGGGGGAGAATTCTCACCATCCTGATAGCAGGATTTAACGTTGTTTACAGCATTTTCCTTTTGTTCATTCAACCCGTAATAGCGGTGGAGATTGCAGTCAATCTTGTCATAATCTGGTACCTCATGAAGCCCGAGGTGAGGGAGAAATTCTCCAGAAAAATTAGTATAGAAGAGAGGATTCTCGGCGACCAAAATCCTTAAATAACTCAGAAGCTAAGCAAAAATGCCGAACGGTCATAGGACGGGGGAAACACCCGGACTCATTCCGAACCCGGAAGTTAAGCCCCGTTCCGTCCCGCACAGTACTGTGTTCCGAGAGGGCACGGGAACTGCGGGAACCGTCGGCTTTTTTATTATGGTAGAGTTATTGGTGAGTTATTGGTGTTATTGGTAAAAGAGAAAATCAAAGAATTTTGGTCATTACTTCAATCGCTTCATCAACCTCTTTTTCGGTGAGTATGAGTGGTGGTACCAGCCGAATCCTCTTTTCAGATGTGCTGTTGACCAGCAATCCATTTTGGAGGCACTTCTTGACAAATTCTGCCGCATCGCTTACGTCAAATCCTATCATAAGCCCAATTCCGATCGACGTCCTCAAAGCTCTCCTCAAGCCTTTTAACGAAATACTCGCCCACTCTGGCTGAATTCTCAACCAGTCCTTCTGTCTCAATAACGTCGATAGTTGCCAGTGCAGCGGTGCACGCCAGAGGATTTCCACCGAAGGTTGAGCCGTGATCTCCTGGTTGTATTTTCTCAGCCACCCCTCCTTCAACGCGCAGCTCCTATCGGTATTCCTGAACCCATTGCCTTTGCCATCGTCATCATGTCTGGCTCAATGCCGTAGTGCTCCTTGGCAAACCACTTTCCCGTTCTGCCGAAGCCCGTCTGGACCTCATCAACTATTAGCAGAAATCCGTGCTTCTCCCTGAGCTCCTCTATCGCTTTCACAAAATCCTTTTCAGCGGGATGTACTCCAGCCTCACCCTGGACAAGCTCAACAATGACGGCTGCTGTTTCTCCATCAACACACCTTTCCAAACTCTCAGGATTGTTGAACTCGGCAAACTCAACCGGGCCTATTAACGGTTCGAAAGGTTCTCTGAACTTCTCCTTGTGTGTTACAGACAGAGCCCCCATCGTTCTGCCGTGAAAGTCACCAGTAAAGGAGACGAACTTCTTTCTTCCTGTAGCCCTCCTCGCGAACTTCAAAGCAGCCTCTACAGCCTCCGTTCCACTGTTGCAGAAGAAAAATCTGTCCATTCCTGTAATTTCGGAGAGTTTCTCCGCTAACTTTATCTGAGGGGTGGTGTAGTAAAGGTTAGAAACATGGATGAGCTTCTCAAGCTGCTCCTTCAGTTTATCAACAAGGTATCGGTTGCAGTGCCCAATGCTGACGGTTGCTATTCCTGCAACCAGGTCGAGGTACTTTTTTCCGTTGATGTCGTAAACGTAGCAGCCCTTTCCTCTCTCAATAACCACTTCCTGCCTGGTGTATGTCTGCAGAATATGCTTTTTCTCTCTCTCCATCCAGTCCATGGAAAAAATTTTGCTGAGTAATTAAGTTCATTGCTCTGTCCTTATCATTAGCTCCCTGTATTTCGAAATCAGGAATTCCGGTTCTCTAAGCACCGAGATGTTGTAAACAGCCACCGCTCCAAGCAAATCGCCCCTTTCTATTCTTCCCCCCTTGGGGGAGAGGACGACTGCATGTGTAACAACTCTGTCCTCTTCGACCAATTTTGGAGGCGAGAAAGCGCAGAGGTCAACAATGCTAGCGAGCATGGTTGAAGGAGGTCAGAGGCTGAGTTATAGTTCCCGATGGAAATTCAAGATCCCTGATTTTGACCACTCCAACTTCTCCTTCTGCGAGTTCTGCACTTTCCTCAGCTATCACAGGCTCGAATCTGCCTATGCTGCTCCTCCTGAAGCTTAAGGGTGTAAAGACTATCCTTTTTCTTCTTAACTTCCCGTCTTTCCAGTAAACGTGGTTTACCTCTACTCTCCCTGTAAGATGCTGAAAGATTCTCGCTGCCCTTTCTCCGGAGGAGATGTAATAGACGTTCAGGACCCCTATCAAGTCACCTTTCTCAATTCTGCCGTCAAATGCCGGGAGGAAGACTGCATGCGTTATCAGCTTCCCTTCTTCCACGGCTCTTGGCCTTCCCATGTGGGCAATGTCAACAGCCGTTCCCAATGCGTGGGTCATGATGGACATTGGAACCGGTATGGTGTTTTCCGGCAGCTCAAGATTCTCAATTCTCACTTTAACAGCCTCACCCTTCTTTACTTCAGTGTCTTCCCTGGCTATCAAGGGATACCACTCCCCGACATGCCACCTGCGGTACCAGTACTCCTTCAGAGTCCTTTTCTCTCTCGCAACCTCATCATCTTTGACATAAACAAGGTTGGCTTCCTGTTCTTTGAGTGAAATTGTAACTTCCGGGGCTGTAATAACTCCCACGTTCTCTGCTGGTGCAACGTTCATTGGATAAACCTTCACAACTCCTAAGAGGTCGTCTATTTCAACTGTGCCATCTTCAACAGGCAGGAAAAGCACGTGAGAAATGTTCTTCTGCTCCTCAACTCTGTAAAGCCTGTCCCCGTAGGCGTCAACTACCGTTCCCAGAGCGTGTCTCTGAATTGAAAGCGGGGAAACGGCAGTTTTCGGTGGAAGCTCTATCTTTCTCACCTTTATTATGACCGGTTTTCCCCTTTTAACCTGAACTTCTTGAGTGGACACTAGCAGCTTCCAGTAAGCAGTGCTGCCAGTTTTGAAGTATGCGGAGGTTATTTCGGCAAACCTCTCTGAAGTGTTCAATTCTCCATCAAACGTCCAGTAAACTGTTCTTACTTTCATAATAATTAATTAACTTATACCTTAAAATTTTTTGCGGTAACCTTTTTGAATGCTGATGCTACTAACAACATGCAAAAAGGCCTGGTCATTGCTGTAATTCTGGCTGTTGTGGCCTCAACGGCCTCAGTGTATTTTTATGATAAATATGCTCAGGCTGAAACGAAGTACAGTCTGCTCAGAATCCAGTATCTGAGCCTGCTGGAGGAGAGAGGAAAGTATGTTGAGCAGCACGAAATCCTCGCTGAGAAGCTCGAAAATTGCACGAAAATGCTGGAGAAAGCAGTTGAGGAAAGCGAGGATGCTGAGAGACAGGTGGAAGAGCTTAAAGACCTGATATCAACGAATCCTGAGAGGTGGACTGTCAGACTAGTCGGCTCCACAGAGGAGAGGCTGGAGAGAGCCAGGCAGGTCGTCGAGGACTCGTTGAACTCACCCATAGTTTCAAAATTTGCAGAGATGATTGTTGTTTCAGATGCTGTTTACCTGAATCAAAAAAGGTTCTCCTTCGACTACGTCGAGGATGAGGCGATGCTTAAGGAGAATGATGCGATTGTCAATCCTGAGTGGTTCCTTATCCACAGAGTGGGTGACTGCGATGACGTCGCGGCTGCAATGGCGGCGGTTATGAAGGTTAAGGGCTATGACGTGAAATTCTGTGTGGGGCAGAGAGAGGGGGAGGAGAGCAAAAATTCCAAGCATGCATGGGTGAGAATAGGCGATGAGGATGTTGATTACAGATACTGCGTAAACAGAGTCTGCGAAATAGAAGTGGGGTATTTCGGAAATGTTGCTGAAAAATGTATTGAAGTTTAGAGGATCTCCTCAAGCTTTCTCTTGTAGTAACTCAGCGCTCTCTCAATGAAGTCCTCATTAAGCTGTCCGTGAAGCGATGGAGTCTCAAATATCCTCCTGGGAACGGAAAGTTTTTCTGGATTAAATCCCAGGGCAACCTTCAGCCTTGCCTTTTCCCTGTAAATCTCCCTGCCAAGGTTTTTGAGCTCATCGGGTGTGATTGGATATCCTAGCGGCTCAAAGGCTCTGGAAACGACCTCGGGTGTGTAGATTCCTCTCGCAAAGAAGCAAACAACAAGGCTGGATAAAACCTGCCTCCAGCTTTCCTCCTCGATAAGCTTGTTGATAACATCCTCAGGGGATAAATCTCCTGCCTTCTGGTCGAGGCTGTAGCCGGCTGAGTCAAGATGAGAGTGCCTCATCCCGGTCAGGTAGCCGAGAACAGCTGCATAGCCGGTATGGTAGCCGGGCATTTCGTTCCCACCAAAGGCGAGAGCAAAATCCTGCCCTCCATAAATCTCTGAGGCATGCTCCACACCCATTGCGAGGTGCTTGTAGAACTCCGTCGGCTGCTCGTAAAGGTAGTCGATGGCCTTCAGATATCCCTCGACATCTCCAAAATTCAGCTTTACGAGCGTGTCCTTCTCCCTAACAATTCCCCTCTCAAGAGCTTCGGTAGCCCATGCCAGGCACACTCCGGTACTCATCGCATCCAGGCCATAGGTTTCAACCCTGTGTATGAGTCTCAGCAAATCGTCTCTCCTCCCAATTCCGAGCATGGAGCCGAGGGAGTATATCAGCTCGTAGTCGTAGGAAATCATTATCGTTCGGAAGAAGTACGGTTCGTTCTCGTAAGGCAGTCTTAAGGCAGCAAGGTGTATGCATGCAATCGGACAGTGGCTGCAGGCTATCCTCCTTCCGAGGTTGTACTCTGCAAGGGCCTCTCCGCTAATCTCTTCCGCTTTCTCGAACCTTGCGGCTTTGAGATTTCTCGTTGGGAGGGCGTTCAGCTCATTCAGGGGTATTACGTTGGAAGCAGTTCCGAGAAGATGGTACTTTTTCATCGCATCCGACTCAACTGCCATCCTGTAGATTTCGTCGTAAACCTCCCTGTATTTCTTGCCATCTGCCGGCAAGTACTTTTTCCTTCCTCTGATAATCAGAGCTTTGAGCTTCTTACTGCCAAAAACCGCTCCAAGTCCGAGCCTTCCGAAGTGTCTGTATGTTTCAGTTGTCACACAGGAATACCTCACGAGCTTCTCTCCAGCACCTCCAATTCTCATCATCGTCCTAGTTCCCCTGCCCGACTCATTTTCTGCCAGTATTCTTCCGACAATAAGCGAGTCTGGAATGCCCCACAGAACTCTGCCGTCTTTGAAGTGAACTTTTCCCGGTTCAACGACTAAGTAGACAGGCTTTTTGCTTGCTCCCTTTATGACTATTGCACCGTAACCAGCAGCAGCCATTGAAGTGGCAGTTCTCCCTCCAGCGTGGCTCTCGCAAGATTGCCCGTGAGAGGGCTTTTGAACAATGCAACGGTTTTTGACGCAAGTGGGTAGGCGGGAGTTAAGGGGCCGGTGGCAAACACTATGACATTTTCAGGAGAGAGCGGGTCTGCCCTCGCGTTTATGTGCTCTTTCATTAACTGCACAGCCACGCCAGTCCCGCCAAGCCATTTCTCGAAGAGGTCAGGGCGATGCTCAACTTCGTACGTGTAGTTGTCGAGATCTATGATGAGAACTGCATCCCTCATGCATTCACCTCTTTATAGGCAATCACGCCATGAGGGCAGTAGCTGGCGCAGTAGCCGCAGTGTATGCAGACGGCTATTTTTCCATCTTCTCTTACGAAAATAGCGTTTAGCGTGCAGGCTTCAACACAGTAGTGACATCCGAGGCACAGATTCTCTATGTAAACCACACCTCCCTCCTTCTTTGGCTTCAGCGCGCCAGTTGGGCAAACCTGCACACATGGCGGCTCCTCACAAGCTCTGCAGAAAATAATCGTCGCACCCCTCTCAAACCCGCTCAGGCTGACAGGAAGGATTGCTGAGCTGCTGTTACCTATTTCTGGCCTCTTTGCGAACTTCCTTGAGCATGCGAACATGCAAAGACCGCATCCAACGCATTTTTCTATGTCCTCAACCACGAGACGCTTCATAATCCCTCACCAGACTTTCAAAAGCCTCTATAAACTCCTCCTCTTTGCCCCTGTCTATGACCGTGGCTGCGGCAATTCTGTGTGTGGCATCTGCAAAGCCTCCTACAGCTTCACTGGCCTTGGGTATCAGGTAGTCGAGGCTGGGCATTTTACCCTTCAAGACAAGCCTTTCCAGAGGTGTGGGAGTTCTGGCGCTCACCTTTACAGCATCCCATCCAATCTCGCCGAGATCCGGAATAAACTTCGGCTGGTTCTGAAAACCTATGAGGTAGAGGTTGTCTTTCAGAAACGTCATATCCTTTATGAGCTGGCAGAACTCACCCACCATCTTTACGCCCATTGGATAGAAGAAGTCTCCAACATGGAACCACTGCACATACTCCCCAATTTTCAATTCACCACCCCTTAGCCTCTCCATCATCTGCTCGAACTTCTCCCTTCTCAGCTTCTCAAGCTGCTCCACCCTTTCGAGAGTTTCCTTATCAAATCCCTCAAAGCACGCTCTAACTCCAAGTCTGTATGCCCTTTCCTCGTAACCCAC
>LZQN01000043.1_pt1 | contig 35602 bp, 53 predicted proteins | sample 768531 | NCBI WGS metagenome assembly LZQN01 (sample SAMN05207080, study PRJNA324506) | oil field metagenome | isolation source: sample BH-FW-7 from oil reservoir | place: India: Bombay High | collected 2015-12-02
ATAGCACCTGTAGCGATGGAAAAGGGATTAAGGTTTGCGATAAGAGAAGGTGGAAGAACAGTAGGTGCTGGTGTAGTTACTGAAATCTTGGAGTAGGATTATGGTTACAATGACTAGTGATAGAATAAGAATAAAGCTAAGAGCTTATGATTATAGAATATTAGATAAGGCAGTGGCAGAAATTATAGAATCTGCTAGAAATACAGGGGCAAGTGTAGTGGGCCCTATTCCTTTGCCTACAAAGATTCATAAAGTTACAGTCAATCGCTCTGTGCATGTGGATAAAAAATCAAGAGAGCAGTTTGAAGTGAGGACCCATAAGAGACTGCTGGATATTTTAGAGCCAACCCAGCAGACTGTGGATGCCTTAGGCAAACTTAATTTGCCAGCAGGTGTTGATGTTGAAATAAAGCTATAAGGCGAGGACAAGATGAACAAGGGACTTGGAATAATTGGAAAAAAGTTAGGAATGACTAGGATTTTTGGAGAAGATGGCTCGATAGTTCCTGTGACAGTTGTCCAGGCAGGGCCATGTCCTATTATCCAATTGAAGACTAAAGAAGAAGATGGCTATGAAGCCATTCAGCTTGCTTTTGAAGAGATTCCAGAAAAAAAAGTGAATAAACCTTTAAAAGGACATTTTTTAAAAGCTAATAGAGGATTTTTTCGCTACCTTAAAGAGTTTAGATTGGATAGTGTTAAAGATTTTGAATTGGGACAGGATATTACTGTAGAGATTTTTAAGCCTGGCGAGAAAGTGAGTGTGACCGGTCAATCCAAGGGAAAAGGTTTTGCTGGCGTTATGAAGAGATGGGGTTTTGGTGGCTCTCCTGCATCTCATGGTGCAGAAAAGATTCATAGAGCTCCTGGTTCCATTGGTCAGTGTGCTTTCCCTGGCAGGGTATTTAAAGGTAAAAGAATGGCTGGGCATATGGGTAACAAGCAGGTTACCTATCGTAATTTAGAAGTAGTGGGAATAAGACCAGAAGAAAATGTAATTTTGATTAAGGGTCATATTCCTGGACCTAAAAATGGCTTAGTATTTCTACGAAAGCAGAGCTAAGAGGCGGAAGAGATGATTAAGGCAAAAGTATATTCTCAGACTAATCAAGAAGTTGGTGAAATTGAATTAAGAGAAGATATCTTTGGGGTTAAGGTGCGTCCAGAGCTTTTACATTTGGTAGTAAGAGCTCATCTAGCTGCTAAAAGACAAGGAACAGTAGCCACTAAAAATAGGGCCAAGATAACTGGTGGCGGTCGTAAACCCTGGAGGCAAAAAGGTACAGGACGAGCCAGGGCTGGAAGTATCCGTTCTCCTTTGTGGAGAGGAGGCGCTGTAGTCCATGGGCCTCAACCTAGGGACTATTCTTTTAAGGTAAATAAAAAAATAAAAAAATTGGCCCTGAAGATGGCTTTAAGTTCTTTATTGGCAGAGGACAGGTTGAAAATAGTAGATAAGTTTGAGTTCCCAGAGATTAAAACTAAAAAATTTGTAGAGGTTAAAAATAATTTGGGTGTGAAAAAACCCTTGATTGTTTTACAAGAAAGGTATAACAACCTTGAGCTTTCTGCTCGAAATGTTCCAGGAGTAAGTGTACTTACTCAGGATTTTTTAAATACTTATGATGCTCTGAAGCACTCTGAATTGGTAATAGAAAAGGAAGCCATACTTAAACTTCAGGAAAGGTTGGGATAAAATGGATATCACGAATGTTTTAATTAAACCAATTTTAACCGAAAAAAGCACCATTTTGAAGGATACTCAAAACAAGGTGACTTTTCTGGTTCATCCCAAAGCCAATAAGTGTCAAATCAAGGCTGCAGTGGAAGAACTCTTTGGAGTGAGGGTAGAGCAGGTAAATATAGTAAAGAAACATCCCCGGTTGATAAGAAGGTTTGGAAGGGTAGCAGGTAAAAAGTCTGGTGGGAAGAAAGCTTATGTTACCTTAGCTCCTGGGGATAAAATTGAATTTTTTGAAGGGGTTTAATCATGGGTATTAGAAAGTTGAAACCCACCTCTCCTGGAAGACGTTTTCAAACAGTAGCCACTTTTGAAGAAATAACCAAGACAACCCCAGAAAAGTCTCTTACCAAGGGGCTGAATAAAAAGAGTGGTCGCAATAATTATGGAAGAGTTACCTCCAGGAGAAGAGGTGGCGGAAATAAGCGCAAGTACAGAGTGATTGATTTTAAAAGAGATAAGTTTGGTGTTCCAGCCAAAGTTACGGCTATTGAATATGACCCCAATAGAAGTGCCCGTATTGCCCTGCTCACCTATTTGGATGGCGAGAAGAGGTATATCTTGGCTCCAGTAGGGTTGAGTGTGGGAGACCAGGTGGTGGCCGGTACTGATGTGGACATTAAACCTGGAAATGCTTTGCCTCTAGAAAATATTCCAGTGGGTACAGTTGTACATAACATTGAGTTGACTCACGGAAGAGGCGGGCAGTTGGCTAGATCTGCTGGAACTTACGCCCAGATTTTGGCCAAAGAAGGTAAGTATGTCCTTTTGCGTTTACCTTCTGGAGAGATTCGCTATGTTTTGGGTAAAAACATAGCTACTGTTGGACAGGTAGGCAACCTGGACCATGAGAACATTTCTATAGGAAAGGCTGGTAGAAACAGGTGGTTGGGAAGGAGACCTAAGGTTCGCGGTGTGGCCATGAACCCAATTGATCACCCCTTGGGTGGTGGTGAAGGTCGTTCTTCTGGTGGAAGGCATCCTTGTTCTCCATGGGGTTGGCCTACCAAGGGATATAAAACAAGAAATCCCAAGAAACAGTCTAGTAAGTTTATTGTAAAAAGGCGCAAATAAGAGGTGAGTTATGCCTAGATCACTGAAGAAAGGTCCATTTGTAGATGATCACTTGCTGAAAAAAGTGGAAAAGGCGCGGCAAGAAAAGAGTAAGAAAGTAATTAAAACCTGGTCCAGAAGGTCCACAATTATTCCAGAGATGGTAGGTCTTACTTTTGCTGTCCATAATGGGCGTAAGTTTATTCCTGTGTTTGTAACAGAAAATATGGTAGGACATAAATTGGGTGAATTTGCTCCTACCCGTACCTATTATGGCCATGCTTGCTGATAAGAAGAGCAAAGGTAAGGGTAAAAAATAAGAAAGGGTAAAAACCATGGAAGTGAAAGCAGTTGCGAAATATGTGAGAATTTCACCAAGAAAGGCAAGGTTAGTGCTGAACTTATTAAGAATAAGCCTATAGAGGATGCCTTAAACATTTTAAAGTTTACGCCCAAAAAAGCTGCTAGATTGATTGAGAAAGTGCTTAGCTCTGCCATTGCTAATGCTGAGCACAATATGAGTCTGGATATAGACAATCTATACGTCAAGCAGGTTATTGTGAATGAAGGTCCTACAATGAAGAGGATTAAACCATATGCTATGGGCCGGGCCTTTTATATTAGAAAAAGGACCAGTCACATAACTGTCATAGTAGATGAAGCATAGGAGGGCGTGTTTTGGGTCAGAAAGTACATCCATACGGTTTTCGTTTAGGTTATACCAAAAATTGGCTGTCCCGTTGGTATGCAAAGGCTGATTATCCTCAATTTGTGTATGAGGATAAGCATATTCGTAAATTTGTAAAAGAGAAGCTCTATCATGCTGGAGTTTCTAAAATAGAAATTGAACGGGCAGCAGATAAGGTAAGGGTTATTATTAACACTGCAAGGCCTGGCATTGTGATTGGTCGTAAGGGCGTGGAAATAGAAAATTTGCGCAAAGAATTGCAAAAGAAATTTAAAAGGGAATTTAATATTGAGGTCTTAGAAGTTAAAAGACCTGAGACAGACGCCCAACTTATTGCTGAAAATGTCGCCTTGCAACTGGAAAGAAGAGTAGCCTTTCGTAGGGCCATGAAGCGAGCTATTGGCTTGGCCATGAAGTTTGGAGTGAAAGGAATTAAGATTTCTTGTGCTGGCAGACTTGGTGGAGCGGAAATAGCTAGAACTGAATGGCAGCGAGAAGGACGAGTCCCTTTGCAAACTTTGCGTGCTGATGTGGATTATGGTTTTGCCATAGCCAAGACTACTTACGGTGTAATTGGGGTAAAAGTCTTGGTCTACAAAGGCGATATTTTAGATGAGGTAAACTAAAATGCTTAGTCCAAAAAGAATTAAATATCGTAAGCAGCAAAAGGGAAGACTAAAAGGAAAGGCTCATCGAGGAAATAAGGTGAGTTTTGGTGATGTGGGGTTAAAGGCTTTGGAGCACGGTAAGCTTACCAATCAGCAGATAGAGGCTGCTCGTGTAGCCATGATTAGACATATTAGAAGAGGCGGTAAAATTTTTATTAGAATTTTTCCTGATAAACCCATTACTGCCAAGCCTGCTGAAACTAGAATGGGAAGTGGAAAAGGCTCTCCTGTAGGATGGTGTGCTCCTGTTAAGCCTGGTAAAATTTTGTATGAAATTAAAGGGGTAAGCATTGAATTGGCAAAAGAGGCCTTGCGCAGAGCCTCTTATAAGCTACCTATAAAAACCGCTATTGTGGTTAAGGAGATGTAGAAGTGAAGGCAAAAGAACTGCGTAAGTTGGCTGTTGGTGAATTGCATAAAAAATTGCAGGAATTAAGAAGAGAACTATTTAATTTACGTTTTCAGCATGCCACAGCACAACTGGAAAATACTCAGCGTATTCCCCAGGTAAAAAAGATATAGCCAGGGTTTTAACAGTATTACGTGAAAAAGAGTTGGAGTCTCAAAATGAGAACAAATAGGCGTAAATTAGTTGGTATTGTTGTAAGTGATAAAAGTGATAAGACCATTGTGGTGCGAGTAGATAGGTTGGTAAAACATCCACTTTTGGGTAAGTATATTAAAAGAAGAAAAAAGTTTATGGCCCATGACCCCAATAATGAATGTAAGATTGGGGATAAAGTGGAGATTATTGAATCCAGACCTCTTAGTGCCCGCAAACGCTGGCATTTGGTGCGTATCATAGAAAAAGCTAAGTAACGAGGTGGGCGATGATACAGGTGGAAAGTAGATTAGAGGTAGCTGATAATTCTGGGGCTAAGAAAGTCGCCTGCATTAAAGTTTTGGGCGGCTCCAAGAGGAGGTATGCTTCCATTGGAGATATCATTGTGGTTTCAGTAAAGGAAGCTATTCCTCACTCCAAGGTAAAAAAAGGTGATGTGTACAAGGCTGTAATTGTTAGGACCAAGAAGGAAGTAGGTCGTCCTGATGGCTCATATATTCGTTTTGACGAAAATGCAGCAGTTCTTTTAAACAAGAACTTAGAGCCTATTGGGACACGTATCTTTGGTCCTGTAGGTCGTGAGCTTAGAAGTAAAAATTTTATGAAGATTGTATCTTTAGCTCCTGAGGTACTGTAAAATGGCACAGAAGATTTTGGTAAATGATAAAGTGATGGTGATTGCCGGCAAAGATAAGAATAAAGTTGGCAAAGTAATTAAAATTTTAAAAGACAAGCATAAAGTTATAGTAGAAGGGGTTAACAAGGTAAAAAGGCATGTTAAACCCAATCCCTACCGTAATGAATCTGGAGGGATTGTGGAGAAAGAAGCTCCTATTGATATCTCTAATGTAGCTTTAATGTGTGAGTCTTGTGCTAAGCCAACTCGTGTCGGCTTTAAGTTTACAGAAGAGGGTAAGAAAGTACGCTACTGTAAAAATGTAATGAAGTAATTAGTAAGGTGCGATAATGATGAGGTTAGAGAAGTTATACCAAGAGAAAATAGTTCCTCATTTAATGGAAGAATTTAAGTATAGTTCTCCATGGAGGTACCTAGAATATTAAAGGTATCTCTTAACATGGGGTTAGGGGAAGGCAGTCAAAACAACAAACTTATTCAAGATGCTGTAGAAGAGTTAACTTTGATTGCAGGTCAAAAGGCTGTAATTACCCGTGCAAAAAAATCTATAGCTGCGTTTAAATTAAGAGAAGGACAGCCAGTAGGAGTCAGGGTTACCTTGCGCAGGGAACGTATGTGGGCATTTTTGGATAAGTTATTTAATGTTGCCTTGCCCAGGGTGAGGGACTTTAGAGGAATCCCTGACAGAGGGTTTGATGGAAGGGGCAATTTTACTCTGGGAATTAGAGAGCACACCATATTCCCAGAGATCGATCTAGATAAAGTAGATCGAGTAAAAGGAATGAACATTTCTATTGTAACCAGCGCAAAGACAGATAAAGAAGGCAAGGTCTTATTGGATATGCTGGGATTGCCTTTTAAGAAGTAAGGAGGATACCTAGTGGCGCGTAAAGCATTAATAGTTAAGGCCAAGAGAAAACCAAAATTTTCTACTAGAAAGTATAATCGCTGTCCTCTCTGTGGTCGGCCTCGGGCTTTTTTGAGGCGTTTTGGAATTTGTCGTATTTGTTTTAGAAACATGGCTTTGGCGGGAGAATTGCCGGGCGTTAGAAAATCTAGTTGGTAAGGAGAATTAAAATGCAATTAACAGATCCTATTGCAGATTTGTTGACCCGAATTCGTAATGCCCATTTGGCCAGACACAAAGAGGTATCCATTCCTAGGAGTCGTCTTAAAGAAGAAATTTTACGAATCTTAAAGGAAGAGGGCTTTATCAAGGATTATATTGCTGAAGATAGAGAGTTAAAGGTTTTTCTGAAGTATTACAATGGTCAGCCAGTAATTAAGGGTTTGCAAAAAATAAGTAAGCCCAGCAGGCGAGTTTATGTAAAAGCAAAGGAAATACCTATTGTACGGAATGGGTTGGGCATAGCGATTTTATCAACTCCTAAGGGAATTATGGAAGGTAGGCAGGCCCGTAAAGAAAATGTTGGTGGCGAATTAATCTGTGAGGTTTGGTAGGAGTTTTGTCATGTCAAGAATTGGGAAAAAGCCAGTAAAACTACCCAAAGGGGTAGAAGTAAAAGTTGAAAAAGACCAGATTCTGGTAAAAGGCCCCAAAGGCCAACTTACTTTAAGTACGCATCCAAAGATTTCTTATCGCCAGGAAGGCGAGGAAATTTTTGTGGAAAGAAGCGATGATACTAGAGTAGCCAAAGAGCAACATGGATTGCGTAGAACTCTTTTAAATAATGCTGTTATTGGAGTAAGTGAAGGGTTTAAAAAGACTCTGGAAGTAGTTGGTGTGGGTTATAAAGTGGCGGTTAAAGGCAACACTGTAGAGCTCAATGTTGGATATTCTCATCCAGTAAAAATGGAATTGCCCAAAGAGCTTAAGGCTGAGGTGGAAGGAAACAAACTTACTATTTCTGGTATTAACAAAGAAATGGTGGGTGAGTATGCAGCTCGCATTAGAAGAGTGAGACCACCAGAGCCTTATAAGGGTAAGGGTATCAAGTATATTGACGAGCAGATTAGGCGTAAAGCTGGTAAAACTGGTAAGAAATAGGTGAGAGCAATGAGAAAAACCAGACAAGAAGCTAGGCTGAAAAGAAAAATTAGAATTAGAAAAAAAATTAGGGGTACAAGTGAGCGTCCCCGTTTGGTAGTATTTCGTTCCAATAGATATATTTATGCCCAGGTTATTGATGATTTGGCTGGTAAAACCTTGGTTTCTTATAGCTCTTTGGTAATGGGAAAGAAAAATGTTACCAAAGAGGTGGCCAAAGAAGTGGGGAAAAAGGTGGCTGAACTGGCCAAAGGTAAAAATATTGAGCAGGTAGTTTTTGACCGTAATGGTTATTTATATCATGGTAGAGTAAAAGCTTTGGCTGATGGAGCCAGGGAAGGTGGACTAAAATTTTAAGAGGGTGATCATGGAAAAGAAAGAGTTTGAACTGATAGAGAAAATAGTTTACCTCAATCGAGTTGCTAAGGTTGTTAAGGGTGGAAGAAGGTTTAGCTTTAGTGCCTTGGTAGTTGTGGGAGATGGTCAGGGTAAGGTTGGCTATGGTTTGGGTAAGGCCAATCAGGTACCTGATGCCATTAGAAAGGCTACAGAAAAGGCTAGAAAAATATGATAGAAGTACCTCTTCATGGTACCACCATCCCTTTTCAAGTGATTGGTGAATATTGTTCCAGTAGAGTTTTGCTAAAGCCTGCCAGTCAGGGTACTGGTATTATTGCAGGTGGTGCTGTACGTGCTGTTTTGGAGGTTTTAGGGGTAAAGGATATTCTCACCAAGTCTTTGGGAAGCAATAATCCTCACAATGTATTAAAAGCAACCATTCAAGGCTTGAGTGAGCTTGTTACTCCAGAACAGGTAAGTTTAATGAGAGGTAAAAAAGTTAGGCTTGTGAAGTAGGAGTGGCCATGATTAAGGTAAAATTGAAAAGAAGTCTTATTGGCTTAAAGCCTAAACAAAAAAGGACTATTCAGGCTTTAGGGCTGAGGAAAATAAATCAGGTAAAAGAACTTCCTAAAAATGATGCAGTTTTGGGAATGATTAAAAAAGTTGAAAACTTTGTTGAGGTGGTGGAATAATGAAGCTGCATGAATTATATCCTTTTGAGCACGAACGTAAGGAAAGAAAACGTGTGGGCCGCGGAGATGGAAGTGGCCACGGTGGAACTTCTTGTAGAGGACATAAGGGACAGAAGTCCAGAAGTGGAGGCAAGGTTGCTCGCTGGTTTGAAGGTGGGCAGATGCCTTTGCAAAGAAGATTGCCCAAGCGAGGCTTTAAAAATCCCTTTAGAGTGGAATATGCTATAGTGAACTTAGGTGTATTGGCTGAGAAGTTTCAGGATAAGGAAGAGATTTCCATAGAAGATTTTTATGCCAGTGGTTTGGTAAAGAAGAATTTGCCTGTAAAGGTTTTGGGAGAGGGTGAACTAAATCGTCCTTTAAAAATAACAGCTCACAAGTTTAGCAAATCCGCTAAAGAAAAAATCGAAAAAGCGGGTGGGAGCGTAACTCCTTTGGAAGGTTAATATGGCACGGGCACAAACTCCTGGTATTGGTGCTGGTATTGGTACAGGTGCAGGTGAGTTAAAAAAGAGAATTTTAATTACTTTTTTACTTTTGGCTGTTTACAGAATAGGAATTCATGTTCCTGTACCTGGAGTAGATGGTAGCGCCTTAGCTGCTTTTTTTGGACAGGCCAAAAATACCCTGTTTGGACTTTTTGATATGTTTTCTGGTGGAGGGCTAAACAGGCTCTCCATTTTTGCTTTGGGTATTATGCCCTACATTTCTGCTTCTATTATTTTACAACTTTTGACTGCAGTAATTCCTGAACTCCAGCGCTTGAGCAAGGAAGAAGGTGCTGCAGGTAGAAAAAAGATAACCCAGTATACTCGTTACTTAACTGTAGTTATTACCTTAATTCAAGGTGTAGGTATTGCCATTGGTCTGGAAAACATGACCAGTCCTACCGGAACACCTATTGTGTATCAGGCTGGCTGGGCCTTTCGTCTGACCACCATGATTACGCTTACTGCAGGTACAGTCTTTTTGATGTGGTTGGGTGAACAGATAACTGAATTTGGGATTGGTAATGGTATTTCCTTGATTATTTTTGCTGGAATCATTGCTCGTCTACCTGGTGCTCTTGTAAATTCTTTTCGTTTGATTAGCACTGGTGAGGCCACTCTTTTTACAGTTCTTTTTGTTTTGCTCATTATGGTAGCTGTTTTAATTGGAATTGTTTATGTGGAAAGAGCAATACGCAAGATTCCCATCCAATATGCCAAGCGTATGGTGGGAAGGAAGTTATATGGAGGCCAGACCAGTCATTTGCCTTTGCGTTTAAATACTGCTGGAGTTATTCCTCCTATTTTTGCTTCTTCTATTTTGATGTTTCCAGCTACTGTGGCTAATTTTTCCAATGTGGATTGGGTAAAACAGATAGCCAGTTATTTTTTGCCTGGGACCATCTGGTATAGTGTTATTTATATTGGGCTTATTGTATTTTTCTGTTATTTTTACACAGCAATTATTTTTGACCCCAAGGATATTGCTGAAAACTTAAAAAATCATGGGGGCTTTATTCCTGGAATAAGACTGGTGAAAAGACCAAAGAATATATTGATAAGGTGTTGTCCAGGTTGACCTTCTGGGGAGCCATTTATGTTTCTGTAGTTTGTATTTTGCCCATGATTTTGATTAAGCAGTTTAATGTTCCCTTTTATTACGGTGGTACTGCTTTGTTGATTGTTGTGGGTGTGGCCATGGATACCATGTCTCAGGTGCAGTCCTACTTCATTAGTGGTCAGTACGAAGGACTTATGGGCAAAACCAAAATAAAAGGGCGTCGTTTTTAGTTTGAAAAAGTATAAGGGGATATTTTTAAAAAATAAGGAAGAGATTGGCCTCATGCGTGAGGCCAATCGAATAGTGGCCTTAATCCTGGCAGAGCTGGAAAAGGAGATAGCTCCGGGATTGACAACCTTGGACCTAGAGCGTAAAGCAGAAAGCCTTTGCCAGAAATATAAAGTTAAACCTGCTTTTAAGGGATATCATGGTTATCCCTATATTTTATGTTGTTCGGTAAATGAGCAGATAGTTCACGGCTTTCCTTCAAGTAGAGAGCTACAGACAGGCGATATTTTAAGTGTGGATATGGGAGTTGTTTATAAAGGCTTTTACGGAGATGCAGCCAGGACTTTTGCAGTAGGAGAGATTAGCCTCAGGCTCGAGAATTGATGCAGGTTACAGAAAAGTCCCTTTATAAGGGAATTGAGCAGGCTAAAGTAGGTAATAATTTATACGATATATCCGCGGCTATTCAAAGCTATGTGGAGGCTAGGGGCTTTCACATAGTAAAACGTTTTGTTGGGCACGGAATTGGCACCCGCTTACACGAAAAGCGAGGTACGAACATTTTGTACCAATCAATGCCAATAAGATCCCTCTCAAAGTTGGCATGACTCTGGCGATAGAACCAATGGTGGCAGTGGGTACTGATGAAGTTGAGATTTTAAAGGATAACTGGACCGCCGTAACCAAAGATGGAAGTTTGGCTGCTCATTTTGAGCATACCATAGCCATAACTTCAGAAGGTCCTGAGATTTTAAGCCAAGTTTAGTGGGGGAATTATGAAGGTTAGACCATCTGTAAAGAAAATGTGTTCCAAGTGTAAGATAATTCGCCGTAAAGGGATTTTGCGAGTAATCTGTGAAAACCCACGGCACAAACAAAGACAAGGTTAGGGGGTAGATGTGGCTAGAATAGCTGGAGTAGAACTGCCTAAAAACAAACGTATTGATATTGCCTTGACCTATATTTATGGGATTGGCAGAACTACAGCCTTGAAAATTTTAGAGGCTACAGGAATTGACTGGACTAGAAAATCTGATGACCTGACACCAGAAGAAGTAAATGCCATTAGAAATGAAATTGAAAACAACTACAAGGTGGAAGGTGATTTAAGAAGAGAGGTAACAGCCAATATTAAGAGGCTTATGGATATTGGTTGTTATCGTGGTCTTAGACATAGAAGAGGGTTACCTGTAAGAGGACAGCGTACTCACACCAACGCCCGTACTCGTAAAGGTCCTCGTAGGTCTTTGATGAAGAAAAAGAAAAAGTAAGTTAGGAGTAACATAAATGGCAAGACAGAAAAGAGGCGGTAAGAAGAAAGAGAAAAAAAACATTCCTACTGGATTGGTCTATATCACTTCTTCTTTTAATAACACTATTGTTACTTTCACTGATATGAAAGGTAATGTAATTGCCTGGGCTAGCTCTGGAACAGCTGGTTTTAAGGGCTCTCGTAAAAATACTCCTTTTGCTGCTCAAAAGGCAGCAGAGATAGCAGCCAAAGCTGCTCAAGATCATGGAATGAGAACGGTAGGGATTTTAGTTAAAGGCCCAGGTGCAGGTCGAGAGTCAGCCATGCGTGCTATTGGGGCAGCAGGTTTTAAGGTTCGTTTTATTCGGGATATTACTCCTGTACCCCATAATGGCTGTCGTCCACCTAAAAGGCGTAGAGTGTAAAGGAGGAATAAATTGGCTAGATATAGAGAAGCAAGATGTCGTTTGTGTCGCAGAGAGGGCACCAAGCTCTTCTTAAAAGGCGACCGATGTTTTACTGATAAATGTGCTTTTGAAAGGCGTCCTTTTGCCCCGGGTATGCATGGAAGGATGCGTAAAAAATTGACTGACTATGCTTTGCAGTTAAGAGAAAAGCAAAAGGTAAAAAGACTTTACGGAGTTCTGGAAAAACAGTTTAAAAATTACTTTAAAGAGGCAGCTCGCCAGAAAGGTGCCACTGGTGCCAATTTGCTTATTTTATTAGAAAGAAGATTGGATAATGTAGTCTATAGACTGGGTATGGCTGAATCCAGAATTCAAGCCAGGCAGTTAGTTAGACATGGTCATTTTTTAGTAAATGGTCGTAAGGTGAATATTCCTTCTTTTTTAGTTAAGGAAAATGATGTCATAGAAGTAAAGGCCAAAAGTAAAGAAAAGTTAATCTTTAAAAATGCCCTGGAAACTTTGGCCAGAAAAGGTATTCCAGCTTGGTTAGAGGTGGATGAAGGTAATTTAAAAGGTGTAGTTAAAGCTATGCCAACCCGTGAGGATGTAACCTTCCCAATTAACGAACAACTCATTGTTGAGTTGTACTCCAAGTAAAAGTAGGTGATATAATATGATTAGAAGTGGTGACAAGCTTATTAATACGCGCAACTGGACAGATTCTTATGGCAAGTTTATCTGTGAGCCTTTGGAAAGAGGATATGGTACTACTCTGGGCAATGCCTGAGAAGAGTACTTTTATCTTCTTTACAGGGAGCAGCTATTGTTGCTGCTAAAATTAGAGGAGTTCAACACGAATTTGCTACTATTCCTGGAGTATTAGAGGATGTAACAGATATCATCCTCAATCTAAAGCAAGTTCGTTTTGCCATGAGTACTGAAGAGCCCCAACACCTGCAACTCATTGCCAATGAAAAGGGGGAAGTAAAGGCTGGAGCGATTAAAGAAAGTCCTTTGGTAAAGGTTCTAAACCCTGATTTGCATATTGCTACTCTGACTGATGATATTGATTTTGTAATTGATCTGGAAGTGAGAATGGGCAAGGGCTATGTCCCGGCAGAGTTGCATGAAGGTTTGGATGATGAAATAGGGATTATTAAGCTGGATGCTTCCTTTTCTCCAGTTAAAAAAGTGGCTTTTAATGTTGAGCAGGCTAGAGTTGGGCAAATGACCAACTATGATAAGCTTATTCTGGAAGTCTGGACCGATGGTTCTGTAACTCCAGAAGACGCAGTTGCTTACAGTGCCAAGATTTTAAAGGAGCAACTCACTATTTTTATTAATTTTGATGAAGTGGAGAGCACTTCTCATACTGAAAGCAAAGAGGAAAAAGAGGAGTTAAATGAACACCTCTTTAAACATATTGACGATTTAGAGTTACCACCCAGGGCCAGCAATTGCTTGAAAAGTGTTGGCATTACCTTGGTGGGTGAATTGGTCCAAAAAACAGAGAATGAGTTGCTCAAGATTAAAAACTTTGGCCGTAAATCTTTGGACGATATCTGGAGGGTCCTGAATAGTTTGGGGTTAGAATTTGGCATGAAAATAGATAATTTTGAGGCAAAATACAAAGAATGGTTAAAGAGGAAGGATAAAGATGAGGCATAGAAAAAAAGGTCGCAAATTAAATAGAACCTGGGAACATAGAAAAGCCATGTTTAAAAATATGGCTCAATCTTTGGTAGTCCATGGTCGTATTAAAACCACTTTACCCAAGGCCAAAGAATTGAGAAGAGTTGCTGATAAACTTATCACCCTGGCTTTGCGTAATGATTTGCCTGCCAGAAGACAGGCCTTTAAAATTCTGGAAAATCACGGTTTGGTGAAAAAACTTTTTGATGAAATTGGACCTCGTTTCAAAGATGTTCCTGGTGGTTATACTAGAGTAGTAAAGCTTGCCCTTCCTAGAAGAGGGGATTGTGCCAAGATGGCAATTGTTGAGTTTAGTGTAAGCGGAGAAAAGAAAGAAGAGAACCTGGAGAAAGCCGAAGAAACTGCTGCCAAGGAAAATACAGAGAGCGCAGAATAAGTAGATTTTGAACCTAACTTTAAAAATTAAAAAAGGAAGGTCTTAGACCTTCCTTTTTTTTTATTTTTCTAGTATTGTTAATTCGAATACAGAGTATTTTTTATTTGAATATTAGGAGAAAAGTCCATGGATTTGAGAAAACTGGAAGCCTTTTACTATGTCTTTAAAACAGGTTCTTTTTCCCGGGCTGCTGAGGAGATTTTTTTATCCCAGCCCACTGTAAGTACTCATATTTCTTCTTTAGAAAAAGAACTGGGAGTAAAGCTTTTTGATCGGAACGGCAGGAATGCTTTGCCCACTCCAGCAGGCAGGTTGCTTTTTTCCAGGGTGCGTGAACTCTTTGACCTGTTGAAAAAGACCAAGCAAGAAATCAGTGAGCTTAAAGAACAGGTGGAGGGAGAGGTGATTATTGGAGCCAGTACCATTCCTGCCACCTATCTTTTGCCTCCGGTTCTGGCCAATTTTCTTAAGGAATATCCGAGAGTTAGCGTGAGCTTAGAAGTGAGTGATTCCTGGGAAATATGGAATAAAACCATTAATGGAGAAGTAGATTTTGGTCTTACGGGAGGAATTTTTGAAGATGATTTTTTACAGGTGGAAAAGGTCTTGGAAGATGACCTTATTGTGATTGCCAGTCCTGAATTAAACCTGGATTTTACTAAAGTATTTAACTTTTCCCAGTTAAAGACTTTGCCCTGGGTCATGCGAGAAAAGGGCTCTGGCACCAGAAAGGCCATGGAAAGGACCTTAAATCAAGCAGATGTGCCTTTTTCAGAGTTAACAGTGGTTCTGGAAGTTAAAACTACAGAAGCTTTAGTCCAATATGTGTTAAATGGCATTGGGTTGGGGTTTACCTCCAGGATGGTGGTAAAAGATTATCTGGATAAGGGATTATTAAAGGAAGTAAAAATAAAGGATTTACATTTTTCCCGAAGTTTTTATCTGGTTTGGAATCCAAGAAGAGAAGCCTTTCCTCTTTTTTGCAAACTAAGGGAGTTTATTAAAAACAATATAGGCAAGGCAAGGGTGTAGTATGAGTAAAAAATTGGTGCAAACTGTCAAGGCTGCAGGTTGAGCTTCTAAAATTTCTCCAGGGGACCTGGAGGAAATACTTTTGGAATTGGAAGCAAAGCCAAGAGAGGATGTTTTTTTGCTTCCTCCTCTGGACTGGGCAGATGCCAGTGTGATTAAAGTACCTGCAGGTAAGGCCCTGGTTCAAAGTGTGGATTTTTTACGCCCATAGTGAATAACCCTTACTGGTTTGGCCAGATTGCAGCTGCTAATTCCCTTTCTGATATCTATGCCCTGGGTGGAGAGCCCTATGCAGTAATGAACCTGGTTTGTTTTCCCATAAAAACCATGCCTAAAGAAGTATTAAAAGAGATTTTAAGAGGTGGCCTGGCTAAAATAGAAGAAGCAGGAGCAGCACTAGCTGGTGGGCATAGTGTAGAGGATGAAGAAATAAAATACGGCCTAGCAGTAACTGGCCTGGTGGAGCCTGATAATTTTGCCAGCAATAAGGGACTTCAACCTGGGGACTTTTTGCTTTTAACCAAACCCATTGGTACTGGTGTGCTGGCTACTGCCTTAAAAGGAGAAATAGGGGAAGAGGAGTTTATTGAAAAGCTCCTGTTTGAATTGTGTAGCAAATTAAACAAGATAGGTGGAGAAGCCATTAAGCGCTTTGGTCTTAAGGCAGCTACAGATGTAACTGGATTTGGTCTGGGCGGGCACCTACTGGAAATGGCCAGAGCCTCCAGGGTGGGAGTAGAGCTCTGGAGCAATAAAGTTCCTTTATTAGAGCCAGCTCTGGAAATGGCAGGTATGGGACTCATACCTGCTGGAAGTTATGCCAATAAACACTTTTGTTCCCAATTGGTGGAAATTAAGGGCAAGGTCAATGATTTGACATTGGATCTATTATTTGATGCCCAAACCTCAGGCGGCCTGATTTTGGGAGTTAATGCTTCTTTATTGGATCAGGTTCTGGCTTTTTTTGAGCAGAACAGGGAACAGGTAGCAGTAATTGGCAAAGCTGTCTCTTTAAAGGAAAAATACTTAACTATTCTATGAAGCCAATTACTTTCTCAAGTTCAGCAAAGTATGCTTCCTGGCTGGAATATCTCCTGATTTTAGGAGAATTGAAAGATGTTCCAGTTTGCGCAGGCTTGGGTAAGTGTGGTAGATGTAAAATCAAATTTTTGGATAAAGCACCAAAACCTACTTTAAAAGAAGCAGAGCTCCTTACAACTAAAGAAATCAATGAGGCATAAGACTGGCCTGTGAGCATATTCCTAAAAAGGGTGAAGAAGCTATCCCTCTTTTTAAAAAGGAAAAGGGGCTTAGTCTGGCTCAGGAAGTGGATTTACTGGGAATAGATATAGGAACCACCACCTTAAAGTGGGGAGGAATAAGGAAAAATAAATTTGTTTTACTGGGTAAAAAAATAAATCCTCAAATGGGAGCAGGGTCAGAAGTTATAAGCAGATTGGAGTTTGCCTTAAAGGAGAATAATCTTTTTTTCTTAAGGGAGCTACTTTTAGAAGATTTGCAGTCCATAATAGGGCATCATAATAAACCTATGTGCATTACGGGTAATTCGGTAATGGTTTATTTGTTGCTGGGAAAAGATGTCTCTTCCTTAAGTAAAAGTCCTTTTTTTCTCACCTATAAAGCAATACCAGGGAGAAAATATTAGGTAAAAAAGCATATATTCCGCCCTTGTTAGGCCCTTTTGTAGGCGCTGATATTAGTAGTGGACTTTATTTTATTTTAGAGCAGGGCCCTGAGTATCCTTTTCTTTTTTGTGATTTTGGGACCAATGGAGAAATGGTTCTGGCTAAAAATGAAAGGGAAATATTTTGTACCAGTGTGGCCATGGGGCCTGCTTTGGAAGGTGTTGGCCTTAGTTTTGGAGGTGTCTTTTCTGAGAATAGCTTGAGCAAACTAGAACTTTTAGATTTAGTAAAAAATAAATTACCCCAGGCTAATTTTAGAATAACGGGGACCGGTTATTTATATTTATTAAGCCTGCTTTTAAATTTGGATATATTGGATAGAAAAGGTCATTTTCAACCCGGTTCAAATTGGAAATTAAACCTGAATTTACAGTATAAAAATAATAAGTTGTTTTTAAATAAAGAGGTCTATTTAGATGGAAAAGATATAGAAGAAATTTTAAAGGTTAAAGCTGCTTTAAATTGGGGAATAAATTTTTTATTAACTAAAGCCGGGATAGCTTTTAAGGACATAAAGTCTATCTATGTTTCTGGAGCTTTGGGTAGTAATTTAACTGCTGATGTTTTGGTTAACTTAGGTTTTTTCCCTTTGACCTGGGAAGAAAAGATAGTTTTTTTAGACAATAGTGCCTTAAAAGGAGCTCTTAAACTACTTGTAGCTAAAAAAAGTGAAGAGGAAATAGGTAAGATTTTTGTTTCTACCAGGTATTTTAATCTGGCAGAGGATATTACAAGAAGGGAGCAATTTGTAGATTATATGCTCTTTGAGTTTGTAAACTAAAATTTATTCTCTTTCCCACACTTCTTGATAGCCTTTGCCTAAATAAGCTTCTTTGACTTCAGGGTGATTTAAGAGGTCTTGACCTGAGCCTTCCAGAACAATTCTTCCTGTTTCCAGCACATAAGCCCGATGACAAATCCTTAAGGCTGCTCTGGCGTTTTGCTCTACCAATAAGACACTTAAGTTTTTCTCTCGGTTTAACTTCAAAATAGTTTTTAAAATTTCTTTGGTTAAAAGTGGAGACAGACCCAGAGAAGGTTCATCTAAAAGCAAGAGTTTAGGGTCTGACATAAGTGCCCGGCACAGGGCTACAATTTGCTGCTCTCCTCCAGAAAGGCTTTTGGCTTTTCGGTTGAGTAATTTTTCTAAAATGGGAAAAGAAGCTAGTAAGTGTTGAAAAGTGGCTTCTACTTGTTTTTTATCCTGATTTAAAAAAGCTCCCAAAAGGATATTATCTTTTACCGAAAGCTCTGGAAAAAGTTTTCTACCTTCAGGACAAAGGCTTAGGCCCAGTTTTAGACGTTGAGGAGGAGAAAAATGATTTATTTTTTGATTAAGAAAAACAAGTTCTCCTTTTTTAGGCGGCAAAATACCTGCTATAGTTTTTAAAAGTGTGGTTTTACCTGCTCCATTGGCTCCTATGACAGTAACTATTTCTCCTTCTTTTAAGTGCAGAGATACAGATTTGAGTATTTTTATAGGGCCATAATAAGTGGTGAGGCTTTTTACAAAGAGCATTTTAATCCCTTTTTTCCTTTTCCTAATAAGCCTTGAGGCCTGAAGATAAGTATGAGGATTAAAAGAGAGCCATAGAAGAGGTCTTGATAGTCTGCCAGAGATTGTAAGAATTCTGGTAAGAGAAAGAGCACAACACTGCCCAGAACAGGCCCAAAAATAGTGCCCATTCCACCCAAAACAACCATGCAAAGGATTAAAACTGATGTATGCAGACCAAATACATTGGGTCCAATAAAGGTGATATAGTGAGCATACAAAGAACCTGCCAGGCCAGCAAAAAAACTGGAGAGTCCAAAAAGGAAAATTTTTAAAGGAAAGGGATGAATTCCCATAACCTTAGCAGTAAGCTCGTTTTCTTTGATGGCAGTAAGGTTTAAGCCCCAGAGGTGTTTTTTCAGGCGAAAGGTAAGAAAAAGGCAAAGGGAAATATTTGCCCAGATTAATAACAACAGTTTTAAGGAAGAAAGGTTAAAATTGGGTAGGCCATAAAGCCCGTCAGGTCCACCGGTAAAATTTAGGTTTTTTAAGATTAGTTCAAAAATAATCCCTAGCCCCAGTGTTACCACTGCCAAAAATTCGTCTTTTAACTTTAGGGCTGGAATACCTACGAGTATAGAGGCAAAAGAAGCTATTAAACCGGATAAAAGGAGCAAAAGGGGAAAACCAAGCTGAGTGTGCAAAGAAAGCAAGGCTGAAGTATAGGCTCCTAAACCAAAAAAAGCAGCATGCCCCAGGGAGACCAATCCTCCCAGACCAACTAAAATATTTAGACTACTGCTAAGCAGGATGTATATTCCGCCTAAGATAAAGAGATGATAGAGGTAGGCTTGCATAATGGGCTATAACTAACAATTTTTTTGGAATTTCTCAATGGCTTATAATTGGAAAATATAGGCATGTTATTTGCTAAGATAACAGGATGATATTAGATGCTTGTAGGGGTAATTTTATTTTAGCAAAAAGGTGGTTGTAAGGGAAAAGATAACTTATGGCAAAGCTAAATCTAAAATTTTATAAAGGACAGGATTGTTATTCTGATGGAGATGTTGAAAATATTATCTTAGATATTATAAAAAAGGAAAAAAATTTTCAGGAGATAGTGTATAATATTAGCAATTGGGCAATACTTTATCATTTTTTGCCAAATAGGGAGAATATTTTAGATTGGTATGACTTTGATAACAAAGCTTCTCTTTTGGAGATAGGTGCTGGTTGTGGTGCGTTAACTGGATTATTTGCTAGAAAAGTTAAAAATGTAACTGCTATAGAGTTATCTAAAAGAAGATCTGAAATAATTTATAATAGATATAAAGATTTTTTAATATTGAGATAATAGTTGGCAATCTTAATGATATAGTTTTAGATACTAAATTTGATTATGTAACTCTAATTGGAGTTTTAGAATATTCTGCTAGGTTTACTCCAGGAAAAGAACCTTTTAAGATATTTTTAGATAATATAAAACAATATTTAAAAGATGATGGAAAATTGTTTATTGCTATAGAAAACAAATTTGGACTTAAATATTGGGCTGGAGCTAGAGAAGATCATACAGGAAAGTTTTTTGAGAGTATAGAAGGTTACTCCCCTTATACGCAAATTAGAACTTTTGGAAAAATAGAATTGGAAGAGCTTTTAAGAAGTGTTGGATTTAAGTTTCTCAATTTTTACTATCCAATGCCAGACTATAAATTGCCAAAAGTTATTTATAGTGATTCTTACCTGCCTAAAATTAACGATTTTTTTGATATTTATAGTCCGAATTTGGATAGGGATAGGTGCGTGCTTTTTGATGAACGAAAAGTTTTTAAAAATATTATAGAAAATAAGCAGTTTCCTTTTTTTGCTAATTCTTTTTTAGTGGAGGCACGTCTGTGAAAACAATCTTTGCTAAATATAATAGAGAAAGATTACCTAAGTATCAGATAGTTACCAAGATTGTAGAAGATAACCAAGGTAAGAGGTATGCGCTCAAAGAGCCTTTGTGTCCAGAAGCTTGGCAGCATCTTAATAATATATTTAAAAATTATAAATTACTTCAAACTACTTATAAGCTTAACTTGGCTAAGCCCAAGAAAATAAAGCAGGGGCTTATTTTTGAGTTTATTGATGGTAATCCCTTAGACTTGCTGATGTTAAAGGCTATAAAAAATAATGACAGAGAACTTTTTCAGGAATATCTAGAAAGATTTTTAGGATTTGTTGATTCCATGGTTTCAAAAAGAAAAGTTATTTTTAAACCTTCTTTAGAGTTTGAAAAAATATTTGGCAAATGGGAGATTGAAACTCCGCAAGATATAATGGAATTAGCAAATGTAGATATTTCTTTTGAGAATATATTTTTAGATAAAGATGGAAAATTTTTTGTTATAGATTATGAGTGGGTATTTAATTTTGAAATTCCTAAAGATTACATTATATGGAGAAGCTTTTTTGTCTTTTCTTTACATCACTCTGTAGATATGCTTGGTTTCGCAAATATATATGGGTTAGATGATGAAAAATTATCAGAAATAAATAATAATTTTATGAAATATATATATGGAAATTATAAGTATATTGTCTCGTCTAAATCTAATAATCCATCTTATAAAGTTGATCTGAATGAAATAGTAGAAGTATTAAGTGCTAATTAGAATTTTCTAAAAAATTAACAACTTTATTTGTAAAGATGAACATCATAGTATCAATTATTATCCCTGTTTTTAATAAGTGGGAGCTTACCAGAAATTGTTTGGTAAGTTTGAAAAAAACACACCCAGAGAAGATGTGGAAGTTATTGTGGTAGATAATGGCTCTCAGGACGAAACAGCTACTTTAGCTAAGGGGGTTGGCCGAGAGCTTTTTGGGAAAAGATTTGTGTATGTACCTTTGCCTGAAAATATAAACTTTGGTCCTGCTTGTAATCTGGGAGCAAAGATAGCTAAGGGTAAGTTTTTATTCTTTTTAAATAATGACACCATTTTGACGGAAAACTGGCTGGAACCTCTGCTTGAAGTCTGGTCAAGTGATGAAGATATAGGAGCAGTTGGTCCCTTGCTTTTATATCCAGATAATACTGTTCAACATTTGGGAGTGGTAGCTAATTTGCATAGGAAAGTATTTCATTTGTACTCTTATTTTCCTAGAGAACATGAGGTGGTGAAAAAAAAACGTTCTTTTCAAGTAATTACTGGAGCTGCTTTGTTGATTAAAAAGGACTTATTCTGGGAGATCAATGGTTTTTATCCCAGGTATAAAAATGGTTTTGAAGATGTGGATCTATGTTTGAGTTTGAAAAATAAGGGGAAAAAGCTATTAGTAGAGCCTAAGAGTGTTATCTATCATTTATGTAGCCAGACTCCTAATCGTTATAAATATGATCTTTATAATAGTAAAATTTTAAGCAATAGGCATATTAATTCACTTAAAGAAGATTCATATCTTTATTACTTAGAAGATGGTTATGATTTTGAACTTACTAGATTTTTAAAAATTTTACCTAACATATCTAAGGAAAAAGAAAAAGATTGGCTAAATAAAAAATTAGAACCTTGTTTTTATTTAGAAAAAATAAAAGAAGAGCCATTCTGGTTTAAGGGTTATTTAAAAGTTATGAGTTTATTTTTCTAAGAAAAAAAGATGTAGATTCTTTTTTATTGATAGCTGATCTTGCTTTAAATTTTTTTCCTTTTGAAGTTGTTTATGAAAAATTTTTAGAAGCTTTTCATAATGTTAAGGACAAGAAAATTTATCTTTTTATTGAAAAGAATAAAGAAATGATTTCTCAGGGAGAAGCTGAGTTTCGCAAGGGCAAGTATTTTCAAGTAGCCCAAAACTTGCTGGGTAGACATGAAATTTTGGACCAAAAGCTCCAAAAATGGCTTGAAAAGCACTCCTGTTTTCAGTAGATTACAAAATTTAATTATTTTTAGGGAGAGTAATTGTGGATTATAAAATAGAGGATATTTCCTATACAGTTACTGAATATTGTCCTGGGCCATGCAGGTATTGTTCTATCTGGAAACTGGAAGATAAAAGAAAAGAAGAGCTTACAGAAGAAGAACTAGATAGTATTTTTAGTTCTAACTACTTAGATTTAAAAAAAGTTCATATAACAGGCGGAGAGCCCCATCTTTCTGATACCTACATAAAGGCTGTAGATTCCATCTATAAGTTTCATAAAGACATTATAATTGACTCTCCTATTACAGGCTGGTTTCCTGAAAGGCATGTTGAAATTGCTAAGTATGTTTTAAGTAAAGTCCCAATTTATAGGTTAGATATTTCCTTTGATGGAGATGAATCTACTTACTCTAAGATAAGATTGCATAAAAGGGGATATGAAAAGGTTTTAAAAACCATAGAAAGGTTAAAAGAAATTAAAGGGGTAGTTCTTAGGCTTCAGTTTACAATTTATAAAGAAAATTTTCATCTTATAGAGTGGGTTATATAATTTTGCTAAAAAGTTAGGTGTAGGCTTATATATTGGATATGGCAGATATAATCCTTCTAGATTCAGAAATGAGGTGGATAATTTAACTCAGAAAACTTTGAGTAAAGAAGATTTTTTGTTTTCCAGGCAAGAGTTAGAAGAGATAGACAGGCAGCTTAGAGCTATAGGGTATCATAAAGGAAGATATGCAAGTAAATATTTTTTGCAAAAAGCTATTTTTGAAAATAAAAGAATAGATTTCAATTGTTATATGGGAGCCAGAAGTATAGATATTGACCCTTATGGTAATGTGTATCCCTGTTTGCTTTGGTTGCCCTATCTTAAGATGGGGAATATTAGAACAGCCAGGAGTTTGGATAGAGTCCTGGAAAATTCTCGAAATATACTTACTAAAATAGAAAATAAAGAATGTCATCCTGATTGCTTATATACCTGTGCTAATAAATGTGAACTAATAGAGCCAAATATAAAATCTGTTGGTCTTTTAAAGTATAAAGGGAAATATGGATTCATTTTTTCTGACCTGGATGTAATTCCCATCAGGCCTTGGTGGTATGAGGAATATAAAGAAAAGGGAATCATTTAACTTATGATCTGGTTTGATCTGGTCACACCCAAGTCAGTGCTTTTTTTTAGAAAAATTATTGAAGCTTTGCAAAAACAGGGGCAAAGGGTTCTGGTTACAGCCAGGGAAGGCGTTGGATATCGTGAAGTTGTAGCTCTTTTAAATTTATATAAAATTGATTTTGTAAATAGAGGAGAATTTGGCGGAGGGAATCTTAGAGATAAGCTTCGAGCATCTATTGAAAGGCAAAAGGCTCTTATGGAGTTTATCTCTCTTTATAATATCAGCAAACTGGTTTCTTTATGTTCTGTAGATGCCAATAGAGTTGCTTTTGGTTTGGGTATTCCTATTATTAATTTTTATGACATCCCTTTATCTGATTGCTCAGCCAATTTTAAAAAGGCCTTGCCCCAGGCCAGGCTGACCATACCTCTGTCCACCAGACTTTTTCATCCCTATTTAGTTCCCAAAGAGATATTTTTACGTTTTGGTCTGGAAGAGGATCAGATCATTACCTATAATTTTTACGATGTATATCTCTGGCTTTATGACTTTAAACCAGATAAAAAATATTTTCAATATATCTTAAACAAATATGGACTTGATAATGGAAAACCTCTTATTTTAGTAAGAGAGGAAGAGTTTAAGTCTTCTTATGTGTCTAAGAAAAATAATTTTCTTTATAAGGGAGTTGAGATTTTAAATAAAAAGTTAGATGCAAATTTTATCTTTATTCCTCGTTATGAAAGTTCTTATCTAGAGCAACAATTTCCTTTTGCCACTATTTTAAAAGAAAAAATTTATCTACAGCATTTATTAGCCTTTTGTGACCTTTTTATTGGCGGTGGTGGGACTATTAATGCAGAGAGTTGTTTTTTTGGCACTCCTACTATTTCCACCAGGTCTTTTGTAAGCCATTATGACAAGGTTTTGATAGACAAGGGCTTGATGAAAAAGGCTGATAATACCCAGGAACTGGTAGAAATTGCGCTGCAAATTTTAGGAAAACGAAATAATTCTGATTTTTTTCGAAAAATGAGCATAAATTTTGCTTATATTTTGGAAAATATTTTGGCCGTGTAAAAAATGTACACAGATAAACTTATTTTAAAACTTATAGAAGACTATCTTGAAGGGAAGGAGCCTGAACATATCGACTCAGAAGCTATCAGGGAGTATTTTATTCAAAAAACTGCCAGTGGTCATTTATTTACCAAGCGATTTTTATATGTTATTTTTCTTATGCAAAACAAAGTTATAGATAAAGATGATAGAATAGATTTAATTAAGAAAAAGTTAGAAAACTATTTTAATTTTTATAGAAATAAAAAAGAATATCTTTATATAAATGATACGATATTTTTATTAGATATTCTAAATAATAACTTTAAAGATGGATTATTAACCTATTGTAAAAGGTTATTTACTTTTATTGATAATAATGTCCTTGTTTCTGATGGTTATGATAAGTTTATTTCCTTTTTTTAAGTAAAGTTGATAACAAGTTGATTTTAGAACTTTTATCTAACTTATTAGAAGGTGAATTCCTACTTGAGGTTGGATATAGAAAGAGAATAATGCTTTTTTCCTGGTTTATAATTTTGTATAACTATTCTTTTAATCTCTCTCCAGTAGAAAAAAGAGAGGTTATCTATCCTTTGTTTAAAAAAGTGATATCTTTTTTGATAAAAAATAAACTAATTAAAGACCTTTTATTCTTTCATAATATAGCTTATTCTGTCTTAATTGGCATTGTCCAAGATTTAACTGCTGACTTTCAGAAAATAGAAGCAGAAATATCCAGACCGTGTAGAGAGTTTTATAAACAATGGATTAAAGAGCATTTAAACCTGTCTCCACCCAAGCCCAAGAATAAAACTAGCAATGAAAAGATAAAAGTAGCTATAGTTAGACCTACTTTTTCCTTTTGGTCTCCTTTTAAGCTGGAATATTCTCTGGCTAAAAGTCTTTTACAAGATGCTGATTTTACCTCTAGGTGTGAGCTGTATTTTTATTCAATTTCTTTACTTGATTTTGGAACTCATCAAGATGAGAGCAAGTGCATAGAGATGCTAAGGGATATAGGCGTTGAAGTTAGAAAACCAGATGAGAGATTTTTAAAACAAGGTATATTTGTAGATAGGGTGAAGTTGATTTTATCCTTCAGGAAACAATTAATAGATGATGGGATTGATGTTCTTGTTTATTCTGATCACTTGTACTCTGTGGGTGAGTTTTTGCTCCTAACCAGGGCTGCCCCCAATCAAGTGTATTGGTGTCATATGAACCATGAGGTTGATAATGAAGGGATAGATGAGAGAATTATTCACTACCCACCTCCAGAAGATTCTAAGTTTAAGGACGACTTTCAACAATTTACTCTAAAATTAGATGACATTTTCTTGAAAGGAGATGAAGAACAATTTAAAAAAGAAGCTGCTCAAATAAGGGCCAAATACCCAAAAGGAACAATTATTTTGGGCTCTATTGGTAGGTTGATCAAAGTAGATAACTATGATTATTTACAAACTATTGCTAAAATTATGCAAGATAACCAGGATACCATTTATTTAGCCTGTGGTATAGGAGATGTGGAATCTATAAAAAGAAAATTAAGGGAAGTAGGTATAGATGAAAAGAGATTTTATTTTCCTGGCTGGGTTGATCCGAAGGTTTATAGATACGTGATAGATGTTTACTTAAATACTTTTCCTTTTCATAGTGGGGAGGTTCTTAATGAGTTTAAATCTAAAGACGAATATCCATTTTTAGTTAGTTTAATAGATTCTATTGTTTATAGTGAGAATAAAATGGTTAATTATATTAATAAATCTAAATATTATATAAATATAATTAGGAAGATAGGAAAAGGGAGGTATAGTAAAATATATGCAGAAATAGATAATTTAGATGTTCGTGAAGTTTTATCTTTAAATATAGAATCCGATATGTTGAAAAAAATAAAAGAAAAAGCAGTACAGTATAAAGATAAGTACTTTAATAGTAAAGTTGTTTTAGGTACTGTTTGGGAAGGAGAAAGTTTAGAAAAGGATGTTTTTAAAGCATTAAGAATAGTCTTAGAAGAATTTGAATATGTTGTTTATATTATCTTTTGTTTTTGTATGCCTGTAGATGTAAAAAAGAAGGTTTTGGATTATGTTGCTGACTTAAAGGTAGAAAGTAGGGTTTTTGTAATTGAGGTAGATAATCCTATCTTTGGATATTTTATAACAGATATATATGTAAATATTTTTAACTGTAGTGTTCCAAGTATTTATAACTTTAAATTGACAAATTCTGAAAATTTTTTGGTTAACTTTGTTGTAAATTTAAAGAGAAGTGTTATATCAAAAGAGGATGTTATATTTAATGTTTGTCCTGATAAATTAGATTATAAAGTGTTAGATGATTTTATTTTGAATTTAATGATTAAGATTGAGATTTTTAAAAATAAAAAATATTTGATTGATTTGTATTCTGATAGGTTTATAGATAATGAAGTAAAAAAGGCTATATATATTAGAAAAAACAAAAAAAGTTTAGATTTTGAGTCTAAAAAAAGAAGAAATTTTCTAAAATCGAGAAAATTGTCTAATAATGCTATAATTTTTGGAATGTTTTTGCCTAGATTTTTGTTAAAGATAAAGTTTTTTAAATTTGTTATAGAACAAATATTATCTAAGGTAGAAGCATATTTTTTGTTTTTTACCAATGAGCGTATTGAGTTTGTAGATGTTCCTAATGTAGAAATTTTAAATATGGAAAAATAAAAAGCTATATTTCTATAGTTGATTTTAATCTTTTTGTTTATAATTATTATTTCCCTCAAAATTTACTACAGTGGTTGTTTTTTGGTGTTACTCCTTACTTTATGTTCTCTAAAGGTGAGTATGACTCTAAGGATAGCTTTTCTTATTTTATAGATAATGTTGGTATAGATTTAAAAAAACATGTTTTTTTAACTTGATAAAAATAAAGATAGTTCCACTTTTGATTTGATGTTAGAAGGGTATAAGAATTTTGATGTAAATAAAAATATTTTAAATGATCTTTGTTTTTTTAAGGACAAGAATATTTTTGACTATAAGTTAAAATTGCTAAAACTGATTAGTAAAGATTATGAATTGAGGAATGCTCAGAGGTGTATGACTTATTTGGCTCAGTTTTTTGACTTCTGTAGATATATAAAATATAAAAAAGCTATTTAAAATAATAGCTGTTTTGATAAAAAAGAAAATATTTTTAAAGGATATATAAGAATGGGTATTTTAGATGTATTAGATCGTATTTTTGTAAAAAAAAATTTTAACTTATATTCTGTATCTAGGTTGGATGACTTATTTAATCGTAAATTGTTGATATAGATAAAATAGTAGAATATATAGAAAAAAATATTCTGAAAATTCTAACTGCGTAGATTTGTTTTCAAAATTAGCTTATTATTTTTTACAAAAAGATGATTTGTATAGTGCAAAAAAGTACTTAGATAAAGATTCTAAATTAAAAAGACAAAGTTGGTGGAGTACTATTAGATATGCTGAATATTTTGCTTTAAAGGGAAATATAAATAAATCATTTGAAATTATTGATAAAATATATGAAGAAAATTGTGAAGCTATGAATGGGTATGGGCATGTAGGATGGATTCTTTATAGAAAAGGAAAAATAAGTTACATAGATGTTTGTGATATTTTAAAAAAGGATATTGATAAAAATAGATTGTCAAATGGTTTTAAAATAATTGCTGCAAGTATATTTGGAATTAACAACTTGTTTTTTGCTCAAGAGCTAGTTTGGGAAGCTTATAGAGAGGATGATTTTTTAAAAGATGGGTTTTCTTTATTGGCTTTGAATTTAATGAGAAATAAAGATTACGCATTAGCTCTTGATTTTTTTAGGAGAGATGAATCCTTAGGAAGGATGTCTGCTGTTAAAAGGCTAAATTACGCTGAATTATTGGGAATTTTGGGAGAAATAGAGGAAGCAAAAGAGCAAGTAGAAAAAGCTTATAGAGAGGATAAAAGAATTAGTGGTGGACTTTCATTGTTATTAAAATCTTCATCAGTATTTGAAGTTGTGAATCTTTTTAGTTTAGCTTGTAAGGAAGATAAAAATAGATATTTTTTAGAACTTTATAATGATGAGTGTTTTAGTGTATTTGCTGATAGATGTATTTTGGCGTATGAGCTTAAAAAAGCTGAAAAACGTTATGGATATCAAATAATTGAGCAGTTTAATGCTATAGAAGATATGTTGAAAAAAGACAGCTCTGAGTCTAATATAATAGAAGTACTTGGCTTTAAAGTTAAAGTCTTAAATATTTATGATGCTTTGGTTCAGTTCAGAGAAATTTTCCTTCAGGAAAATTATTATTTTTATTATAATTCATCTATACCTCCTTTTATTATTGATGGTGGTTCCAATTGCGGTTTGTCAATTGCATATTTTAAATATTTATATCCTAACTCAACAATTATTGCCTTTGAGCCAAATCCTATTGCTTATGAGATATGTAAAGAAAACATAGAAAGAAATAAATGGAAAGATGTAACTATTTATCCATATGCTTTATATAATAAAAAAGGGATAAAAAAAATGAATATTTTTCCTAAAATGCCTATGGGCTCAAGCTTGATAGATAGAAAGTACAATAAAACATTAATGGAAAATTATTATAAAAATTATGTGAAAACAGTTAAGTTGAGTGATTATATAGGTAGACATGTGGATTTTTTAAAACTTGATATAGAAGGTGCAGAAAATTTTGTTTTTAATGATATAAAAGATAATTTTGCTAAGTATTTTTCCAATGGCTTTATCGAGTATCATTATGAAAATGAAAATGGTTTAAGTTTAATTTTAGATGTGTTAGAAAGTAATGGCTTTGACTATAATATTTACAATAACTTGTCTAAAAAAAGTTTTAAGAGAAGAGATACTAGTTTAAATAGCTGGAGTATCAATATAGTGTTTAAGAAAAAAAAAGAAGTAGAAGTTATAGACACAAGGTTTTATCATTTTGAAAAACCTATTCGAAATGTTCTTGATATTTTATGTATGAATCAAAGAGAGTGGAATAGCCTTTCTTTTTATGTTAGAGTTCATATTAATGAGTTATATAGTATACTTAATGATCTTGATATCTATCCTGAAAACATATTAGAATGGGGAAGTGGTTATTCTACTTATTTGTTATATTATTTTCGAAAAATGGAAATCTAAATCTATTGTTACAATTGATGATAATTGTGAATATCAAAAAAATATTTTACAAAAATTATACCCCTATCCATCTTTATTGAATGTAAAATGTTTGAGTCAAATAGGGGAAATATGGCCATGGGACTATGAAGAGTATAATTACTCTACCTATCCAAGATCGTTAAAGAAAAAGTTTGACTTAATTTTTATTGATGGCAGGAGGCGCAATGAATGTATGCTCACTTCATATTATTGTTTATCGTCAAAAGGAATATTAATTTTACATGACTCATGGAGAAAACGTTATAAGGTTGGGATGAAAATGTTTAAAAAAATAAAAAAATTAGATGAATATGTAATTTTGAAGAAAGGTTGATAAATGAAAAAAATTCTTCTTATAAATACAGTTTTTAGTAGAAAAAAAAGACTTTTTTCTGAATTTGGACCACCATTAGGAATACTTTCTATAGCTTCTGCTTTAAGTTGTCAAGGCTTTAAAGTAGAACTTATTGATCCTCAAATAGAAACAAATTATTTAAAAAAAGTAGTGTCTATTATTAAAGACGATATTTTATTTGTTGGGTTAAATACTTATATAGGAGAGGGTTTAAACAATTGTATTGAGTTAACTGAAAAATAAAAAATATAAATCCTAATATACCTATTGTATATGGAGGTCCTTTAGCTTCATCAATCCCTGAAGAATGTTTCAAGAAAACAAAAGTTGATTATATTATTATGGGTACAGGTGAGTTTAGTATTGTAAATTTAGCAAAATGTTTAATTGAAGGGGATAAAGATAGAATAATGAACGATCCTTTTATATCATTAAGAATAGATAGAAATAATTATAAAATTGGTAAGCTTTATAACTATCATGTTTCCTTTGACGATTTGCCTACAATAGATCTAAATTTTTGGAAAGAAGGAGTAAAAAAGTTAGATGCTATACCAATGATAACATCAAGAGGTTGTCCTTATAAATGTAGCTTCTGCTATAACACTTTTAATGAAAAAGGAAAATATATTCTTAAGCCTTATGAATCAATTATAAAAGAGATGCAATTAAATTCAAAAAAATTTTATTGTAAAAATTTTTTATTTATGGATGATAATTTTTTAATTAATGAAGAAAGAGCTCTTAAAATATTTGAGTATACATTTAAAAAAGATTTTTCTATAAAGAGAGTTTATGGACATTTAAATTGTTTCACTTTGAAGATACAAGAAGCACTTATTAAAGCAAAACCTCTTACTGTTATGTGCATTATAGGAGGGTCATGAAAAATAAGAAGCTATTAAATAAAATATAAATATAGATAAAGCTTTGTATCTAATAAAAAGATTAACTTCAAGTTCTGTTCCTTTTCTAACTGCATTTATTTTTGGCCTTCCTTTCGAAGATATTAATGATATTCAAGAAAGTATTGAACTTGCGAGGAAATAAAAATATTTCAAAAGATAAAGCAATATCTATGTTTTATCTTTATTTCCCCAGCCAGGAGATGGTATTATAAGAAAGTATACTGACAAGACTAACAAAAAAATTAAATTTACACTCCAAGATATGTTAAATATCGAAGTTATTCCAGTAGAAAATATTAATAGTAATATTAATTTTAACATTAGACCATGGATGACAAATAAAAAAGTTAAATTTTATCAAAGTTTGTCTAAAGTATGGCTATATAATTTTGGGCCTAAAGAAAAAAGAGAAATTTTTTCTAAAGAAGCTATTAACATTTATCAAAATGATTCCAAAATCAGGAGAATGTTTGAATGAAAGTTTTTTTTGTAGGAAACCAGGTTTGCACTAAACGAGGTCTAGATACTACTCTTTTTAAAAATTATTTTTTAGCAAATGGATGTATAATAACAGATAATATAGTAGAATCTGATTTAGTTGTTGCTATTACATGTGCATTTGTAGATTCTTATAAAAGTATAGCTTTAAAAATGATAGAAAATCTTAAAAAATTAAATAATAATATTATTGTTTATGGTTGTTTACCCGAAATGGCAAAACATGAATTTAAAATTATTTTTAATGGAAAATTTTTTACACCTAAAAATAAAGCCAAAATAGAAAGTTTTTTTCCTAATTTTTAAAATAAAACTAGATTATATTGCTGATGCTTTTGAACCGGATATATTTGTAATGAAACCTTTTAATTTAAAAAAAATAAATTATCCTACTAATGATAGGAATAATATTAATTTTAAAAAGTCTTTCCCTATCTTAAGGATAAGTGAAGGGTGTAATAATGCTTGTAGTTATTGTTTACATCCAAAGTCATTAGGAAAATTGAAGAGTAAACCTCTTGATGAGTGTATATTTGATTATAAAAGGATAATTGCATGTGGTTATAAAAGGATTAGTATTCATGCAAATGATCCTGCTTCTTATGGATTAGATATAGGGTTAACTTACCTTGATTTACTTATTTCTTTGGAAGAAAATACGCCATCCAGTGATATCAAATGGACCTTAACGATATTCACCCTAAGTATTTATTAAAGTACAATTTTGATTTAATAAAGTTTATTGAAAAAGGAAGAATAATAAATATAGGTGTTCCAATTCAATCCGGAAGCCAAAAAATTTTAAAAAAAATGAATAGAATATATGATATAAAAAGGTAGTAGATATACTTATTAAGTATAAAAATATTAATCCTGATCTTTTACTTTCTACTCATATCATTGTAGGGTTTCCTGGAGAAACAGAAGATGATTTTAATGATACTTTAAGTTTTTTTAAGAAAGTAAAAATAAATAATGTTTATATATTTAAATATTCTAACAATGTTGGTACTCCTGCAGAAAAATTTAACTGTCAAGTTGATGAACAAATCATTGTTAAGAGACAAAATTTGTTAGCAAATGAGTTGTCTAAGATGGGATGCAAGGTAGAACTTTTTGGATAATAGGTGCTTTTATGTGTAAAAAAAATATATATGAAATAGGTATAAGCAATTTTGTAAGTATGAAGGATACCTTGTCTTTAGGAAAAAAGAATAAATATTCTGTATGGCATACACAAAATAAAGATAATATTTATACAGCAAGTTATAGATTAAAACAAAAGATGGTTACAATAAATTTGCCTAGAGAAGTTAGTGTTAAAAAGGATGACATATTTTTCACCATGGGATCTTGTTTTGCTAGAAGATTAGAGGATATATTAAATAGAAAAGGTATGAATGTTCCTGGATTTAGTTTTTTATTAAATAGAAGAGATTTATTCTCAACAATGAGATATGTAAATAAATATAATACTTATACAATGCTTTATGAAGTAGAGTATGCACTTGGAATAAAGAATAATATTTATGATACGATTATGGGGTCAGACAAAGAAGGCTACTTTTGTTGTCAATCAGTATATTTAGGTAAAGAAGATTATGATACTGTAAAAAAAGAAGAGATGGTATACTTAAATCTTTTAGTTTTATATCTAAGGCAGACGTAATTGTTATTACTTTGGGTCTTACAGAAGCTTGGTATGATAATGTTAGTAAAAGATTTATTAATTATTTTTGCCAAGGTTTATGTTAAAAGAAGAAGGTAGATATTTTCATAAAAATATTACAGTTGAAGAGAATATTAATAATCTATGTTTAATTTATGAATATTTAAAAAGTATAACAAGAATGATTTTAAAATTTTTATTAACGGTATCACCTGTACCTTTATTAAAAACTTTCACTAATTATGATGTAATAGTTGCGAATAACTTATCAAAGTCTATATTAAGAGTGGCTGCTGAAAATTTGCAAATTATATGAAATGTATATTATTTCCAAGTTATGAAATAGCCATGTTTTCTCAAAGAGAGTATATGTTTGAATATGACCTTAGACATATTAGCGAACAAGGTGCTGAACATATAATAAATACTTTTTTAAAAATATATATGTAAATAATACTATATTGATTAATAGTAGGAGATACTATGTTTAAACGTAATAGTGTTTTGGATGTTATGAAGCACATAAAAAATAAAGGCTTAAAGGTATCAACTATAATAGATGTTGGAGTTGCTTATGGTACTAATGGTCTATATGGAGTATTTGATTCAGTATCATATTTGATGATTGAACCTTTAGAAGAATATCAAGAAGTACTGAAAAGTATAGCAAAAAATATCCTGCTGTTTATACAATTGCTGCAGCTGGTAGTAAAGAAGGAAACATTACTATTAATGTACATCCTGATATGAGTGGCTCTTCTGTTTTAAAAGAATCAGAAGGTCCACATGTCGATGGAATAGAAAGGGTTGTGCCTATGGTAACTTTAGATGGAGAAGTATCGAAATATAAGCTCAGAGGCCCTTTTTTGCTAAAGGTAGATGTTCAAGGGTTTGAATTAGAGGTTTTGAAAGGTGCAGAAAAGGTGCTTCAGGAAACAGAAGTAATTATTCTGGAAGTATCCCTTTTTCAATTCTACAAAGGTTCTCCTGTTATGTCTGATGTGATTTATTTTATGCATAAAAGAGGTTTTTCTGTGTATGATATTTTTGGTGCAGTGTATAGACCTCTTGACGATGCTCTTGCTCAAGTAGATTTAGTGTTTGCTTCAGACAAAAGTATTCTCAGGAGTTCTAATTATTTTGCTTCTTTTGAACAAAGAAAACAGATGACTTTGGAGCGTATAAAAAAATTAAATCCAAAATAGTTAATATTATGAGTAAAAAAATAGTCATTCCTAAAGATAAGCATAAAGGTAATAAAGCTTTTATTGTTGCCACTGGTCCTAGTTTAAGGATATCTGATCTTGAATTAATAAAAAATATATATCTTTTTCTTGCAATAAGATATATCTTGCTTTTGATAAAACAGACTGGCGTCCTAATTATTATTCTGTTATAGATAGATTAGTTGCTAAGTATAATGCAAATGACATAGTTAAAGTTGAATCTATAAAAATTTTTAGTAGTGTGATAAAACCGTATATAGGAAATAGAGAAGATGTTTTTTGGTTAAAGGATTTGCCTACTCCCATTATTAATGGAGTTAGACACCAAAAATTTTCTTGTGATATAACTCTTGGTACCTATGGAGGGTATACTGTTATATATACTTTGTTGCAGGTAGCTTATCACTTAGGGATAAAAGAAGTTTTTCTTCTTGGGCTTGATTTTAATTTTGATCACTCTCCTCCTACAGGTAGAACTACTGAAGCAGGAGAAGACATCTTGATTCAGGATGCAGAAATGAATCATTTTCATAAAGATTACAGAAAAAAAGGAGAGGAATGGACAAAGCCAAGGCTTGATATACAGTACGATGCTTTTAAATGTGCTAAAAAGGTTTTTGAAAAAGATGGAAGAAAGATATTTAATGCATCACGATATACTAAGTTAGATGTTTTTCCTGTGGTTAGGTTGGAGGATGTTGTTTAATGTGTAATAATCCTTTTATCTCCGTAATTATTAATAATTATAACTATGGTAGTTTTATTTATAAATGTATAAATAGTGTTATTAGACAAACTTATAAAAAAATTGAAATTATAATAGTGGATGATGGGTCAACAGATAATTCTAGAGATGTGATAAATTCATTTTGTGATTCAAGAATTGTAAAGGTTTTTAAAAAAAATGGTGGTCAGGCTTCAGCTTTTAATGCTGGTTTTGAAGTAGCAAAAGGAGAAATAATAGCTTTTTTAGATAGTGATGACTGGTGGAAAAATGTTAAGTTAGAAAGAATTGTAGCATGGCATAACTTTCTAAAAGGAGATTATGTTATGCTACAACATTTAGTTAAAGTCTGGGATAATGGTAAAGAGTATTTATATAAACCAGCGCTATATTCCGGGGATTGTTTTATACACACTCAAGTTACTGGTGAATTAGGATTGTTTGTTGGTACTTCAGGGTTAGTTTTTTCAAGAAAAATACTAGAAAGAATTATGCCTGTCCCCTTACAGTTTAAAATTAGTGCAGATGCATATCTTACTAGAACTAGTTTCATTTTTGGTAGAGTGGTGTCAATTCCTGAAATTCTGGGTTATTATTGTCAATGGCCAAAAAATTTAATCCATTTTCGGACAACAAAATTGACCCACCTGCCCACTCCCTAGTTTTCCAATTTTTCTCTCAAGCGGTAGCTCTCACCTCCTAGCATGAAAATGTGTGAGTGATGAATCAAGCGATCCACTATTGGGACTGCCACGTTCTCGTCGTGAAAAAATTCTCCCCATGCCGTAAACTCCTTGTTTGTCGTGA